>Ga0268298_10001779_pt1 | contig 24481 bp, 19 predicted proteins | sample WWTPWeurt_MetaG_FD_194462 | JGI IMG/M metagenome (GOLD analysis project Ga0268298, IMG submission 194462) | Activated sludge microbial communities from WWTP in Nijmegen, Gelderland, Netherland - WWTP Weurt | ecosystem: Engineered > WWTP > Aerobic digester > Activated sludge | place...
GGGGCGCTACATCGCCAAGAACATCGTGGCCGCGGGTCTCGCCAGCCGCTGTGAGATCCAGCTGGCCTACGCCATCGGCGTGGCCGAGCCGGTCTCCATCGCCGTGGACACCTTCGGCACCGGCCAGGTCTCAGACGAAGCCATCGTCCGGGCCGTGCGCGAGATCTTCAGCTGCACCCCCAAGGCCATGATCGAGGCCCTGGACCTGCGCAAGCCCATCTACCGGGCCACAGCGGCCTATGGCCACTTCGGCCGCCCCGAGTTCAGCTGGGAGAAGACAGACAAGGTCGAGGCGCTGCGGAAGGCGGCGCAGTAGGGCTTCAGTCCTCAGTCCTCAGTCTTAAATTTGGATGCGGCCCTTCGGGGCCGCGTCTGTGTCTGCCTTTGGGCCGCTTAGATGGGTCGGCGCCAAACCAAACAATCAACGCGCCGCCAAGCGGCGCATCAGGGATCAATTCCTGAGGACGGAGGACTGAGCCCTACCCAGTCACTTCCACCCGGTTCCGGCCGCCCTGCTTGGCCCGGTACAGGGCCTCATCGGCGGCCTTGAGAAGCTCCTCCGCATGGGGGACGTCGCCCTGGCCATCTCTTGAGGCGACGCCCATGCTGGCTGTCTTCTTCAGCGTGACGCCATCGAGCTGGTGTTCCAGGTCGGCGAACTTCTGGCGCAGGTTCTCGGCCACCTGTCTGGCCGCCTCGAGGTCTGTGTGGGTCAGGACCAGGGTGAGTTCCTCCCCGCCGTAGCGCGCGGCGAGGTCGGTGGTGCGCACATTGGCCCGGAGCAGCGCGCCGATGTTCCGCAGCACCTCATCGCCCATGGCATGGCCATGGGTGTCATTCACCTGCTTGAAATGGTCGATGTCGATCATCACCACGGAAAGGGGGGTCTTGTAGCGGCGCGCCCGCTGCACCTCCTCCTCCAGGCGAGCCATGAGCCGCCGGCGGTTGGCCAGGCCCGTCAGCGGGTCCGTGACGGAGAGGGTCTCGAGCTGGAGGTTCTTCTCCCGCAGTTCATCCTGCAGCAGCTTCAGCTTCGTATGGATGCGCACCCGGGCCAGGAGCTCCTTCTCGTGAAAAGGCTTGGTCACGTAGTCGGAGGCACCGCGCTCGAGGATCTCGGCCTTGCGGTCCAGGTCGTCCTCGGCCGTGAGGATGATGACGGGGATCTGCTCCAGCTCTTTGCGACTGGCCTTGAGGCCCAGGAACTTCAGACCGTCGAAACCCGGCATCACCAGGTCGCAGAGCACCAGGTCAGGGGGCTGCTCCATGATTGTCTTGAAGGCCGTGAGGCCGTCCGAGGCCTCCATGAAGTGCGTGAAGCCGCCGTCCTTCATGAGGACGGCCTTGATCTCACTGCGGATCATGGCGTTGTCATCGACGATGAGGATTCTTCCCGCCATCAGGCCTCCTTGGCGGCCGCCTGGAGCCGCGCGATCCAACTGTTCCAAGCCTGCAGGTCGAAGGGCACCGGCGGCGGCAGGTGCCTCCGCATGGACTGCGTGGCGGCCAGAGCCGGGTCAAAGAGGGGCGCCGGGAGTCGTCCGGCGGCTTCAGCGCAGGCGGTCCAGCCCTCCGGGGTCTGGCAGACCAGCAGCCACTGGTGGCCGGCTTCCAGGGACAGGCGGGTCCGGTCATCCCAGCTCCAGTCCGCGCAGCCACCCATCTCCAGGTCATCGGGGAGGAACCGGCCCTGGATGCCCCAGGGGTTGTCCACCACGGAGGCCCGGTGGAGGCTCGCCGGCAGCGGGCCGCTGGCCGGGGTGCGGAGGTGGGCCACCATGACGAGGCGGTCCGGGTGGGCGAGGGGGACGAAGGCCGCCGCGTTGCGATCCACCTGGTCGGCATCGGCCAGGGCCGGCAGGCCCTGGTGGCTGTCCAGGGTGGTGCCGCCGAGGCCCGGGAAGTGCTTCAGGCAGCCCCGCACCCCTGTGGACTCCAGGCCATGCAGGAAAGCGCCCGCCGCGGCCGCGGCCTCGGCGGGCAGCGCGCTGGCGGCGCGATCCCCGATGCCGGCGTCTGGATGGCCATCCCAGAGATCCAGCACGGGGGCGAAGTCCACGTTGAAGCCCAGCAGGCGCAGGCCCTCGCCCCAGAGGCGGCCCCAGCCTTCGCAGGCCGCGGCCCCGCCCCTGGTCCAGAGCAGGCGCAGGGGCGGCGTGGATCCGGTCCAGGGGCGCAGGCGGCTCACGGGGCCACCCTCCTGGTCGAGGGCCACCGCCAGGGGGAGATCCGAGCCGAAGCGGGTCTGGAGTCCGTCGATGAGGGCCCGACATCGGGCGGGGCCATGTGCAGGGTCGGGATCGAGGTTGCGGGCGAACAAGACGATGCCCCCGGGCCGGAAGGGCAGGTCCACCTCTGCGGAATCGAGACCGCGGAAGCCGGTCCAGAGGAGCTGGTGCGGGCTGGTCATCCCCTCACCTTACCCGGAGGACCAGTTCCAGGTGGCGGGCCAGCAGCAGGAAGGCCGGGTCCGTCTCCATGAAGGCCGAGCGGCTGTCGAAACCTAGATAGAGCCAACCGGCGGGACCCAGGGGCAGCAGATGGTCTTCGACATAGCCCAGGCCTGGCGCCGTCAAGGGCCCAGGCTGGGGCCGCTCGATGCGCGGGGGGAGGGCGAGGCGGCCGCGGGCGGCCACGCCGTGGAGGTTGCCGTCCTTCCCCCGCCGGTAGAGACCCAGGCCATCCGGGGACCAGCGAGCGGCCAGGCGGTCCAGCAGCGGGTCGACGGCGGCCTTGAAGGAGGGCGCATCGAGGGCCTGGAGTTCCAGGTCGCAGAGGGCCAGGGCTTCCGCATGCGCTTCCTGCAGATCGCGCGTCCGGCTCAGGATCCGGCTTTCCAGCTCCTCCTGGTAGCCGCGGACCTTCTCGAGCAGGCTCGCGTGGTCCAGGGCCCGGTTGAGGACCACCTCCATCTCCGCCAGTCGGAAGGGCTTCTGGATCAGGTCGTAGGCGCCACGCTTCAGGGCCTCGATGCTGGTGTCGAGGGTGGCGTAGGCGGTGATGAGCACGCAGAGCGTATCCGGAAACTGGTGTCGGATGGCGCCGATGAGGTCGAGTCCCGTCTGCCCGCCGGGCATGTGGAGATCCGTGAGGACAACGGGAAAGACGCGTCCGGCCATGCGCGCCAGGGCCTCCTCGGCGCTGGCCACCGCCTCGACGCTGTAGCCCTGATCGCTCAGGGCCTCCAGCAGGGTCTCGCGGACCTCCAGCTCGTCATCGACGATGAGGATCGGCTGGCGGATCACGGGAGGCGCTCGGCGGGAATGGTCCGCTCGTAGATCCGGGCCTCCAGGAAGATCCGGAGCACCTCGGCGTCCAGCAGGTTGACCTTGGCCTCCTGCTCCAGGATCTGGAGGCTGCGTTCCACGCTCACGGCGGCCTTGTAGGGCCGATCCGCGGCGGTGAGCGCGTCGTACACATCCGAGACGGCCATGAGCTTGCTCTGCACGGGAATGTCCGGCTCTTTGAGCTGCCGCGGGTAGCCCTTGCCGTTCAGGCGCTCATGGTGGGCCCAGGCGATCTCGGGGACGCCCGCGAGCTCGGTGGTCCAGGGGATCTGGCTGAGGAACCGGTAGGTGTAGGTGACGTGGTTCTGGATCTCGTCCCGTTCCTGCTCAGAGAGGCTGCCCTTGGTGATCTTCAGCAGGTCGATGTCCTGGCGCTCGATGAGGGTCCGGCGGTCCCCCGACCAGTGCTGATAGGTGAGCTCCTCGAGGTGCTCCAGTTCCAGAGCCACCTTTTCCGGCAGGACGGTGGGTTCGTTGCTGCGCCGCACCAGATCCATCAGGCGGCGGGTCTCCTCCTCCTGCTGCGCCAGCAGCTGGCCGAGGGCATCGTGGTCGAAGGGGTTGCCCTTGCTCCAGGCGTCCAGCATGCGGTCGCGCATGGACTCCAGGGTGCGCTGATGCAGGCGCTGGTAGATGCTCTCCAGGTGCTCACCCTCGATCTTCTTGGCCTTCACCAGCACCTGCTCCCGCACGCCCACCTTGCCGAAGTCGTGCAGCAGGCTGGCGTATCGGATCTCGCGGATCTGGAGCGGGTTGAAGTGGAGGCCCCCATAGGGGCCATTGGGCGTCTGGTTCACGGCCTCGGCGAGGCCCACCGTCAGGTCGGCCACCCGACTGGAGTGGCCGGAGGTGCTGGGATCGCGGGCCTCGATGGCGGTCACGGAGGCGTTCACGAAGCCCTCGAAGAGCCGCTCGATGTCGTTCTTCAGGCCCAGGATCTCCTGGGTGCGGGCCTCCACCATGCGCTCGAGGTTCTGCTGGTACTCCTCGTTCTCCCGCAGCAGGCGGTAGTGCTCCAGGGCCCGCTCCAGGGCCGCTTCGATCTCCGCCAGCTTGAAGGGCTTCTGGATGAAGTCGTAGGCGCCGCGCTTGAGGGCCTGGATGGCGGCTTCCGTGGTGGCGTAGCCGGTCATGAGGATGCCCATGGCCTGGGGATCCTCGTCGTGGACGGCGCGCAGAAGCTCCAATCCGGACAGCCCGCCGGGCATGTTCAGGTCCGTGAAAATCACGGGGAAGTGCTTCTCCTTCACCCGTGCCAGAGCCTGGGTCCCACCTTCGGCCCCCTCAGCGGCATAGCCCTGGTCCTGGAGCGCCTCCACCAGGAGCATGCGCAGATCCGCTTCGTCATCCACGATCAGGATGGGGATGGGGGAGGGCAGGGCCACACAGACTCCGGGTACGGCCGACTCATCGGACTGGCCGACGCCGAGGGCAAGTTTCAGCGAGACGGCGAGGAGCCTGGGCCATGCGAATCGACGGTTGACAACCGCAAGGTTATTGGCCGGTCGGAATCCACCTCGGGAGACCCAGGCCGTGCGCCGGGCGAATGGCTGCCAGGCGAGGGCGCCCTACTGCACCGCCTCGGCCTCCACCAGGAGCTGGCCGTCCCGGACCACCAGCCGCGCCAGGCCGCCGGGCTTGAGCTGGCCCTGAAGGACCATGCGGGACAGGGGGTTCACCACCACCTGCTGGATGAGTCGCTTGAGGGGACGCGCGCCGTAGAGGGGGTCGAAGCCCGCGGGACCCGCTCCACGAGGCCAAGCGAAGCGCCGGCCGAGTGGGAGGACGCGCCAGTGGCGCGTCCGTTCGCGGGGTAGCAGGCCCGGCCCATGAGCCCATGCGAAGCGCCAGGCGAATGGCTGCCGGGCGAGGGCGCCCTACTGCACCGCCTCGGCCTCCACCAGGAGCTGGCCGTCCCGGACCACCAGCCGCGCCAGGCCGCCGGGCTTGAGCTGGCCCTGAAGGACCATCCGGGACAGGGGGTTCACCACCACCTGCTGGATGAGTCGCTTGAGGGGACGCGCGCCGTAGAGGGGGTCGAAGCCCTCGGCCGCCAGCCAGTCCAGGGCCGCCTCCGGGGCCTCCAACTGCAGCCGCTGTTCCTGCAGCTGGGCCTCCACCCGCCTGAGCTGGATGCGGGCCACGGCCTTCATGTCCTCGCGGCCCAGGGAGCGGAAGATCACCACCTCGTCCAGGCGGTTCAGGAACTCCGGGCGGAAGTGGGCGTGGAGGGCCGCCTGGACCGCGGCCTCGGCCTTGGCGGGGTCGCCCCCCGCGTCGAAGATGGCCTGGCTGCCCAGATTCGTGGTCATGAGCACCACCGTATTGCGGAAGTTCACCGTCCGGCCCTGCCCATCCGTGAGGCGGCCGTCCTCCAGCACCTGCAGGAAGAGATCGAAGGTGCGCGGGTGGGCCTTTTCCATCTCGTCGAGCAGGATGACGGCGTAGGGCCGGCGGCGGATGGCCTCGGTGAGGCGGCCGCCCTCCTCGTAGCCCACGTAGCCCGGCGCGGCGCCGATGAGGCGGGTGGCATCGGCCTCGTGGGTGAACTCGCTCATGTCGATGCGCACCAGGGCGTTCTCGTCGTCGAAGAGGAACGCCGCCAGGGCCCGGGCCACTTCGGTCTTGCCCACGCCCGTGGGGCCCAGGAAGAGGAAGCTGCCGATGGGCCGCTTGGGATCACCCAGACCCGCGCGGTTGCGGCGCAGGGCGTCGCTGATGGCGGTGAGGGCCGGGTCCTGGCCCACCACGCGCTCCCGGAGGCGGGCCTCCATCTTCAGGAGCTTCTCCACCTCGCCTTCGAGGATGCGGTTCAGCGGAATGCCCGTCCAGCGGCTCACGATGGCCGCGACATCGGCCTCGCCCACCTCCAGGCGCAGCATGGCGGTCTCCTTGGGAGACCCTGCCACCAGCCGTTTCTCCAGGGCCGGGATCTCGCCGTACTCCAGGCGCGAGGCCCGCTCGTACTCGCCCTTCGTCTTGGCCTGTTCCAGCTCGATGCGCAAGTCATCCAGCTTCTTCTGGAGCCCGCGGGTCCCCTCGATGACCTGCTTCTCGTTCTCCCACTGGGCGCGCAGCCCTGACAGCTCCTCGTTCAATTCCGCCAGTTCCTTTTCCAGGTCGGCCAGGCGGGCACGGCTGGCGGCATCCTTCTCCTTGGTGAGGGAATGGCGTTCCAGCTGCAGCTGCATCTCGCGGCGCTCGCGGATGTCGATCTCCGTGGGGCGGCTGTCCAGCTGCATGCGCACGGCGCTGGCGGCCTCGTCCATGAGGTCCACGGCCTTGTCCGGCAGGAACCGGTCGGCGATGTAGCGGTGGCTCAGCTGGGCGGCGGCCACCAGGGCCGCGTCCTGGATGCGCACCCCGTGGTGCAGCTCGTAGCGCTCCTTCAGGCCGCGCAGGATGGAGATGGCGTCCTCCACCCCCGGCTCGTCCACGAAGACAGGCTGGAAGCGGCGCTCCAGGGCCGAATCCTTCTCGATGTACTTGCGGTACTCGTCCAGGGTGGTGGCGCCGATGCAGCGCAGCTCACCCCTCGCCAGGGCGGGTTTCAGCAGGTTGGCCGCGTCCATTCCGCCCGACACCGCCCCCGCGCCTACCAGCAAATGCAGTTCGTCGATGAAGAGCACCACCTGGCCCTCGGCCTTCTCGACCTCCTGGATGACACCCTTGAGGCGCTCCTCGAACTGGCCGCGGTACTGGGTTCCCGCCACCAGGGCGCCCATGTCCAGGGCCATGACCCGCAGGCCCTTCAGGCTCTCGGGCACGTCGCGCTTGTGGATGCGCTGGGCCAGGCCCTCCACGATGGCGGTCTTGCCCACGCCCGGTTCACCGATGAGCACAGGGTTGTTCTTGGTGCGCCGCGAGAGCACCTGCAGCACCCTGCGGACTTCCTCGTCCCGGCCGATGACGGGGTCGAGCTTTCCCGCAGCAGCCAGGGCCGTGTAGTCCTTGGCGTACTTCTCCAGGCTGGCGAACTTCTCCTCGGCCTTCTCGTCCTCCACCTTCGAGCCCTTGCGGCCCTCGCGGATGGCCGCCTCGAGCTTCTTCCGGTCCAGGCCGAAGCGTTCCAGCACCTTCTTGGCATCGGTATGGGCATTGGCCAGGGCCAGCAGCAGGGCATCCGTGGCCAGGAAGCGGTCGCCCAGGCCCCGGCCGGTGTCGCTGGCCACTTCGAGGAAGTGCCGGAAGGCCGCGCCCACCTGGGGCTCAGCTCCGCCCACGGCCCGGGGCAGCTTGGCGATGAGGGCCTCGGCGGCCTCCGCCAGGCCCTGGATGGATTCGGGCCCCAGCCCCGCCCGCTCCAGCAGGGGATGCAGTCCAGCTTCGGTGCCGAGCAGGGTGCCGAAAAGGTGCTGGGGCACCAGCTCCGGATGCTGGTCCCGAGCGGCCCGTTGCTGGGCGGCCACCACGGCGTCGTTGGCTTTCTGGGTGAAGGGAAGGAGGGACATGGAGCACCTCGGGTCCCAGCATGGATCAAATATGATTAAAATACACTAAAATTTTCTTCAAATCTTGTGCCTATGTGCAAGGCCATCGACATAGGTCCGTGGCAGGGGGCTCCCAGCCTACCTGGGAGGGATCCGTGACACATCGAGGGTCAGGCCCGGTCGAGGGCGGACCAGGATGCACCGGCTCCCGCCACCTGACCCGGCCCTTTCCAGGCTCGCCTTCAGTGGGGTTGGCCTCCCCGTCGCCGCCACTTAGGCGAGCAGCTTCCTGATGTCTTGTAGGCCGTAGGGTTTGGGCATCAGGGAGACCCGGGGAAACAGCTCCGCGAGTTCGGCGGTCACACGCGTGTGGTGCCCCGAGGCGATCACCACACGCAACTCTGGCCGCTGGTTGCGGATCATGGCGAGGGTCCAGGCGCCGCCCATGCCAGGCATGTCCAGATCGAGGATGACGAGCACCGGATCCGGTGGCTCGGCCAGCCGGGCCAGGGCTTCTTCTCCGGTGGCCGCAAGCACGGGCGTGTAGCCCAAGTGGGAGAGGATCGAGGCCACTGTGTCGCGCAGGAGCGCATCGTCATCAACCATGAGCACGGAGGCTCTGGCGCCACCTTCCCCGGCACTGGGCTGAGCGCTGGGAACAGAAGTCATAGGATCATCCTAGTGGCGGGGCCTTCACGGAAGCTCATAAAGCGCATTTTCCGAGCATTTGATTTCGCAGGGGCAGAGGATCGTTGGAACTGCACATCGACCAGATCCATGAAGACCATGCGGATATTGCCCAAGTTGTGGTTCATCTTTCTCGGTCCTGGCGGGGATGTCGATTCCATTCGTAATAATAATATAAGCTTTTTTAATATAATATTTACATAAAACCATGGAGCTTGTGTTCTACGAGTCGCCGAAAAAATCGTCTTATGGTGAACGGAACAAGGAGTGCAAGCGGATGCATGAACGGATCAGGACTTTACGGAGCCTGGAGCCAGTCAACTCAGGGCGCACCTCCTATCTCGCCATTCTCGAGGCCGCCGCGGGCCTGTTCAGCCAGTTCGCGGCCGAGGACATCACCCTGCGGGACATCCTGGTTATCTCCGGGGTGAGCAACCAGAGCCTGTATAACTACTTCCCCAATGGCCGGGATGACATTGCGCTGGTCCTCTATGACCGCTTCCAGGGGGCCATGGCCGAAGACTTCAGTGGGCATATTCGATCAATTAAATGGAATGGAGCAGAAGATGATGCGGAAATAATTGCCTATTTGAGTGCATGTCTTGCAAAATCGGTATTTGGGCTCCTGAAAACCAGCCGAACCCTGCAGTCCAATCTCCACAGCTACCTCAGGGCCCACAACCTGCTGGGCATCGCCAGCCATTCGGACGAGCTGGAAGCAGCCTTGATGCAGGCATTCACCCTGCCGATCGGTCACCGATTCGTGAATGAGGAACTGCCGCGGGTCGTTCGAGTCAGCGTGCACACCATTCGGGGCATCGCCGACCTGGGCTTGATGGATCCGGCCTTTTCGCTGGACAAGCTCGAGTCCAACGCCAGGAAGCTGGGCCGGGCCCTGCTCAGGACCGGCCTCCGGGACCTGGACAGCCCCAGCGGGAGCCATGGATTGCCGGCAGATTCCGCAGGGCCGGGGGCGATCCAGGGCGCTTCCCTCAGCCCGGCCAAGAAACAGGACATCCTGGAACGCATCATGAAACGCAAGCGGTCGGGGTCGGCCTAGCCGACCGGAGGCTACAGCGCGGTCCTCGGCTGCACGGCCGCGTGGGCCAGGAGCAGGCCCGTCAGCAGGGCGATGGCCACGAAGAGGGCCTGGAAGGCGGTGTCGAGGCCCATCACCAGCTGCTTCTGGATGATGAACTCGAGGCCCTTGAAGCCGAGGCCTCCGGGCACCAGCACCATGAGGCCTGGCAGCAGGGTCACCACCGAGGGGCGCCGGGTGAGGCGTGTGAAGAGGTTGCTGCCCAGGCCCAGGGCGAAGGCGCCGAGGCCCACGCCGAACTGGGGCCCCAGCAGCACGGCGCCCTGGCGCGTGCCGAAGAAGGCCAGCACGCAGGCCGCGAAGATCCAGGGCAGGTCGCGGGGCCGCGCCTTGAAGATCACCACGAAGGCGGAGGCGGCCAGCAGCAGCGTGGGCAAGATGGTCCAGCCCGGCAGGGGCAGGGGCGTGCCCTGCAGGGCGCGGTCGAGCATGGCCACGGCCAGCCGTTGGCCCAGGGCCACGCCGAAACCGAGCGACAGGAAGGTCATGGCCGTGTCCACCAGGCGCGCCGTGCCGGCCACGAGGTTGCCGGTGGCCAGCTCGTTCATGGACACCACCAGGCGCAGGCCCGGCACGAGGACGATGAGGCCCGCCACCGTGAGAACCTGGGGCGAGACCTGGGGGAACCGGTAGGCCGCGGCCACTGCCAGGAAGCCCACCAGGGTGCCGGCCACGGGATGGACCAGGCGTGACAGGCCGGCCTTCCGTCCCAGCAGGATGGCCATGAGGCCCACCAGGGCGCCCAGCACGGCCGTGAGGAGCATCTCGCGCCAGCCGCCGCCGAAGAACATGGCGGCCGGGGCGGAGCCGAGGCCGAAGCACAGCACCGTCAGCAGCGCGCCCCAGCGATCCGGCGCCGCGAGGATCGCCTGCACGCGGTCATGGGCCCCGGTGGCGTCCAGGTCGCCGGCGATGAGGGCGTCCGTGGTCTCCTGCAGGTCTGACAGCTTCTCCAGGTTCACATCGCCGGAGGGGCTGCGCTGGATGAAGGTCCAGTGGTGGCCGCCCTTCCCCAGCGAGGCGAAGAAGGCCGTGGGCAGGGCGAAGAACTGGCCCTCCAGCCCCAGCCGCCCGGAGATCCGGGCCAGGGCATCCTCGAAGCGGTGGGCGGGGATCCCGAAGGCCTGGAAGGCGCGGCCCAGCTCCAGGCAGAGCGCGATCTCGGGCGGCGTGGCGGCCGGAGGGGCGGGGGCGGGACCAGGTGCTTCGGGCGCGGACATGCCCCAGGTTAGCGGCCCCGGGCCGCCCTGCGGATCTTGATCACAAGCGCCGGGAGGAGCGCGGCCCGGCGCATGGCCCTCCCTATCCTGGTAGGGTCATGACCGTCCACACCACCGCCTGTCCCCGGAACTGCTACAGCACCTGCGCCATGCGGGTGACGGTGGAAGGCGGCCGGATCACCGCCATCGACCCCCACGAAGGCAACTGGGCGACCTCCGAAGGCCCCTGCCTCAAGGGGCTGAGCTACCTGGAGCGGCAGGTCAGCCCCGAGCGGATCCTGCATCCCATGAAGCGCACCGCCTCCGGTGCCTTCGAGCGGGTGGGCTGGGACGAGGCGCTGGACCTCATCACCCGCCACCTCGAGACGGCGCGGCGCGGCCACGGGCCGCAGTCCGTCTTCTACTACGCAGCCAGCGGCACCAAGGGCCTGCTCAACAGCTGCGGCCTGGCCTTCTGGCGGCAGTTCGGCGGCTGCACCACCACCTACGGCGACCTCTGCTGGCCCGCGGGGCTGGAGGCCACGCGTCTCACCTTCGGCGACAACCGCCAGAGCGCGCCCTGGGACATCGCCGAATCCCGCCTCATCGTCATGTGGGGCAAGAACGCCTCGGAGACGAACCTCCACCAGATGCGCTTCGTCCATCAGGCGCTGGAGCGCGGGGCCAGGCTGGTGGTGATCGACCCCCGTCGGACGCCCACCGCCGACCGGGCCCACCTGCTGCTGCAGCCGCGGCCGGGCACCGACGGGGCCCTGGCCCTGGGGCTGGCGCACCTGCTCATCGAGGATGGCCAGGTGGACGAGGCCTTCCTCCGGGAGCACGTGCTGGGCTACGAGGCCTATGCCCAACTCGTGAAGGCCTGGACGCCGATCCGCACCGCCCAGGTGTGTGGCCTCCCTGAAGCTCAGATCCTCGAGCTGGCCGACCTCATGGGGCAGGTGGCCCCCATGAGCATCTGCGCGGGCTTCGGCATGCAGCGCTACACCAACGGCGGCCAGACCATGCGGGCCATCCAGGCCCTGCTGCCCCTCACGGGCAACCTCGGCAAGCCCGGTGCGGGCTGGGTCTACGCCAACCTCGCCACCCAGATCTTCGGGCACCTGAAGGACCCCCTGGACTTCTACCCGCCCGAGCAGCCCGATGGCGTGGTGCGCGTCTCCGTGAGCACCGCGTGCCTGGGCAAGGACATGCTGGCGCAGCAGGACCCCCCGCTGAGGGTGGGCTGGATCGAGCGGGGCAACCCCGCCGCGCAGAACCCCGAGACGCCCAGCGTACTGGCGGCCCTGCGCGCCCTGGACTTCCTGGTGGTGGTGGACGAGCGGCTCACAGACACGGCCCGGGAGGCCCACCTGGTGCTGCCCAGCAAGAGCCTCTTCGAACAGACGGATGTCATCGGCGCCTACTGGCACGCCTACCTGCAGATTCGCCAGAAGGTGGTGGAACCCCCCGGCGAAGTGCGGCCCGAGACCGAGATCTACCGTGCCCTGGGTCAGCGGCTGGGCCTGAGGCCGGAGCAGCTGGCCGAGTGCCTGCCCGAGGCTGGCGATGCCGGCGTGGAGGCCTGGTTGGAGGCCCGCCTGGCACCGCACGGACTCAGCCTCGGTCAGCTGCGGGAAGGCCCGGTGCTGGCTCCCGGCGCCGAAGAGGTGGCCTTCGCGGATCTGCGCTTCACCACGCCCTCGGGCAAGGTGGAGCTGCTCAGCGAGGAGGCCGTCACCCGCTGGGGCGTGGCAGCCTTGCCGGACTTCACGCCGCCCGTGGAGAGCCAGGCTGCCGGCGGTGGCAAGCACCCGCTGCAGCTGCTCACGCCCAACACCAAGAACTCGATCCACAGCCAGTTCCTGCCCCTGCAGGTGATCCGCCAGCTCCTGCCCGGTCCCACCCTGGAGATGGGCCCCGAGGATGCCCACCTGCGCGGCCTGAAAGAGGGCGAACGAGTGCGGGTCTTCAACGACCGGGGCAGCCTGGAGCTGCCGCTGCGCATCAGCTTCGGGATGCGGCCGGGCACCGTGGCGGCCTGCAACGGCTTCGGGGCTGAGGATGGCGGCTCCGTGAACCTGCTGTCCCTGGGCCGCGAGACGGACCTGGGCTTCGGGGCCGGCTTCCACGACAACCTGGTCGAGGTGGAGCGGGCATGACGATGACCCAGTTCACCTTCGACCCCAACCGCTGCACCGGCTGCCAGGCCTGCGTGCTGGCCTGCTGGATGGAGAACCGCGAGGTCCAGACGCGGTCCTGGCGCACGGTCCACACCTTCAACGCCTGCGGCCACCCCGACCTGCCGGTCTTCCATCTCTCCTTCGCCTGCCACCACTGCGAGGCGCCCGCCTGCCTCGAGCACTGCCCGGCGGATGCCTACACGAAGGACGCGGCCACCGGTGCTGTGACCATCCATGCGGATCGCTGCATGGGCTGCCGCTACTGCACCTGGGCCTGCCCCCACGACGCGCCGAAATTCAATGAAGCCCTGGGCACCATCGAGAAATGCACCCTCTGTCCCGAGCGGCTGGCACAAGGCCTCGAGCCCGCCTGCGTGGCCCGCTGCCCCATGGAGGCCCTGGGCGTGTCCGCCCTCGATCCCGGGCGTCCTTTCGTCGGCGTGCCGGGGCTGCCCCCCTCGGCCACGGCGCCCGCCATCGCCATCGTGCCCCTGCGCCGACCCGAGCCGCCCCGTCTGGGACACCGGCCGCCGGACGAGGCGATGGGGCCCTACCTGGAGGCGTTGCTCCGGGTGGCGCAGCCGAAGATCACCCTGCGGGGCGAGTGGACCCTGCTGCTCTTCACCACGGTGATCAGCGGGCTCGCGGCTTGGATGGGCGCCTCTCTGCTGGGCGGCCCGCCGGTGCACCGCTGGGCCTTCCTGCTCCTGGGCGCCCTGGTGCTGGGCCTGAGCACGGCGCACCTGGGGCGGCCGGAGCGCGCCTGGCGGGCCCTGCTGCACCTGCGAACCAGCTGGCTCTCCCGCGAGGTGGCCGCCGTCTCGCTTTTCCTGGGGCTGGGCGCCCTGGCGACATTCGTCGAACCAGCGCTGGGCCTCCCCGCGGCCCTGGTGGGCTTCCTGGCCCTCTTCGCCATCGACCGCCTCTACCGCGTGGCCCTCCGCACGGGGCCCTGGAATCTCCACAGCGCCCACGTGCTATTCAACGGCCTCTTCCTGCTGGGCCTGCTCGCGGGGATCTGGCCCCTGGCCCTGGTGCTGGGGCTGATCAAGGCGCTGCTCTACCTGCACCGGAAGCAGCACTTCGCCGATCTGGGCAGGCCGGTCCGCCCCGGGATCTCCGCCTTGCGGCTGGGCCTCGGCTTCCTGGGGCCCCTGTGGCTGAGCGCAGCGCATCCACTCCTGGCGGCGGCCCTGGCGATCCTGGGCGACTTCGTCGATCGGGCCGAGTACTACGACGAGCTTGAGGTCGCCACGCCCCGGGCGGACTTGCTGGATCGCCTGCGGGGAGGCACTCGAGCTGCTTCGACCTCCTGACCGGCGTTCTGTTGGCGTCGGGGCGGCGTGCTGGGCAGGGAGGCACGGGTTCGCCGGGGCGGATTTTCAGTTCCGGTGCCTACGGGACGAAAAGCAGACCATGGAAGGGTTGTCGACGGCCGAAGCACCCAGACTCATTCCGGACCGGACCCTGTCCTGGGTCCTGGGCACCGCCCTGGGGTACTTCCTCCTTTCCTCACTGACCCTGGTCGCCTTCCCGAGGACCGAGGCGGTCGTGGCTTTCTTCCCGGCCAGTGGCTTCGCCCTTGCAGCCATGCTCCTGACGCCCCGCCAGCAGCGCCCCTGGGTTGCCCTCAGCATCCTGGTCGCCGATTTCAGCGCCGACCAGTTCTTCGGCCGCCCCATTCTCCTCGCCCACCTCACCTTCGCGCCCATCATGGCCACCGAGGCATGGCTTGGAGCATGGCTCATCGAGCGGCGGCTAGGGGGGAGGAGTCCAGACATCCGCAGCCTGGCTGATTTCGGGACCATCGTGGTGGTGAGCGCCTTTGGTTCCACGCTGCTGGGAGGCATCCTGGGCGGGCTCGCGCAGCGGGGCCTGTTCGGCCTCCCCTTCGCTGAGGCGTTCTGGAATTGGTGGGCGCCGGACTTGATGGCCGCCTCGGTACTGACACCGGCACTGCTGTTCAATGCCCAGCGACCGAAAGGGGATGGACCTCCCCTGCGTGGATTCGTGCTGGAAGGCCTCCTGTTCCTCGTCTCCTTTTTCGTAATTCTCTGGGAAGTCCACATGGATGGGCTCCCCATAGGTGCCTCGCAGGTGCTGCTGCTGCTGACGGCACTCCCCTTCCTGGGCTGGGCCGCCCTCCGGCTGGGGCCGGCCTGGACAGCCTGGGGCACCGTGCTCATGACGGGCGTCAGCGTGACCGCCACTGCCTTCGGCAAGGGACCCTTCATCGCCACCTCGGCGGACCCCTTCTCTCGGATGCTTTGGTGTCAGGCCTTCTGCATGGTGACCTCGCTCTCGATGATGGTTCTTGCCCAGACCCTGCGGGAACAGCGCTCGACCACCCTCCGCCTGGCCGAGGCGTTGAAGCACTTGACGGCCTCCAACGCGCGCATCCAGGCCCAGTTCCAGGGCAGTGGCGAGCCCATGGCAATGGTGGATTCCGAACTGCGACTGGTGGCCTTCAACCCGGCCTGGGCTGATCTCATGGCCCACACAGGTGGAGGTTCCCCAACCATCGGGACATCAGTGGACCAGGTCTGCTCCCTCGCCCAAGACAGCTGTTCGGCCGGTGAACCTTGGCGGCGGGCGCTGGCCGGCGAGCGCTTTCGGGAGCCCTTATCACTGCCTGGTCGGGATGGGAATGTGGTCGCCTACGAGGCCGCCTACGCCCCGCTTCAGGATGGAGCGGGATTGGCCATCGGCGCTTCCCAGGTGCTCTGGAACGTGGCGGAGTTAGAGCAGCGCCACGCGGACCAGGCCCGGTCCCAACGGCTCGAAAGCATGGGTCGCCTCGCCTGCGGCGTGGCCCACGACTTCAACAACATCATCACGGCCATCATCGGGTATGGCGAGTTGATCAAGGACAGCTTCGAACCGAGCTCCCGGGTGGGCCGCCAGGCGGGGGAGGTCGTCAAGGCTGGTGGGCGGGCCGCCAGCCTGACGAAGCAGCTGTTGGCCTTCGCTCGCCGCCAGGTGATGCAGCCGATCGTGGTGGATCCCGCGGCCCTCCTGGCTGAGCTCCACCCCCTCATCGACCGGGTGATCGGCGAGGGGATCCTGCTCACCTGGAAGGGGCTTGACTCGCCTTGGAAGGTCAGGGTGGACCCCGGGCAACTGGAGCAGGTGCTGGTCAACCTCATCGTGAACGCCCGGGATGCCATGCCCAAGGGGGGCCGCCTGACCATCGAGACCGCCAACATAGACCTGGACCCCCTGGTTGCCCATGGTCGGGAAGTTCCGCCGGGACCTTATTGCCAGATCTCCGTCAGCGACACGGGCAGTGGCATTCGCCCCGAGGTGCTGAAGCACATCTTCGAGCCCTTCTTTACGACCAAGGAGCGTGGTCAGGGTACTGGGCTCGGCTTGGCCATGGTGGAAGGCATCATCCGCCAGGCTGGGGGGGCCGTTCTCGTGTACAGCGAGGTTGGCAGGGGGACCGTGTTCCGCATCCTGCTCCCCAAGGCCGAAGGTGAGGTCGAGGCCAGGCCCACGGTTCGCCAGGTCACTCCGAGGAAGGTCGAGGCGCACATTCTCATCGTGGAGGACGACCCCACCCTTCGAGCGCTTTCCGCGCAAGTCTTGGAGAGCGCCGGGTATTCGGTGCAGGCGGTGGCCACCGGGGCCGAGGCCCAGGCCCTCCCCAAGCCTGCGTTGGCGGCCACCAGCCTGCTACTGACCGATGTCATGCTCCCCGGCATGACCGGCTTTGAATTGGCAGCCTGGATGGTTGCTTCCCATCCTGGGGTGCGCGCTCTGTTCGTCTCCGGTTACACCGAAGAGACTCTGCTTGCCCAGGGGCAGTGCCCCCCGCGCTTCCCCTTCCTGCCGAAGCCCTACTCCTCTGCGGATCTGTTGAGGGCGGTCGGAGGCATCCTGGACGGGCCCTGATGTCCGGCCATCTTCGACCCTGGTCCAGGCCTCAATGCACCGCCTCTTCCGCCAGCGCCAGGCAGGCCGTGAGGCCCGGGGACTCGATGCCCAGCAGGTTCACGAGGCCTGGTACGCCATGCTCGGTTTCACGCTGGATGAGGAAATCCGGCATGGGCTCGCCGGGGCCGTGGAGCTTGGGGCGGATGCCCGCGTAGGCAGGCTGCAGTGACCCGTCCGGCAGTCCGGGCCAGTACTTGCGGACCTCGGCGTAGAAGCTTTCGGCGCGGTGGGGGTCCACGCCGTACTCCTCGCGGTCGATCCACTCCACGTCCGGCCCGAAGCGGGCCTGGCCCGCCAGGTCCAGGGTGATGTGGACGCCCAGGGCGCCGAGGGGCGGGATGGGATAGACCAGCCGCGAGAAGGGCGCGGCGCCGGTGAGGCTGAAGTAGTTGCCCTTGGCGAAGCGGCGGGGCAGGGGCGGCAGGCTCGCGGCGCGGACGCCCTCGATGGCATGGGCCACGCCTAGGGCGCCCAGCCCCGCGGCATTGAAGACGCGCCGCGCCAGCAGGGTCATGGGCTCCCCGCCTCCAACCCGGACTTCGAGCCCCTGCGGGTTGATGCGGCCGCCCAGCACGGGGCTCTTCAGCACCACTGAGGCGCCCGCGGTTTCCGCCTCCAGGCACAGGGAGCGCATGAGTCCGTGGCTGTCGACGATGCCGGTGTTGGGGGAGAGCAGGGCCGCCGTGCAGTGGAGCCGGGGTTCGAGATGCCGGGCCTCCTCGGCGTCGAGCCACTGGAGGTCTGCCACGCCATTGGCGGTGGCCCGGGCCTGGAGCTGGCGCAGGGCCGCCACCTGGGTGGCATCCGTGGCCACGATGAGCTTGCCGCAGCGGCGGTGGTCCACCTGATGTTCGGCGCAGTAGGCGTAGAGGGCCCGGTTGCCTGCCACACAGAGCCGCGCCTTGAGCGAATCCTTCGGGTAGTAGATGCCCGCGTGGATGACCTCGCTGTTGCGCGAGCTGATGCCCGTGCCGATGCGGTCCTCCGCTTCCAGCACCACCACCTCGCGGCCCTGCTGAGCCAAATTCCGGGCGAGAGCCAAGCCCACCACGCCAGCGCCGATGACGATGCAGTCCACGCGTTCCATGGCATCCATCTTCGCGGCAACAGCGGCTTCTAGGAAGTCTGGGCAAAGGCTTCGGTCCACAGATTTCACAGACTCCACAGGTGGACTTACGGAACGGGAGGCCGGGCTGTGGCGCTGGCTGGCACTGAATCTGTGTCATCTGTGTAATCTGTGGATTCCGCCTTTTCCTTTCCTGGATGTGCCATGTCCACTCCCATGCTGCAGCAGATCGCCGGCCTCAAGCGCGAGGCGGGCGAGGCCGTGCTGCTGACGCGCATGGGCGACTTCTACGAGATCCTGGGGGAGGACGCGGTCCGGGCGGCCCCGGTGCTGGAGATCGCGCTGACGATGCGTGGCAAGGGCACGGAAGCGGAGACGCCCATGTGCGGCGTGCCCCACTTCGCCTTGGAGTCCTACCTGCCCAAGCTGCTGGCGGCGGGCTTCTCGGCGGCCATCGCGGAGCCTACGGCGAAGCCCGAGGAGGTGAAGGGCCTGCTGCCCCGCGCCATCAAGCGCATCATCACCCCCGGCACTTGGCTCGACGATGACGCCCGCTGGCTCTGCGCCCTGCACCGGACGGGGACCACCTGGGGCTTGGCCCTCCTGCAGCTGGCCTCCGGCGCCCTGCGGGTGCTGCCAGGTGAGGGCCTGGAGGCCCTACAGGCCACCCTTGAGCGGCTGGATCCGCAGGAGCTGATCCTGGCCGAGGGGGCCGAGGACATCGCGGATCTGGAGGCCGCCCGCACGCGCCTGCCCCCCTGGCGCTTCGAGGCCTCCCGCGCGAAGCAGCAGGTGCTGGCCTTCTTTGGCTGGCAGCACCTGGAAGGCGTGGGGCTCGATCCCTACCCAGCGGCCCTGGGCGCCCTGGCGGCGCTACTTGATCACGTGGAGGCCACCCAGAAGGGCCGCCCGGCCCACCTGCAGGGCGTGGCCCTCGAACTGGGCGCCTCCGGGCCCCTGGTGGATGCCACCAGCGCCCGGCACCTCGAAGTCCTCGCCAACGGCCTGGATGGCGGCCGGGCCGGGTCCCTGCTGGCCCTCCTCGACCAGTGCCGAACCCGCATGGGCTCCCGCCTGCTCAGGGCCTGGCTGGAGCAGCCCCTGCGCGATCGCGGGGCGCTGGAGCGCCGCTGGTCCCAGGTGGCCTGGCTGACGGAGGATCGCCGCCGTGGCCCCATCCAGAGCCTGCTGGCCCAGGTGCCGGACCTGGATCGCCTGCTGGGCCGCGTGGCCCTGGGCCTGGCCCTGCCGCCGGAGCTGGCCCAGCTGCGCGAGGGGCTGGCCGTGCTCCAGAAGCTGCCCGCGCGGATCCAGGACGAGGGCTGGGCCGCGGAAGTGGCTGACCTCGGCCTCTGGCCCGGTGAAACGCCGCTGTGCCAGCCGCTGCTCACGGAGCTCCAGCGTTGCCTGGCGGAGGCTCCGCCCCTCGACCTGGAGAAGGGTGGCGTCATCCGGGAAGGCGTGGATCTCGAGCTCGACGGCGTGCGCCGACTGGCCCGGGATGCCAAGCAGGTGATGCTGGAACTGGAGGAGGAGGAGCGGACTGCTTCCGGCATCAACAGCCTGAAGATCAAATACAACCGCGTGTTCGGGTACTACTTCGAAATCACGAAATCGAACCTGGGCGCCGTGCCGGCCCACTTCCTCCGCAAGCAGACCCTGGCCAACGCCGAGCGCTTCACCACGGAGAAGCTGGTGGCTTTCGAGCAGCGGCTGCTGAGCGCGGAGAGCGACCAGGCCCGGCTGGAGGCGATCCAGTTCCAGCGCCTGATGGCCCTCGTGCTGGAGCACCGGGCAGGCTTGATCGCCCTGGCCCGGGCCGTGGCTGCGCTGGACGTGCTGGCGGCCCTGGCGGAGCGGGCCCGGCTCTCGGGCTGGACGCGGCCCGAGCTGGGCGAGGAGCGGGAACTGCTGCTGGCCGCGGCTCGCCATCCCATGCTGGAATCCCGCCTGGGCCGGGAATGCATTCCCAACGACCTGCAGTTCAGCGCGCAGCAGCCCATGGCCGTGGTGACGGGCCCCAACATGGGCGGCAAGTCCACCTTCCTGCGCACGGCGGCCCTGCTGGTGGTGCTGGCCCAGACCGGCTCCTTCGTGCCCGCGGAGCTCATGCGCTTCGGCCTGGTGGACCGCATCTTCACCCGCATCGGCGCCTCGGATCAGCTCGCCAAGGGCCAGTCCACCTTCATGGTGGAGATGACTGAGACCGCGCGGATCCTCAACCAGACCACCGCCGCCAGCCTGGTGATCCTGGACGAGATCGGCCGGGGCACATCCACGCGAGACGGGCTGGCCTTGGCCGAGGCCATTGCCCTCTTCCTCCGTGACTTGAAAGGCGGCGCCCCGCGCACCCTCTTTGCCACCCACTACTTCGAGATGACCAAGCTGGCGGATGACAGCCGCATCCAGAACCTCCACGTGGAGGTCCAGGAGTGGGAGGAGCAGCTGCACTTCCTCCACCGCGTGGCCCAGGGCCCGGCGGACCGCAGCTACGGCATCCAGGTGGCGCGCCTGGCGGGCCTGCCGAAGTCGGTCATCCAGAAGGCCCAGCGCCTGCTGGCCCAGACCCCCGAAACGCCGCCCCGCCCGCCCATGCCATCTCAGCCCCCCTTGCCCCTGTTCGAAGTCGAACCGGATTCCCTTCGAGCTGAGCTGGAGGCCCTGGACCTGAACCGCATGACACCCCTAGAGGCCCTGAACTGGATCGCATCGAGGCGGAAATGAGCCTGCCCAGCCACCCCATGCGGCGGCGTGACCGCGAGCTGAGCGAGGCGGAAGCCCTGGACCTTCTGCGGGAGGCGGAGTGGGGCGTGTTGGCCACCGCGGATGCCGAAGGCTGGCCCTACGCCGTGCCCGTGAACCATGCGGTGGTGGACGGGAACCTGATCATCCACTCCGCCACTGCGGGCCACAAGCTGGACAACCTGGCCTTCAATCCGCGGGTCTCCTACTGCGCCGTTACCCTGGCCGAAACCCTGCCCCTGGAACTGGCCACCCGCTATGCCAGCGTCATCCTCTTCGGCCAGGCGGAGGTAGTCCAGGACGGGGGCGAGAAGCACATGCTCCTCCAGGCCCTGGGCCTGCGCTTCGCGGCGGAGCACCCCGAGGTGGTGGCGCGGGAGGTGGCCAAGGACCTGTTCCGCACCACGGTGCTGCGCATCCGCATCCTGCGGGCCACGGGCAAGGCGCGCGCCTAGAACCCGATGCCCATGCGGCGCAGCTCCGCCATGAGCATCACCGGGTTGGTGTACTCGAGGGTCTGCATGCGGACACCCTGGGCGGCCTCGATGCAGGCGGGATCCCGGTGGATGAGGATGCAGGCCTCGGGGGCCAGCCCCAGGCTCGAGGCCCCCGCGAGCAGCAGGGCCTTGTCGGGAAGCCGGGCCCCGGCTTCGCAGGAGAGGGCATTGGCCGAGAAGGAACTGGCCAGTCCCAGCCGGCCCAGGACCTGGCTGCGCATCCAGGGGGCGGCATTGCCCACCAGGGCCACGGGCTGGTGCTGTTTCAGGCGTCCGGCCAGCTGGGCCATGGCCGGGTTGGGGTGGTACGAGGTCCCGTAGGCCGAGGCCAGGCTTTCTGGCGCCGCGGCCCGCCCCGCCCAGCCGGTCCACTCCACCTCGAAGCGCTCCAGGTCCCACTGCCCAGATTCGAGCTGCGGCAGAAAGCCCGGGTCCTCGAAGAGGGCGGTCCGGACTTCGGCCTCGGACTTGCCGCTGCCCTCGACCATGGCCTGGATGAGGGGAGCCGCGTCCAGGCTGCAGACCACCCCCTCCAGTCCCAGGAGGATGCCCTCGATGGAGGCCGTGGGCAGGGCCCGCTTCAGGAAGGGCCCGTATTCCTGATCCACCTTGATGATGTGGTTCATGTACCAGTCGCGGAGGAAGGTCGCGGTCTCGTCCACCACCCGGGGATCAGCCGGATCGTAGCTCCGGCTCAGCTCCTTGACCCGGTTCACGAAGTAGACGTGCTCCTGGCAGTGCTGGGACAGCTTCGGGTAGCCCGCGGCGCGCATGTAGCGCTCCTCGCTGCTGAAGTGGGTCTGGGCATAGTCGCCCAGGGCCTCGAAGATGTGGCTCACGGTATCGGGGTGCTTGCGGCCGTCGAGGTTGTCGCTCAGCTCGTTGAGCAGGTCCAGCAGCCCCTGGTGCTGAGCGTCGATTTCGCGGAAGTTGATGTTGTAGCGGTCTTTCCATTGGATGTGGGCCATGGATCGTCCTTGTGTGGGGCTTTCCCCCAGCTCATCGGTGCACCCGGGTTCCTATCCCAGTCCTGTAGACTTCGGCCATGGTTTCCCCACCGATGCCCAGGCCTCCGCTCTCCAGGACCCGCATCCGGGTGGCCTGGGCCATCGCCCTGGCCGTGGACGCCATCCAGATCCCCGCCGGGGCCACTGGCCCAGTGGGCTGGCTGCTGGGCGCGGGACTGGACGTGGTCACCATGGTCGTCATGTGGGCCCTGCTGGGGTTCCACTGGGCCTTCCTGCCCTCCTTCGTGACGGAGGCCGTACCCTACCTGAACCTGGCGCCCTTCTGGACCCTGGCCGTGGCCCTGGCCACGCGGGGGCGGGGTGACCCGGAGTTTCCGCCGCCCCCGCGGTTGGTGAACTGAAGCCCGGAGCCTAGTCCACCGCCGCGTGCTTGAACTCATCCTGGTTGTGCCGGCTCTGCTCCTCCATGAGCAGCTGGCTCAGCTCCTTCTTCAGGGCGTTGAAGGCGGGGCTGGCCACGTCGCGCGGGCGGGGCAGGTCGATGGCGAGGTCGCGCTTCAGGGTGCCGGGCCGGTAGGTCATGACCACGGTGCGGTCGGCCAGGTAGAGGGCCTCCTCGATGCTGTGGGTGACGAAGAGGATGGTCTTCTTCAGCTCGGTCCAGAGGCGCAGCAGCTCGTCCTGCAGGTTGCGGCGGGTGAGGGCGTCCAGGGCGCCGAAGGGTTCGTCCATGAGCATGATGGGCGAGTCGATGGCCAGCACCCGGGCGATGGCCACGCGCTGCCGCATGCCGCCGCTGAGGTCCTTGGGGTGGCGGCGGCGGAAGTCCTCCAGGTGGAGCATGGCCAGCAGGCCATCCACCTTCTCCTGGATGGCGGGCTTGGCCAGGCCCTTGATCTGGAGCCCAAAGGCGATGTTCTGCTCCACGGTCATCCAGGGGAACAGCGCGTATTCCTGGAACACCATGCCGCGGTCCGGGCCGGGTTCCGTGATGGTGGCGCCCTCCACCGTGATGCTGCCGGAGCTGGGCAGGCTGAAGCCCGCCACGGCGTTCAGCAGGGTGGACTTCCCGCAGCCGGAGGGCCCCAGCAGGCAGACGAACTGGCCCTGGGGGATCTCCAGATTGATGGCCTTGAGAGCGTGGACCTCCTGGCCGCCGCTCTGGAAGACCTTGTGCACGGCCTGGACGCTGATGTGCGCGGCCCCGCTCATGCCTGCTCCAGGCCGCGGTGCCACTTCAGCAGGTGCGAGCTGAGGCGGCTCATGAGGGTGTCGATGCCCAGGCCCAGCAGGCCGATGGTGAACATGCCCGCGATGATCTTGTCGGACCAGAGGTATTCGCGCGCTTCGAGGATGCGGTAGCCCAGGCCGTTGTTCACGGCGATCATCTCGGAGACGATCACCACGATGAAGGCCGTGCCCATGCCGATGCGGGCCCCGGTGAAGATGTAGGGCGTGGCGGCGGGCAGGATGATGCGGGTGAACTGGGTGAGCCGCGAGGCCCCCAGGTTGCGGCCCACGCGGAGGTAGATGCTGTCCACGTTCTGCACGCCCGCCACGGTGTTCATCAGCACCGGGAAGAAGGCCCCGATGCTGATGAGGAAGACGGCGGGCGGGTTGCCCAGGCCGAACCAGAGGATCGAGAGCGGGATGTAGGCGATGGGCGGGATGGGCCGCAGCACCTGGATGAGCGGGTTGAAGAGGCCGTAGACCAGCCTGCTGTAGCCCATGGCCAGCCCCAGGGGCAGGGCCAGGCCGCCGCCAATGAGGAAGCCCACCAGCACCCGGTAGAGGCTCCCCAGAGCGTCGTGGATGAGCTCACCCGAGAAGCACCAGGCGAGGTACGAGCCCTGGGCCGGGTCGAACACCTCGAGGGGCCGCAGGTAGGCCCACCACTTGACGAGCACCTGCATGGGCGAGGGCAGGATGACGGGGTTCACCCAGCCCATGGAGGACAGCAGCTGCCAGAAGCCCAGGGCCGCCAGAGGGACGAGGATGCCGGAGGCGGCGCGCCTGAAGCGATTCATCCCTTCTTGCCCTTCGGCGCCTTCTTGCCCTTCTCGGGGACCAGGGGTTTTGGCTGGTCGATGTTCAGCTGCTTCTTCGCCTCGGCCAGGAGGTCCAGCCTGACCCAGTCGGCGGCCTTCGGCGGGTTGGCCATCTTGCCAACGCCGTACCTGGCCATGAGGTCCACGGTGACCTGGGCGTGCTCCAGGCTCATGTCATAGGTGAAGGGGGAGTTGCCGATGGCGTCCTGGTAGTCCTCAGAGGTGATCTGGTTCTTGAACATGGCCTCACGCACGTACTTCTCCGCGAAAGCCGGCTCATCGATGAACTTCTTGGTGGCCTCCACGAAGCAGAGCAGGAACCGCTGCGCCACGTCCCGCCGT
>Ga0268298_10001780_pt1 | contig 24477 bp, 24 predicted proteins | sample WWTPWeurt_MetaG_FD_194462 | JGI IMG/M metagenome (GOLD analysis project Ga0268298, IMG submission 194462) | Activated sludge microbial communities from WWTP in Nijmegen, Gelderland, Netherland - WWTP Weurt | ecosystem: Engineered > WWTP > Aerobic digester > Activated sludge | place...
GCATGGCGGCAACCACGAGGCCTTTCATCTTTGAAAAATCCGTGTTCTTTGTGAGACTCCTTTTGTTGGGTGATAAATTCATCCAATCGAAACCCGCCGGCGGTCCTCCCTTCCCGCTCAACGCGGCAATGGATGAGACACACTTTTTGCGGAGGAGGTAACAAACTGTCTGTATATGAAGTGTTTCTTCGACTCAAGCGGGGGGGATCCCCACCGCGAGGTCGTGGCCCGCTTCGGCATACTCGGGATGTTCAAAAACCACCGTTCGGTTCTTGCCGTTGTGTTTGCTTTGGCGAAGGGACTCGTCCGCCCATTGCAAACAATCGGATCCCGTCTTTTCCCCGCGACCCGAAACATAGACCCCGACGCTCACCGTAAGATCGCCCTGGGTTCCCTCGCCCAAATCCAGGCTGGACACGCCGTTGCGGACTCGCTCCGCCATCTGATAGGCTTGCGTAAGACCGGTTTGAGGGAGAAGGATGAGGAACTCATCTCCTCCGTACCGTCCCAGGACGTCCGTCTCCCGGATGTTTCGCGCCATCGTCCGGGCGATCGCCACGAGAGATCGGTCCCCGAATAAGTGCCCGTGCTGGTCGTTTTGCAGCTTAAAATCATCCACATCAATAAACAAGCAAGCCATGGAACTCCCGTACCGCCGTGCCCGCCTGATTTCAACCTCCAACTGCTCCAGGAGGGCCATGCGGGAGAGAACGCCGGTGAGGGTGTCTGTTTGACAGAGGGACTTGAGGCCGCGGGATGTTTTCTCCAGTCTCTCCATTCGCCCCTGCATTCGCCCGATCCTCCGGCCGATTTCTCCTCCAAAAAGGAGAAACCCGATCACGATGGTGATGGTCTTGTATGGCATCTTCCCGCGGGACCCGGCGAAACGGAAGGTCATTAAACCCGCGACGATACCAAACCCCACCAAGGCGCCGAAAAACGCATACCGCCCGGCATGGGGCCGCCAGACCCTTTTGGTTTGTTTAGGCAGGGAGGGGGGACCGAGGCCCATTGGTTCAACTCTTCGATCTGGTAAATACCCCAAACAAACCCACGAGGCTCGCCACCCCACCCCCGACCAGCAGCCAAAGGGCCTTGTCGGTGGGTTCACCGGTGATTAAACGCGACACGTCCGAACCGAAGGAGTTTGATGCATTAACCCCAAAAACAATCAGGGTCACTCCAACAACCAGAAGTACGATAGGAACAGCCTTGTTCATAGGACCTCCCTTTTTATCGACCCAATGGGCGCTTTCCTTTAATGAGGCGGACCAGGATGATGATGATGGCCAGGACGAGCAATACGTGAATGAACCCACCGACCGTATAAGAACTCACCAGGCCGAGAAGCCACAGAACCAACAAAATGACCGCAATTGTTTCAAGCATGACATCCTCCTATCCAAAAGGTTTACCCAAAGCTTCCCTGCAATGGGTGGGACACAGAACCGGGCGGGGAGGTAACACCCCATCCAACCGGATCCTCCTAACGCCCATGGGTCAGCCGCCCGAGGGCGTTCGGCGACGCCCAACCGGGAACAATTTGAGATTGACAACGGCGCATATATCCTTTAAATTGAAATACCGCTATGGAATTCGTCAGCCTATTCCTCGAGTTGATGGCCGATATGCGCTTTGCGATATTGTCCATCGGGTTTGTCGTGGGGTTGATGGTTTTGTTGCGGTTGCTGGTTTTATTGGGTGAGAAAGAAAACCCCGCCTTGACCACGGAAGGTTCTCCGGCGGCCGCGGCGATGGAAGCGCCCGTGGATGCCCCGATGATGTGGGGGGGGGAGTCCGCCGGCAAGAAAAAGGCGGTCAAACCCACCTCGGGGGTGAAAGCCCTTCCCGCAGCGGCCGCCCCCGCCATGGCTCACGCCGCGCCGGTGGTGGATTTCCATTTGTACGAAGCCCTCGTGCGGCGCATTTCCACCATCGAATCCGATTTGAAGCGCGAACCCCTTTATTTGGACCCGATCATCAAGCGGCTCATCGCCCTGGAAAAGAAAGCGGAGGAATTGGGCCAGAAGGCCGGTGAAGCCGCCAAGACCGGGGGGGGATTGCCCGACGGTTTTTCCCAAGAATACCAATCGTTGAAAGGAAAGGTGGTCGAATTGCAACGCATGCTCGAGCATCTTTCCGAAGGCCCGACGCCGCCTCCCCAATGAACAAAAAAACAGCCGGTTTTTTCTTGGTTCTGGATTTGGCCTTTTTGGGGGCCGTTGGGTATTTGATTTGGCAGCGGTATCTTGAACTTCAAAAGCCGGCGCCCCCGCCTCCTCCGCCACCGCCCATCGAAGCCCCGCCGACTCCCGAACTTGAACCGGTGGTGACGTCAACCGAGACGTCCTCCGTGGTCCTTTCCACGGCGCCGGCGGCCGTCGAGTTGTCCACGCCGACCGTTGTGGCGGTTTCGACCCCGGCGGTGGCCGCCCTTCCCGCGGGCGAATCGAAAGCGATGAACGGCACGAAAACCACCCGGTTCACCTACTACAGTCGCACAGCCAATCAAGTTCAGATCGTTGGCGACTTCAACAATTGGACGCCCCAACAATTTCGCCGCAACGCCAAGGGGGGGTGGTTCCTCTCCTTGCCGATTCCACCGGGGGATTACTCCTACAATTATTTGGTGGACGGAAAGACCGTCCGAGACCCGAATCAACCCCGAACGGACACGCAAGGCCGATCCCTTTTGTCCCTGCCCCCTCCCTCCACCTCTTCCCAACCGTGATTTGAAGGGTTTTTAGTCGGTGCAAAAGTGTTGCATAAAGACCGATGGGGGCTTATACTCAATTTTAGCGGGAAAACCAGACGCGATGCTCAAAAATAGGAACAACAAGCGGACGACAATCACCCGGACCATCACGCGCGGCGCGCTGGCGGTCTTGGTGGCGTTTCCCGGTGGCCTTGCCCGGGCCGCGGCCACCAACACGAAAAAATCCAACGTCGAACCGTTGCGGACTTACCAATTCCGGTTCGAAGCCGCCGACCCCATCAAATCCATCCATTCCTACCTGGATTTCATTCGCAAGGTGTCACCGGGTTTGGAGGGGTTGTATTCGCAGTACACCGTCGCCGACCTCCTCATGGAACAAAAGCAATACGGCGATGCGGCCAAATTGCTGAAGTTTGTATCGGAAATACCCCAACACGACCCCTATTTCAAAGCCTCGGTTTTAATGCGGATGGCCGTCGCCCGCATGCGGCTCGGCCAATTCTCCCAAGCCATTCAGGATTACACGGCGGTTCTCGACACCGGGGAAAAAATACTGGCCCCGGAGGCGATGATCGGCCTGGCGGTGGCCCATTTGGCGGCGGGCCAATTGGAAAAGGCGAACACCCGCTTCAAAGAATTGACCGCTTTTTATCCGGCTTATGGACGTCACCCGCGGTTTATGTTGCCGCTGGGCCTGATCCTGTGGGAGTCGCGCCGTTACGACGAGGCGTTGGAGTATTTCTTGCGCAACGACAAGGACCCCGCCTGCCTTTATTTTGCCGGGATCTGTTACCGTGAAAAAGGAAAGGTGCCCCAGGCCGGGGGCATGTTCCGGCGGATTGGGCAAGAGCATCCCAAGACCACCTGGGCCGAGCGGGCGCACTTTGAGCAGGGGGAAACGTTTTATCAGCAGGGGGATTACCTGTTGGCCGCCCAAACCTTCGCCGATGTGGAACGCGCCCATTATTCCCGCGAGTGGGACAATTTGGCGCTGTTCCGCATGGCGTGTTGCGACGTGCGGATGCGGCGATACCCCGAGGCCGAAGATAAACTCTGGCGCCTGAACGGTGAAAAACTGGAACCCGCCCTTTTGGCCAACGTCACTTATTTGCTCACGGAAGCGCTGGCGTCGCAGGGGAAAATTCAAAAACTCGTCTCTTACTTGGAATCCACCCCAGAGAAAAAGCGGCCGCCCGAAAACACCTACCGCTTGATTTGGGCCCGCGCCGCGCTCGGCGAGCACGAACGGGTGGTGAGGCTGGCCAACGAATTCTTGACGTCGATCGACGACCCCGAACTCACCCCCCGCACCCTGCTCCTGCAGGCTTACGCCTTCCAGGAATTGAAAAAGGGGCCCGAGTCCTTCGCCAACTTCCAATTGGTGGTGGAGAATTTCGGCAAAACGCCCTACGCCGCCAAATCGGCGGAAATGGCCGCGATGAACTTCTTTCGGTTGGGCGAATTCAAATCCATCACCACCCAGGTCAATTCGTTGTGGAACCAAATTTCACCGGAAATGCAGCGGCGGTTCCCGGAAGCCATGTTCTGGATGGCCCACGCTTACATGAAATTGAACGACGGAGGGAACGCGCAGCGCTATTTCCAGGATTTCGTGAAAATCGCTCCGCCCAAACACCCCTGGGTGGCGGAAGCCCTGCGCAACCAGGCCTTGGCCCTTTCGTTGGGAAAGAGCCACCAGGACGCCCTGCCCATCCTTTTGCGGGCCTACCAAAACGCGCAGGCCATCGGCGACAAAACCCTCATGGCCCGCCTGGCGTTGGACCTGGCCAACACGTCCTTCAACGCGCGGAAATACGAGGACGCGGTGACCTATTACCGTCTGCTGTTGACCATCGAACCCAAACACCCCGAGGCGACCTTCGCGCTGTTTCAGGAGGCGGTGGCCTTGCATCGCGGCGAATACTACAACGACGCCGTGGCCGTTTGGGAAAAACTGGCCCAGCAGTTCGCCACGGACAAGCGCGCCCCCGAGGCGTCGTTCCGCGCGGCGAGAACCCGTTTTGAAATGGCCCAATACGCCGTGGCCATCGGCGGCTATGAAAAGCTCATTCAGAATTACCCCCAATCCCCTTTCGCCCAGCGCGCCTTCCTCCAAATCGGCCAGTCCCACTTCAACGCCGGGGACTACCCTAAAGCCATCGAGGCCTATTTGGACTACAAAACCCGTTACGCCAAAGACCCGGAGATCACCCAGGTGGACCAATTGTTGTCCTACGCCTATTACAAGTCGGGGATGAGCCCGGACGAGATTTCGAAATTGACCGCCGGGCAGGCGAAGAGCCCGGTGCTGGCCGATATTTACTGGGAAGAGGGCGCCAAGGCCTACAACAACAAAGACTACGCCAAAGCCCGCGAGAGTTTTCAGAAATTGCTTTACGAATTTCCCTCGGCCACGGTGGCCCCCCAGGCGTCGTTTTTTCGGGCCGAATCCGTCTTTTTGCAGGAAAACTGGGCGGACGCCATTCCGGCCTACGGCAGTTTTTTGAGCAGCTACCCGGATGACCCCCAAAAACCCTTGGCCCAATTCCACCTCGCGGTCAGCCACTTCAACTTGAACGAGCACGACAAGAGCGCCGAAATATTTGAGGCGTTCAGCAAGAATTACCCGAACCACGAATTGGCCAAGAGCGCGACCTTGAACGCCGCCATTTCCTACGCCCGCACGGGGGATCCGAACAAGACCACCCAGGCCTATTTGAATTACGCCTCGCTCTACCCGGACGCTGACGACGTGGGCATGGCCTACATTCAGTTGGGTCAATTTTTGGAAAAGGCCGGACAAGAAACACGCGCGCTTGAGGCCTATCGCCGGGTTCCGAAAAGCCGGCCGGAATACCCCCAGGCCCTTTACCAGTTGGGGCGGCTGCACAAAACCCTCAACGAACCCGTGGGGGAAAGACGGTCCTACGAAGCCTTGCGCGACTTGGCCAAGAAAAGCGATCCGTACCGGGTGGCCGGCGTGTTGGCGCTGGCCGATATGCACGTGGCCGCGAACGACGCCCAGCGCGCCCTCGGGGCCTATGAGGACGTGGCGGCCAACGCCGCCGACGATGTGAGCCGCAATTTGGCCCGGCAACAAATCCGGGCGATCAAAAACGCTTTGAAGGGCACCCAATAAGGAGACACGAATGAACCCCACCCACGAATTGGGATTTTTGGAAATCATGAAAATCAGTTACGTGATGCCGGTGCTGTTGATCATGTCGGTGGTCATGGTCGCCGTTTTGATCGAGCGGTTGATGTTTTACCACAAGATGGCCGGCGTCGATCCCCTCCTGTTCAAACGGATCAAATCGTTCATCGTCGAAGGAAAATTCAAGGACGCCGAGGCCGTCGCCGCCAAAGGGGAGGGGCTGATCGCCGACGCTCTCGAGGCCGTGCTCACGGCGGCCCACTCCCGAAACCGCGCCGAAATGGACCACGTCTTGACGTTGTATTTTCAGCGCACCCAATCCATGCTGGGCCGGCGGTTGGGGTTGTTCGGCACGTTGAGCTTCATTTCGCCCCTCCTGGGCTTGTTGGGGACGGTGCTCGGTGTCATGACCGCGTTTCGCGACCTGGCGTTGTCCGGAACCGGGGGGCCCGGGGTTGTGGCGGCGGGCATTTCCGAAGCCCTCGTGGCGACGGCCGCGGGTATCTTTGTGGCCGTGAGCGCCGCTCTGATTTACAACTATTTTAATTTCCGCTTGAAGCACGTGCTCAACAGCCTGAATATCTTCGGACAGGAAATCGCTTTGATCGTCACGATCGGGCGGGACGTTTGAACTTTTCCAGGGGAACGGTGTCTTCGAATTAGGGAGAAACCATGCACGATCCGAACCAAGAAGGCGAACTGGAAGAAACGGAAAAAATCAACGTGGTCCCCTTGGCGGACCTGACGTTGGTGTTGCTGATCGTTTTGATGGTCCTGTCGCCGATGATCACGCAATCCATGATCCGGGTCCAGGCCCCGCGCGTGGAAGAACGGGCCACCGAGGGCTTCATGGCGCCTTCTCCCGATGAGAAAGCGCCCCCGTCGCCGCTTCTGGTGGAAATATCGGAGAAGGGCCTGCGGTTGAATTACGTGGTTTTCGCCGACGTCGCCGCTTTGTTGCGGGCCATTGAATCGCAACTCCAGCGGACCGCCGATCGACCGGTGATCGTGGCCGCGACGGACGGCATCACGGTGGGTTCCATTGTGGAAATATTGGACGGGGCCAAGTTGGCCGGGGCCAAAAGCGTGGCGCTCGTGAAGAACACGGCGGAGGCGTTTAGGAAATGAGCGGGGACGTGCGGCGACGCATCACATCGGACGGGGCCATCGCGGGCGTGAACATCGTGCCCGTGATCGACCTGTGCCTCGTTTTGTTGGTGGTGTTGATGATCGTCTCCCCCATGCTTGACGCACCGCCGCTGGAGGTCAACCTGCCCCAGGCCCTCTTCGAGGACTCCTCGGAACGGGCGACCATCACCGTTTCCCTGGACACGGCGGGAAACATCGCCGTGAACGACAAACGCCTGGAGAACAAAGAACTCTTGGGCCCTTATTTGAAGGAAGTGGCCACCCGGGAACAGCGGGTGGAACCCATCGTGGTGTTGCGGACCGACAAGGACACCTCCTACGGTCTGTTGACGGAAATCATCGCTTTGTTGAAAGAAGTCGGGTTTGAGGACATCGCCTTGGCCACCCATCCGCTCAAGGACGAATTGAGCGCACCGGGGGAGGGGTCGTGACCGCCGCGCGCCATTGGGATTTGGTTTACGGACGTCCGTCCAGCCCCTCCTGGGACGGGGTGTTGCTGTTGGTGGCGTTCCTGCTGCACACGCCCTTGTTCTTCATGAAGATGAAAGCCCCGCCGGAACGCGGGGATCCGTCGGAAAACTACGTCCGGATCGAAAACATTCAAGACATCATGCGGCGGGTGCCGTTTGATACCCGTGCGATGCTGCGGCCGCCCGAAACGCTGGAAGCGACCCGGATCAACAAGCTCAATCTTTCGGACCTCCTCAAAAACCGGCCCGCGTTGCCCCTGCCGTCGCCGGTGTTGCCCAAGACGCCGGATCTCAAAGGCATTCGCCTGCCCGCCGCGGGGGCGGCGCCGGTCGCCCCGGATTTAACGGCGGTTCCTTCCACCGTGGGCGGTTTGTCGGGAGCGGGGGGCGCGGGCGGCTTGGGCGTTCGTCCCGGCGCCGGCGGAAAGGGGCCCCTGGTGGGAAAAGAATTCACGGCCGCCACCGGATCCCTGGGCGGCATCGGGAACGGAACGGGCCCCACCCTGGTGGGGGGGCGCGCGGGGACGGGTTTGGCTGTCCCGGTTTCCCAGCGCGGGACCGCCGAAGGCGGATTGACGGGGCCGATGGCCATCGTTCCCAAAATCGGGGGGGTCGGCGGCGGGATTGTCGGCCCCGGGGCCGTGGGGGGCGGCGGCGGGTTGGTGAACTCCAAATCGGGCGTGGCCACGCGGGTGCCGGCCACGGTGGAAGTGGACCCCAGCTCCTTGCCGGTGATTGAAGTCAGGGCCCGCACCGGCGCCGGCACGACGGTGAGCAAGTCCATGTTCCCCATCGTGGGGCCCCTGGCCAACCGGAAAATCAAGTTCAGCGAACCCCCGGAATTCCCCGAATGGGCGCGCAAAGAGGGCGTGGAAGCCACCGTTATTTTAAAATTCACCGTGTTGCCCAACGGAAAAGTGAAGGACAACATCGTCGTGGACAAGACGACCGGGTACAAGGAGTTGGACCGGTTGGCCATGGAAGCCCTGTCGACATGGGTGTTCGATAAGCTCCCGGGGGAGACCAATGAGGAACAGGTCAGTTTGATCACCATGAAGTTCTCGCTCAAATGAAAACGAATCTATGGATCGCGGTGTTCCTGGCGGGCGCTTCACTCGGCGCGCCCGGGACCGCCGCCGAAGCCAAGAAAAGTAAAATTTCCAAGACGGCCCCGCGCCTCGAGAAAAAAGAGGAGGACCGGGATATCTCCTCCGGCAAAGCGCCGCAGACGTCCCTGCCGTCCCTGGGGAACACCGAACAGACGGCCTCGGAGGGGGACGCCATCAAGCTAAAAGTGAAAGGCGAGGCCGAAGACCAAATCCCCGTGGCGGTGGTCCCGCCCCCCGTGAATCTTCCTTTTAAAGATGTGGTCGGTTTTGCCCGCCCGGGACAGACCGACCGCGTGCTCACCGGTTTTGTGGAACATCTGCCCGCGAACGAGATTTTGAATTTGGCGGTGTTGAATTCCCGGCAGGGGCTCGCCACGGGATCCGTGCGGTTGCCGCGGGCGCCCTTCATCCAAATGGAAGTGCCGCCGGGGTTGGAGATCCTGGGCTACCGGTTCACCGTGAAGGACCAAAACGCCCAAACGGTTTACGCGCAGGAATCGCGCCAGGGCGCCCGGGACCTGATGATTTGGGATGGGTTCGTGGAAAAACGCTGCGTCATCAAAGTGGGGTTGGCCTACACCTCGGAATTGTTTGTGGATTTGGCCGATGGGCGATCCCAGCGCTTTTTCGGCGACCCGGTGCAATTCGACGTGATCCGCTACGATCAGGACGGGGACACGTTCGTGGAGTTTCGCAACGAACGCCTGTTCCTCACGGCCTCCGAGGAGTTGGCGCGGGACGGTTTGCCGTTGATGAAATCCCTGCTGGGTTTGTTGCGCACCCGAACGGCAAAACCCTACAACATCGTCATTTCCATTTCCCGCGACGGGGAAAGTTTGGCCGTCCGCCGGTTAAAAGTCCTGCAGAAATTTATGATGGACGCTTTGGTGTTGGAGGCCGGCGCTTTTGTGTTTGATATCGCGGACACCACGGACCGGGGGGATGTCACCACGTTCCGTATGGCCGGTCCGCCGGAGGCGCGGCCGTGATGCGACGACCTTGGATCGGGACGCTGGTTTTGTTGGCCGCCCTGGGCGCCTCCGCGGCGGACATGGAATCCTTGATGAGCGACGGGGAGCGGTTGTTCAAAAAGCAGGAATACGGCAAAGCCCTGCGGGTTTTCATCAAGGCGCGCAACACCGACCCCTCGAATTTGGAAGCCAAGGAATACATCGACCGGTGCACGGAGAAAATCGTCGAACAGGAGGCCGGGCGGCGCATCCGCGCCGCGGCCAAATCGGCGCGCACGTCGACGGCGACCATCGAACCGGGCCAGCCCGTCCCCGCATGGGCCGCCCCTTCGCAACGCACCCGCGTGGCGCCCGTCCGCCGCAAGCCCACGCGGCCCAAACGTCGAATGCCCACCGACGGGTCCCAGGACGCGCCCACGCCGGGGAAAAACATGATCATCCAACGGGAGCAATTGGCCGAGGATTACCAACGACGGATTTTGGGGGACAGCCCCGTGCGCGTTGAGAAAGAGGGCAATCGGACCGACGTCCTGCTCTACATGAACCGCCTCTTTTTGCCCTTCAAAGACATCCTCTCGCCCGACGCCCTTCCCTACTTGACCGCCGCGGCCCAGGAGCTTCGGGCCAAGGGGGCGAACCAGATCCTGTTGCGCGCCGTGGACACCATGACCCCGGTGGTGCGGCACAACATGCTGGACCTGCCCTCCCGACGGTGCGCGACCGTGTTCACCTTCTTCGTGCGGGCCGGACTCGCCCCCACGCCCTCCGCCTCCGCGACTTACACCGCCGACGATCTGGACGATTAACCGTATTTTTGATCCAATTCCCTTCCCCGCATCGGAACGCGGGAGAAATCATCATCCCTGGAGGCTTCTCATGCGCACGCGCGCGTTTGTTCTGACCGGTGTGGCTTTGTTGGCGTTCTCCGCCGCCCACGCCCGCATCAATCATTTGGAACCGTGGTCGCCGGGTTATGACGCCGGGGTGCCGGACCGCGCCCTGAGCCACGCTCTGAACGTCTTCATCGGCAACGACGCGCAAGGGGTCGACGCGACGGAATTCGCCTACACCCTCACGACCCCGGTGCGGGGGAATTGGGAGTTGGGCGGCGGGGTTTCTTATTTATCCTACGACGCGCAGGGCGCCAGCGAATCCGGTTTGGCGGATTTGAAATTGGGCGCCAAACGGTCCCTGGACAAGGGCTTTTTGCCCGCGTCCTGGAAAGGTTCCTTGGAGGCCGGCCTGACGCTTCCGACCGGCGACGACGACAAGGGCCTGGGCGCCGGCGGGTTTGGGGTTTTCGGCGGCGGGGGTTTGAGCTTCCCGATTGAGGCGGTGCGGGGGTATCTGCAGGCCGGCTACACCGTTTACACCAAAGGCAGCGACACCCGGTGGGGGAACACCCTGCGCTTCGTCGCGGGGGCGGAATACGTTTTGAGCGACGAATGGCTGTTGACCGGCGACCTCCGGCTGTTCGACCACGCCCGGGATGAAATCAACGGTTTTAAGAGCGCCGACGCGGCCAAGGAAGCCTACTTGGCCCCCGGCGCCGTCTGGCGCCCGGCCGACAGCCCGATCCGCCTGCAGGGGACCCTGCTTCTGGGCTTGACCGACGACGCCTTCGACCTCGGGTTCCAATTGGGGTTGCGCTTCTAAAACACAGTCTCATGCGGCACGATCGCGCCCCCCTGTTCGAGACCGTCCTCAACCACGCGAAAAACAACGTGGTGAGCTTCCACACGCCCGGTCACAAGAACGGGCGGGGCGTGGATCGCCGCCTTCGGTCCTTCACCGGACGGAACCTTTACCGCATGGACCTGACCGTTTTCCCCGAGGTCGATTCGCTGCACGACCCGGTCGGGCCGATCAAAAAAGCCCAACAGTTGATGGCCCAGGCCTACGGGGTCGAGCATTCGTTTTTCCTCGTGAACGGTTCCTCCGTCGGAAACATGATCATGCTCATGAGCGCCTGCCGGCCGGGCGATTCGGTGATCATTTCGCGCAACGCCCACAAATCCACCATGGCGGGGGTGACCCTGTCCGGCGTTTGGCCCATCTGGATCCAGCCGAAAGTCGACCAGCACCTCGACATCCTGCTGGATTCCAGCCCGGAGCAAATCGAAGAAGCCCTGCGGCTCTTCCCCGAAGCCAAGGCCGTTTTCGTCACGAGCCCGACCTACAACGGGGTCACGGCCGATTTGGTAAAAATCGCCGAGATTTGCCGGTCGCGGGGCAAAATATTGCTGGTGGACGAGGCGCACGGACCGCACCTCAAATTCCACAAGGAATTGCCCGTGTCGGCCGTGGAGGCCGGCGCGGACATGTGCGTGCAGTCCACGCACAAAATCCTTTCCGCCTTGTCCCAGGGGTCGGTGTTGCACGTTCAATCGGACTTGGTGGACGTCTCGCGGGTGCGGAAAGTGGTGTCCCTCCTGCAAACCACAAGCCCGAATTACCTGATCCTGGCGAGCCTGGACGTCGCGCGGCGGCAGGCCGTGTTGGAAGGGCACCGGCTCTTCGACCGGGTGCTTCGCCACGCGGAATTCGCCCGGCGTCGCATCAATCAGTTGAAGAACATGTCGATCTTCGGACGCAAGGAAATCCAGGCGCTGGGCTACGACCTTGACCAAACGAAATTGACGGTCAACGTGACGCGCACGGGTTTGTCGGGGTTGGAGGTGGAGGATTTGCTGGCCGAGAAGTACCGCGTGCAGGTGGACGCGGCGGACCTCTTCAATTTGATCGCGATCATGGGCATCGGGACCGACAAGTCCGACGTCGAGCGGTTGGTGGACGCCCTGGCGGACATCGACCAAAAGCACCGCGGTTCTTCGCGCAACTGGGTCCTGCAGATTCCCGAATTGACGACGGAAATGGTGATGAACCCCCGGGACGTGTTTTTGTCGCACAAGGGAAAGCGGGTGCCCCTCAACAAGGCGGTCGGGCAGATTTCGGCCCAGACCCTGACCCCCTACCCCCCGGGCATCCCGGTGTTGATTCCCGGCGAAAGAATCACTCAAGAAATTGTAGACTACCTCGCGGATTTGGCCCGAAAAGACATCCGCGTGGTGGGCCAGGAAGGCGACGAATTGCGGACCATCAAAATCGTCGCCGCCGCCGTTTAGATTTATTTTAAGGAGACTTTATGGCCACGAAAAAAAAGAAAAAACCGGCCGCCCCGGCCCCGATTCGAAGGAAAAAACAACCCGGCACGCAGGCCTACGAAAAACGGCTGCTCGCCATGCGGGAAGATATTTTGCGCGTTGTGAAAGGAAACCAGCCCGGCGAGATGCCCCTGGCGGAAGTGGGCGATGAGGCCGACGCCGCGACGCAGTCCTCCGAGCGCGAACTCCTGTTCGAATTGTCCGACAACGAGCGGAACACCCTGGACGCCGTGGAAGCGGCGATCCGCAAAATCAACACCGGCGTCTACGGTCTGTGCGAAGCCTGCCGGAAGAAAATTCCCGCCCTTCGCCTCAAAGCCATCCCGCACGCGCGCTACTGTGTCCAATGCCAGGCGCGGTTTGACTTTCCGCGGCGCTAAAAAAACAATCGACGCGCGGGGCTTGAAGTGCCCGCTCCCGACGCTGCGGGCCGCCTTGGCGTTGGAGCGACTGCCCGCCCGCGGGCGGTTGGTGTTGCGTTCCGACGACCCGGTCACCGCCCGGGAGTTTCCCGCCTGGTGCCGGGAGTTTAACCACACCTTGATCCGCACGGAGGAACGGGGCGGCGTTACCCGCTTCGAAATTCAAAAAAAATGAAAATCACCTTTCGATTCGACGGCAAACCGATCGACGGGCCCGTGGCGCGTTTCGCCGCGGCGGGCGCGGACGGTCCCCAGGCCCTCGCGGCCACGACCGACGGCGGCGCGAAATCCCTCGCGTTGGCGCGGGAGGACGGGTTTCGCGGGAAAGCCGGGGAAATCCTTTGTGTGCGGGGGGGCGAAACGACCCTGTGGATCGGCGTGGGCGACCCCGATTCCGTGGACGGCACGGCGCGCCGGTCCGCGGGCGCGGCCCTTTGCCAGCGTTGGCGCGAGGCCCGGTGGCCCCGCGTGGCGGTCGCCTGGCCGGCGGAATGGACCGAGCCCGGCCATGTGGGGGAGTTCGTCGAAGGCGCGCGCTTGGCGGCCTACCGGTTCCTTCGGCACCAAAGCGGGGGGAACGAAGAGGCCCGGACGCGCGCGGTGGTCTTCCGCCTGCCCGCGACAGCGGCCCGGACCGCGGCTCTGCGGCGGGCCGAAACCGTCGTGGGCGCCGTGGATTTCGCCCGGGACTTGATCAACACCCCGGCCAGTTTGAAGACCCCCGCGGTTTTGGCCCGTCGGGCGGCCGCTTTAAGCGGCGGCGGGGTGCGAACGAGAATTTTCCAAAAGGCCGCCCTGGAGCGGATGGGCGCGGGGGGCTTGTTGGGCGTGGGGCGCGGCAGCGCCCACCCCCCGGTGATGGTGCATTTGCATTACAAGCCCGCCCGCGCGCGCGCCCGGATCGCCCTCGTCGGGAAAGGCGTGACGTTCGATTCCGGCGGGTTGTCGCTCAAGCCCGCCGACGGCATGATGACCATGAAGTACGACATGGCCGGCGCGGCCATCGTGATGGCGGTGTTTTGGGCCTTGAAAAGGCTGCGGCCCGACGTGGAGGTCCACGGCGTGGCGCCCCTGACGGAAAACATGCCGGGACCGGCCGCCTACAAGCCCGGAGACGTGGTGCGGGCGATGAACGGGAAAACCATCGAGGTACTGAACACCGACGCCGAGGGACGGGTCATTTTGGCCGACGCGTTGTCCTACGCCGCGCGGTTGCCGGTGGACCGGGTGATCGACGTGGCCACCTTGACCGGCGCGGCCACGGTGGCGCTGGGCAAGGCCTACGCCGCCCTGATGACGGACGACGACGCCTTGGCCCAGGGGTTGACCGACGCGGCGCGCGCCGCGGGTGAAAAAGTGTGGCGCCTGCCCTTGGAAAAATCCTACCGCGACCACATCAAAAGCCACGTCGCCGATGTGAAAAACATCGGAAACCCCGGGGAGGCCGGCACGATCATCGGGGGTTTGTTTTTAAAAGAGTTCGCGGGAAAAAAACCCTGGGCGCACCTGGACATGGCGGGCATCGGCTGGAACGGCGTCGGCTCGGCCCTGTCGCCGGCGGGCGCGACCGGGGCCCTCGTCCGCACCTTTTTGAATTACGTCACGGCCGGGGGAAAAGCGTGAGTCTCCAAGGGAAGAAAATCGGGATTTTGATCGAAAAAGATTACCAGGACCTGGAAGTGTGGTACCCCGCCCTCCGGTTGCGCGAGGAGGGGGCGGAGGTGCTGTTGATCGGGACGGTGGAGCGGGCGACCAAAGGAAAATACGGGTACCCCGCCACGGCCGATCGGCTGATGGAGGAGGTGAGCGCCGCGGAGTTGGACGGATTGATCGTGCCCGGCGGATGGGCTCCGGATTTCCTCCGGCGGTACGCGCCGGTTTTGCGGTTGGTCCGCGACATCGCCCAGGCGGGAAAACCCTTGGCGGCCATCTGCCACGCGGGGTGGGTGTTGGCCTCGGCGGGGGTTTTGAAGGGGAAAAAAGCGACGTCTTTTTCCGCGATTCGCGCCGACGTGGAAAACGCGGGCGCCGCCTGGGTGGATGAGGCGGTCGTGGTGGACGGGAATTTGATCACGTCGAGAACCCCGGACGACCTCCCGGCGTTCACGCGGGCTTTCATCGACGCCTTGGGCCGGGGACGGCGCCCGTGAACCCGCCCGCGGCGTTTTCGGCCCGGCGGCCCCTGTCCATCGCCCACAGCCCCGACCCCGACGACGCGTTCATGTTTTACGGGTTGGTCAAGGGCGGCGTCTTGCCCGAGGGGTGGCGGGTGAAGCACGTTTTGAAGGACATCCAATCCCTCAACCGGGACGCCGCGCGGGGAAAACACCACGTCACGGCGATCTCGGCCGCGGCGTTTCCCGACGTGGCGGACCGTTATTGGGCGTTGTCGGTGGGCGCCTCGGTGGGGCGAAAATACGGCCCCCGGGTCGTTTGCCTGCCCAAAAACCGGGCGCGACTGGCCGGTGACGATTGGAGCGGTCTGCGGATCGCCACCCCGGGGCCCCAAACCACCGCCCTCCTCCTTTTGCGTTTGGCGCGACCGGGCTTCACGGCCGTGGACCGCCCCTTCGACAAAATATTGGACGACGTGCGGCGCGGGCGGGTGGACGCGGGGTTGATCATCCACGAAGGGCAACTGACCTACGCCCGCCACGGCACCGAACTGGTCCTCGATTTGGGCCGCTGGTGGCACCGTGAAACGGGGTTGCCCATTCCCCTGGGTTTGGATGTGGTCCGAAAGGATTTGGGTCCCGCCGTCGCCCGTGGGTTGGCCCGGTTGTTGCACGCCAGCATCCGCCACGCGTACAAAAACCAAAAAGAGGCCGTGCGTTACGCGCTGAAATTTGGTCGCGGCATCGGGGCCGACGTGGGGGCGAAATTTGTGAAAATGTACGTCAACCGGGACACCCTGGACATGGGCGCGGAAGGCGTGCGGGCCCTGCGGACGCTCTACCGTCTCGCCGCCCGCCGGGGGTTGATCAAAAAGGCCCCCGTGTTTAAAGTTTTCCGTCCTTAACTTCGGCGATTTCCCAACTTGACAGCCCCCCGATCCGGGGGTATAGATAAGCGTGGCCATGGACACCCCGTCACCTCTTCCCGCCCCTTCGTTCCAACACCCGCCCGGTCGTTCGAACGTCCGCCCTTCCCTGTTCAAACGGATGGCCCACCTCTTTTTGGCCATCGACAGTCGTCTTCGGCCCTGGCTTTTCCGCGTGGGCTTGCGCGGGCGCCTGTTGTTTATCTTTTTCCTGTCCATCGGACCGGCGGTGGGGCTGATCGTCAACGAGCACTTCCGGCGTGAAAAAACGGATTTAGAAGAGGCCCGCGGCCTCTCCTTGATTGCGGCCGAAATGGCCGCCGCCGAATACGAAAAAATCTTGGACACCACCCGCCAAGTTTTAATGACCTACGCGCAAATCGATGGGTTGCGCCGGGGGGGGCGGGTCGAAGCGGAAAAGCTTTTGCGTTTGTTGCAACCCCTTCATCCGCGTTTTGTCAACGTGGGGTTGACCGACGCCAAGGGCGCGCTTTTGGCCAGCGCGGTGGCTCGGTTGGATCGCCTGGGCCGGGGGGTGCCGATCGAGCACCAAAGGGCCCTTTTCAGCAACGGGTTCGCGGTGGGGGACTTCCAAAACGACACTCTCACGGGACGGTCGGTGATTCATTGCGTTTATCCCGTCGTCGGTTCCGGGGGCCGAGCGTCCCGGCTGATTTTTGCTTCCCTGGATTTGCGCGGCTTGGGTTTCGACACAAAATCCTTCGCCCGGCTCGCGGGGGGGCGGTTGATTTTATTGGACCGGCAGGGGCGCCTTCTGGCGTCCACCGATCCCGTCCTGGTCCCGGGCACAACGCCCCCCTGGCCGGAAAAAACATTGCGCTTGTTTGAAAACAACCAGGAGCCGAAATTGGTCGTGGAAGACGGCGTACATTTGTTTGGCCGAAGTTTACTGCGGTTGTGGCCGAATCCCGGCTTGTCGGTTGTTTACGACGTTTCTTTGGAGGTGCTCCATCGGCCCCAGCACCGGCAAATGATCGGGGGCGTCCTGTCGATGGTCTCGGCGTTGATGTTCGCCGGTTTTTTCGTGTCTGTCGCCGGGCATTTGTTCCTCACCCGCCACGTCGGCAACCTGATCGTGGCCACGGAGCGGGTGAGTCGGGGGGACATGACGGCCCGCACGGGCATTCGGGACGAGCCGGGAGAGTTGGGGCGCTTGGCGCGGGCCATCGATGTCATGGCCGAGAACATCGGGGAGCGGGAGCGCTCCCTCGCCGCCGCCCGCGGAAGTTTGGAGGAGCAAGTGAAGGAGCGGACCCGGGAATTGGAAGAAACCAACAAAGAATTGGAAACTTTCGGGTACTCGGTGTCGCACGATTTGCGGGCGCCGCTCCGGGCCATTGACGGATTTTCGCAAATCCTTTTAAACGAACACGCCGCGGGTTTGACACCCGAGGGGCGACGCTTGCTCGGGGTCGTGGTCAAAAACACCAAACACATGGCGGTTTTGATCGATGATTTGATGGTTTACTCGAAATTGGGGCGGCAAAGCGTGATGCCCGGTTCCATCGACATGGACGAACTGATTCGGGATTTGAAACTGGAGTTCACCACGATGCAACCCGATCGCACGGTCACTTGGGACATCGGCCCGCTTCCGGCCGCCTGGGGCGACGCCGGCATGTTGCGGCAGGTGTTTTACAACTTGCTCACGAACGCCCTCAAATTCACGCGCCAGACCGTCAACCCCCTTGTGCGAATCGCGGGGGAAAAAGTGGACGGGACGACCCGTTACGTGGTGCGGGACAACGGCGTCGGCTTTGACTCGAACCACCAGCGGCGTCTCTTCCAACCTTTCCAACGCCTCCATTCCGCCCAGGAATTTGAAGGAACCGGCGTGGGATTGGCGATCGCTCAACGGGTGGTGGTCAAGCACGGGGGAACGATCGTGGCCGAGAGCCAACCCCAGGAAGGGGCGACGTTCACCGTCACGTTGCCGGTGGGGCCCCTGTGAGCGCACCGACCCGCGTCTTGATGGTGGAGGACCGGCCCGAAGATCGGGAGCTTATCGAGCACGAATTGAAGAACGCCAAGATCCTGTTCGAATCCCAAAACGTGACGACGCGGGAAGATTTTTTGAAAGCTTTGCGGTCCTTTAAACCCGACATCGTCCTGTCCGATTTCTCCTTGCCCGAGTTTGACGCTTTGGAGGCCATCGGCATCCTGAGACGGTACGAAAGCGCGGTGCCGTTTATCCTGGTGACCGGCGCGCAGTCGGAGGAAATCGCCGTGGAGTGCATGAAACGCGGTGCCGACGATTACATCATGAAATCGACCCTCAAACGTTTGCCGTCCGCCGTCCTCAACGCCTTGAAAAACCGGGCCGCGGAACAACAGATCGCTCAAACCGAGGGAACCCTGCGGGAGCAGGAACGGCAATATCGGACTATCGCCGAACACACCCGGGATTTGATTTACATTTTGGACGCCCAGGGGCAATTCACCTACGTCAGCCCGTCATTCCGCCAAAGTCTGGGGTACGATCCCGCCGCGTTGGTCGGGTTAAAGGCCTTCGCGTTGATTCATCCCGATGACACCGTCACGGCGCGCGAGGTGTTCCGCAACTTGCCCGCCACCGGGAACGGGCACGCCGTGCCGTTCCGCTACAAGACCCAAGACGGACGTTGGCGGCAATACGAATCGGTGGTCAGTTGGGCGGTGGATGAAAAGGGCGACAAGATCCAGGCGGTGGTCGTGGCGCGGGACATCGAAGACCGGCGCCAGTTGGAGGACCAGGTGCGCCAGGCCCAAAAAATGGACGCGGTGGGGCGGTTGGCCGGCGGCGTGGCCCACGATTTCAACAATTTGCTGACCGCCATCAACGGTTATTCGGATTTGCTTCTACGGGCTTTGGAGGAAGGCGACCCGCGACGCGCGGACGTGGAGGAAATCAAGGACACCGCCGCCCGGGCGGCGGCCCTGACCCAACAATTGCTCGCTTTTTCCCGACGGCAAATCACCCAACCGACGGTGATGGACGTGAACACGGTGGTGGGCCGGGTGGAGAAAATGCTGCGCCGGCTGATCGGGGAAGACATTGCCCTCAAAACGGTCTTGGCTCCGGAACTGCACCGGACCCGGGCGGATGTGGGCCAAATCGAGCAAGTGATTATGAATTTAAGCGTCAACGCCCGGGAAGCCATGCCCCAGGGCGGAACCCTGATTTTGGAAACGGCCAACGTGTCCTTGGGGCCCGAGGCCGAGGCCCCCGCCGGCGATTACGCCCTGCTCACGGTCACCGACACCGGCTGCGGCATGGACCCCGCGGTGGCCGAACACCTGTTCGAGCCGTTTTTCACCACCAAGGACAAGCGACGGGGCACGGGCCTGGGGTTGTCCACCGTCTACGGCATCTTGCAACAGGCGGGGGCGCACATTCGTCTCACCACCATCCCGGGGCAGGGAACCGCGTTTCGTCTGTATTTCCCGCGCGTGGACGACGCGCCGGCCCCCGCGGCGACCGCTCTGCAAAGCGACGACGCGTTTTTCCGCGGGAACGAGCGCGTTCTTTTGGCCGAGGACGATCGGGCGGTTCGGGTCATGGCGGCCCGCGTTCTTCGCCAGGGGGGGTACCGCGTGACCGAGGCCGCCAACGGCGAGGAGGCCCTCCGGCTGACCGAAGACCCCAATTTCGCCGTGGATTTGTTGATCACCGATGTCGTGATGCACGGTCTGAGCGGTCCGGATCTGGCCAAAATATTAACGGAAAAACGGCCGGGGGTGAAAGTGGTCTATATCTCCGGCTACATGGGAGAGGACGCCCGCACGAGTGTTTTGAAAGACGCCGGGGCGACCTTTTTGCCCAAGCCGTTTCGCCCCCGGGATTTGCTTCAAAAGGCGCGGACCATCCTCGACGGCGGCCCGCGCCCGGAGGGGGCATGAAAGTTTTGGTGGTGGACGACGACAGGTCGGCGCGGGATTTCGCCGCGCGCGTGTTGGCTGAAGCCGGTTACGAGGTGTCCACGGTCGATTCCGGCGAGGCGGCGCTGACCCGCTTGCCCGAGGGCTTCGAGATCGTCGTGACGGATTTGGACATGCCCGGGGGTCTCAACGGGGTTCAGGTCACCCAGGAGGTTCGGCGATCGACCGCGGCCGACGTGGTGATCATGACCGCTTTCCCCGATATGTCCACGGCCATTCACGCCGTGCGGGCGGGCGCGTACGATTATTTGGTGAAACCCTTTTCGCCCGACACGCTGCGGTTGGCGGTGGATCGTTGCGCCCAACGGCGGCGGCTTTCCAAGGAATTGGAGCGGGAGCGCGCTTTAAAAGAAGAGTTGAGCCGCGCTTACAACGAACTGTCCCGGATGCAAAAAGTCCGCGATCTCCTCGGCCAATTCACGACGCCGGAGGTGGTCAAGTTCGTGACCGAGCACCCCGACGATTTTCGCACGCGGGGGGACCGCCGGGTGGTGACGGTGATGTTCGTCGACGTGCGGGGTTTCACACCGTACGCGGCCAAGGTGTCCCCGGAAGAGGCGGTCGGCACCTTGAACCAGTACTTTGAACTTCTGGTGGGCGCCGTGCAGGAAAACGGCGGGGTGGTCAACAAGTTTTTGGGGGACGGTTTGATGGCCGTTTTCGGCGCGCCCCAGCCCAACCCCCGGCACGCCCTCGACGCCGTTTGGGCGGCCCACAAGGCGCGAACCCTGTTGCATTTCCTTTCCCCGGAGGCCGATTTGCAATTGGGGTTCGCCATCAACACCGGCGAAGTCGTGGCCGGTTGCCTGGGCGCCAAGGACCGGACGGAATACAGCGTGATCGGATCGCCCGTCAATCTGGCCGCGCGAATGGAAAAGGCCGCGCGACCCGGGGACATTTTGGTGGGCCCCGAAACGGCGCGGCTTGTTCAAAACGATTTTTTCATTGAAACCTTGCCCGCCTCCGTGTTCGCCGGATTCACGGACCCCATCGCCCTGGGATCGGTGGTGGGGCCGCGCGACCCCGTACAATCCCTCGCCTCTTGACTCCCGGCGCCGTTCTCCTGGAAAACGAGGACCTCCTCGTGATCGACAAACCCGCGGGACGGGACGTGATCCCGTCCCGGGACCCCCGCGCGCCCGCCTGCTTGCGGGACGAGTGGTCCGCGTTGCGGGGACGCGTGTGGGTGGTGCACCGTCTGGACCGGGACACCAGCGGGGTCTTGGTTTTCGCCAAAAACCCCGCCGCCCATCGACGTTGGAACGCGGCTTTTGTAAACCGGCGGGTTCAGAAATCCTACCTGGCGATCGTTCGGGGGGAATTGCCATTGGTCGGCGCGGTGGTTCAACCCCTGCGGGAGTTCGGGTCCGGACGGATGGGCGTGGACCCCCGGGGCAAACCTTCGGAAACGCGGTACGCGGTTTTGAGCGCCGGCAACGGCGCGCGGGTTTTGACCGTGACGCCCGTGACCGGTCGACGGCACCAAATCCGGGCGCATATGGCATTCGCCGGGGCGCCCGTGGACGGCGACCCCCTTTACGGTCCCGCGCCGCGGCCCATCGGGGGCGCGCCCCGCCTGATGTTGCACGCCTGGCGGTTGTCGTTGCCGGGGGAACCCGCCTTCCCTCCGGCGGTGGAAGCCCCGTGGCCCAGGGCCCTGCGCGATTGGATCCGCGTTGTCGGCGCGGAACAAATAGTGTATCGTGAGGCCGAAAGGGGGACCGGTCTATGATCCGTTCCAAAATTCTCGGAATCATCATGGCGGGAGGCAAAGGCGAGCGGCTTGTGCCGTTGACCACCGAACGCGGGAAACCGGCGGTGCCCTTCGGCGGCAAATACCGGATCGTGGATTTCGTCCTCAGCAACTTCGTGAATTCCGGCATTTTCTCCGTCTATGTCTTGGTGCAGTACCTGTCGCAATCCCTGATCGATTATTTGCGGATTTCCTGGTCCAACCGCGGCTTGACCCCCGACCACTTCATCACCGTGGTGCCGCCCCAAATGCGCATGGGGGAAATGTGGTACCGCGGAACCGCCGACGCCGTCACGCAAAATCTCAACCTCATCCGCGACTTCGACCCCGATTACGTGGCGGTGTTCGGGGCCGACCACATTTACCGCATGGACATCAGCCAGATGCTGGCCTATCACGTTGAAAAACAAGCGCACGTCACGATTTCGGCCCTTCCGGTCCCGTTGGACGAAGCCAAGTCGTTCGGCATTCTCAATGTGACCAAATCCGGGCGCGTGACCGAGTTCGACGAAAAGCCGAAAAACCCGCGGGCGATGCCCGGGGACCCCGACCGGGCGTACTCGTCCATGGGCAATTATATTTTCAACCGGGACGTCCTCGAGGAGGTTTTGACCGAGGACATCAAAAAGGATTCCGCCCACGATTTCGGCAAGTCGATCCTTCCGGGCATCCTGGAACGCTGTCGCGTGTTCGCCTACAATTTCCGAACGGCGCCCCTGCCGGGTCAAAAAGAGTACGAAGAGCCGGGGTACTGGCGCGACGTGGGGAACATCGAAGCTTATTGGTCTGCGCACATGGACTTGTTGGGGGAAAAGCCGCGGTTCGATTTAAACAACGACGATTGGCCGATCATGGCCGGGCGCTACAACGGGCCGCCGTCGCGGATCCTGGGGCGCCAGGTGGAAGACAGTATTTTGAGCGAAGGCGTGGTGATCAACGGGGCCTTCGTTCGGCACTCCATCATCGGCCGGGGCGTGGTGATCGAGCCCGGGGCGGTGATCGAGGACAGCGTCCTGATGGATTTCTGCCACGTGGGGCGGGACTGCCGCTTTCGTAAAGTGGTGGCCGACCGGTTTAACCAATTCCCCGACAACACCTTCATCGGCCAAAACCCGGAACAGGACCAGACGTCGGGATTCCACGTCGACAAATCCGGGATCGTGGTCGTGGGGCGGGGCCGCAGCAAATGGGCCCACTTGAAACGATAAGCCACGCGTCCTCCATGCGCTACCTGTGCGTTCACGGCCATTTTTATCAGCCCCCCCGCGAGAACCCCTGGCTGGAGGACATCGAAGTTCAGGACTCCGCCCACCCGTACCACGATTGGAACCAGCGCATCACCCGGGAATGCTACGCCCCCAACGCCGCGTCGCGCGTTTTGGACGTACGGGGGCGCATCACCGACATCGTCGACAATTACCGGAAAATCAGTTTCAACTTCGGTCCGACCCTGCTTTCGTGGATGGAACGCGGGGCGCCGGAGGTTTACGCCCGCCTTTTGGAAGGGGATCGGGCGAGCGTCCGCGCCCGCGGGGGACACGGGAACGCCCTTGCCCAGGTTTACAACCACATCATTATGCCCCTCGCGTCCCAGCGGGACAAGGAAACGCAGGTGGCCTGGGGCTTGGCGGATTTTGAACACCGTTTCGGACGAAAAGCCGAAGGCCTTTGGCTGTCCGAAACCGCCGTGGATTCCGCGACTCTCGAAACGCTCGCCGCGCGGGGGATCAAGTTCACGATTTTATCGCCCACCCAAGCGCGGCGCGTGCGCCCGCTGCGGCGCGCCGCGGACAAGGAGGGCGCCCCCGCGGGGGATTGGCACGACGTGACGGGGGGGCGCATCGACCCCAGCCGGCCCTATTTGTGGCGGTCGTCCAAGGGGGCGAGCATCGCTCTTTTCTTTTACGACTCTCCCATTTCCCACGCGGTGGCTTTCGAGGGTCTCTTGAACAACGGCGACGTTTTTGCGGACCGTCTCTTGTCCGGCTTCTCCCCGCAACGGGACGGGGCGCAACTCATGCACATCGCCACCGACGGGGAATCCTACGGTCATCACCACCGGTTCGGGGACATGGCGCTGGCCTTCGCCCTGCAACGCATCGAAAACTCCCGGTCGGCGGTTTTGACGAATTACGGACAATTCCTTGAAGTCGCGCCGCCGCAATGGGAAGTGGAAATCCACGAAAATTCATCTTGGAGTTGCGCTCACGGGGTGGAACGGTGGCGGTCCGATTGCGGCTGTCGCCTGGGGCACCACGCGGGCTGGACCCAGGCGTGGCGGGCCCCCCTGCGGAACGCTCTAAATGCGGCCGCGGAAGGCATTGACCGGGTCTTTGAAAAACACGGCGCCCGCTACTTTCAAGACCCTTGGGCGGCGCGGAACGCCGCCGTCGCCCTGACGTGGAACCATCGTTTGAACGGGGTCGCGGAGTTTTTTGACTCTCAGGCGCGCCCGGGGTTGACGGAGGAAGAGCGGCGGGACGCTCTTCGGTTGTTGGAGATGGAACGTCAACGCCTTCTTATGTTTACGAGCTGCGCGTGGTTTTTCGATGAAATTTCCGGATTGGAAAGCACCACCGTTTTGACTTCC
>Ga0268298_10001781_pt1 | contig 24476 bp, 22 predicted proteins | sample WWTPWeurt_MetaG_FD_194462 | JGI IMG/M metagenome (GOLD analysis project Ga0268298, IMG submission 194462) | Activated sludge microbial communities from WWTP in Nijmegen, Gelderland, Netherland - WWTP Weurt | ecosystem: Engineered > WWTP > Aerobic digester > Activated sludge | place...
GTGGGCCAATCCCAGAGGTTGTAACCGAGGCCCGCTCCTGCGCTGCGATCTCGCCAACGCGCGTCGCAATCGGCGCCCGTCGGGCTGCCAGCCGCCCGCTCGCAGAAATAGGCCTTGACCCGTTCCTCACCCCAGGTCTTTTCCTGGGAGACCCCGACCTGTTGGGCACATACACGGTCGAAGTCCTGCAATTCCGGCATCAGCAGACGATAGCTGCCATCCAGTTCGAGTTGGTTCTTCGCTTCGCACAGGGAGGGGAATTCGCCCTGTTCGTCATCGGTGGAGGCCGCCACGACGATGTGCTTCACCCCGCGCCGCAATAGGCTCATGAGGGCGAGGTTGTCGCTATTGCCGCCATCCGTCAGGTGGATGTAGGGCGCCTCGCGCCCCTGGAACACGGGCAGGGTATACAGGGGCCAGGGCATGAATCGGTACAGCGCGCGTCGCTCGTCGGACACTGCGAAGTTGGGGATGTCGGTGCCCCAATTGAGGTTGAAAAGATGTAGACCGGTGCTCACAAGCGTCCGCCAAGGCGGCGTACCGAACCGCCTCTGCTCGTCGTCGAGAAAGGCCGCGGAAGCTCCGGCAGCATCCCGCATGAGCCAGGGTCCGTAGGGGCTGTCCGCCCAGCCGAAGGTGCCGGACCCCTGGGAAAATGGGGTAGTCTCGAACAGAAAGCGCAGGGAATCCCGCTCGGGCGTCACCAGCCAGGATTCGAGCGATCGACCGGCAGTATTGGCGGTGCCCGAAATCCATAGGGGAAAGCCGCAGGCCTTGCGGCCCGCATCATCCCGCTGGCAGTTGTTCTGGGCGTCACGATAGGCGTAGCCCAGCCGCTCCAGGGTATGGCTGCCACGCCGCCGCAAGGGTTCGGCCGGATCGTCCCAGGCGGGGTCGGCAGAGGTCAGCGCGGCCGCGGCGGGATCGGGCGGTGGCACCCACTCCGGCGCCAGGGCCATCGCCGCCTGCCAGCTTGTGGTGGTATGGCCGTAGGCCCGCTCGATACCGGCCCGGTACGCCTCCCGGGAGGGGGCGAAATTCTCCGGCCAACTGAAGAGGGTGTGGGCCAGATGGTGCGCCGGCAGGGTCAGCATCTGGAGGCCAAAAAGTCCCACGAGGTGACCGATGCTTCCTGCCCAGTCGCTGGTACTGACCCGGCGCCAGCTACCGAAAGGCGCGGTCAGGTCGGTGTAGTGGACGATCTGCTCCCAGTACTGGTAGTCCTTGCCCAGATTTTTGGACGGATCACCGTCTTGGACGGGGCGGCACAAGCGAGGATCGTTTTTGCTGACCAGATCCTTGGCGAAACCGCAGTGGTAGCTATGGGGAATGCAATCGCGAAACCACGCCTGGGGGCCGCTGTCCGGGAGCTCGCTGCGAACGCTCACCCTGGTATTGTCAGCCACCGCCGCGGGATCCGGGGCGGCACCCGGCAAGGCCGGGACCGGTCGGGCCTCCCAGGCGTCCATGAGGCGGCTGAAGTAGTAGTGGGCCGCATAGCCTCCCCCGGAGACCGAGGCCACGATTTCAGCCTTGTCCAACAGCCCGGCCTGCTGCAGGCCAGCCAGAACGCCCAGAGCGAAGGGTGCGGATTTCGTTCCTCCCCCTTCCAGGGCGACGCCCAACCAGGGCGGATGCCCATCGCTGCATTTGTCACTTTTTGGATCAAGGCATGCCGTACGCCGCTGCAAGGGATCCAGGAAACCACGCGGGATGCCACAGGCTTCGGCATCGACCTGCTGGTAGCGCCCGACGGCATCCCGCTTGAGGAAGCGATCCAGAGGCAGATCGCGCCGCCACAGTTCAAGATAGCGGGCGGGAAAACAATTGCGCGCTTCGCGATCCGCATCGCTCACGAAGAGATGGGCTACGCAGCTCTGGCTGTTTTCCGCATTGCATACCTGCAAAGGAGCCTGCGCCGACGCCAGGGCCGCGCTCGCCAGCACTGCCCCAATAAATCCCAGTCTTGCCCCTTGCCGCAGACTCCCCTTCATTCCCATCTCCCCCGAGCCAGAACTCATGCCACCCGCAATGTTCTCGGACTATGGCATATGCCGCGTGGGCGCGATAGACGTATTCAATCAGGGAAACCCCTTGCTTCGGGGGTTTTTGGGGTGACGACCCTCGTTGCCGAGACCCGCGGTCTTGCCTTATACGCCCCCGCCGTGATCCATCCCCTCGCAACGCTGGAGGGCGGTCTGAGCCAGGTCGAAGAACGCCTGTTCCAGGAACTCGCTCGGGGGGCCGGCGCGTCGAAGGTGATCGTCTGGGTCGGCGCGCCCCTGAGCGATGCAGAGGTTCTGGTCAAACTCAGGGGGGCTTGAGGCGGCACCGCCCGGCCGAGGGTCGGCCCGAGCGTCTTTCCGTCTCCCCCGGCTCGCAGGGCGGGCGAGGCTTAGCGATGCCGGCTGCCGCTCCGATGGCGGGGGGCCTGGCCGGCCGGGCGGCGGGAATCGCCGCGGGGAGCGGGCTTGCGGCCCGCGGGCGCGGGGGCTGCGCCGGCAGGAGCCGGGCGGGGTTGGGCGTGGGGCGAGGGTTCGAAGCCGGCCACGTACTCCCGGGGCAGATCCCGGCGGATGAGTTTTTCGATGTCCTTCAGGTTGCCCCGCTCGTCGTGGCAGACGAGGGAGATGGCCTCCCCCTCCTGGCCGGCGCGGCCGGTACGGCCGATGCGGTGCACGTAGTCCTCGGCCACGTTGGGCAGCTCGTAATTGACCACGTAGGGCAGCGCGTCGATATCGATACCGCGGGCGGCGATGTCGGTGGCCACCAGGGCGGCCAGCTTGCCGGCCTTGAAGTCGCCCAGGGCCCGGGTACGGGCGCCCTGGGTCTTGTCGCCGTGGATGGCGGCGGCGCTGATGCCGGCCTTGTCGAGCCTGCGGGCCAGAGCGTCGGCACCGTATTTGGTGCGGGTGAAGACCAGCACCTGGTGCCAGCCCCGGGTTTCGAACAGGTGCAGGAGGAGATCGCGCTTCTGCTCCCGATCCACTTCGATCACCCGCTGGCGGACGGTTTCGGCCGCCGTGTTGCGCGGGGCGACGTCCACCGATTGCGGGTCGTGCAGGAGGCCGGCGGCCAGTTCGCGGATTTCCGGCGAGAAGGTAGCGGAGAAGAGCAGGTTCTGCCGCCGCTTGGGCAGGAGGGCGATGATCTTCTTGATGTCGCGGATAAAGCCCATGTCCAGCATGCGGTCGGCTTCGTCGAGGACGAGGATTTCGATGCCGGAGAGATGGATAGTGCGCTGCTGCACATGGTCGAGCAGGCGCCCCGGGGTGGCGACGACGATATCGACGCCGCGGCGCAGGGCGGAAATCTGGGGATTGATGCCGACACCGCCGAAGACCACCGTCGAGGTGACCGGCAGGTGCTTGCCGTAGGTACGCACGCTTTCCTCGACCTGCAGGGCCAGTTCCCGGGTGGGAACCAGGACCAGGACGCGGGGCGTCTTGGCCAGCCGGGTGAGGCGGTCGTTGCCGCCCCCGGAGAGCAGTTGCAGGATGGGCAGCGTGAAGCCGGCGGTCTTGCCGGTCCCGGTCTGGGCGGTGGCCATCAGGTCGCGCCCCGCCAGTACGGCGGGGATGGCCTGGGCCTGGATGGGGGTCGGGGTGTCGTAGCCCTGCTCGGCAACGGCACGCAGCAGTTCGGCCGAGAGGCCAAGTTGATTGAAATGCATGGAAACTCCAGGGGTGCCGCGCAGGGCACCCCGTCAGGGGATTGAAAAGTGAGCGGCGCGGCTTTTGGGTGGAACCAGAAGCCCAGGCTCAGAGAAGTGAGAGACCGCGCTCCAGGTCGGCCTGCAGGTCTTCGACCGCTTCGAGGCCGACGGCGATGCGCAGCAGGCCTTCGCCGATGCCCGCGGCGGCCCGGGCTTCAGGGCTGATGCGGCCGTGGGTGGTGGAGGCGGGATGGGTGATGGTGGTCTTGGTGTCGCCCAGATTGGCGGTGATGGAAAGGAGGTGGCAGTGATCCACCACCTTCCACGCGGCTTCCCGGCCGCCCTTGACCTCGAAGGAGACGATGCCCCCGCCCGTGCGCTGCTGGCGTCTGGCCAATTCGTGCTGGGGGTGGGAGGCGAGGCCGGGGTAGAACACCCGGGCCACCTTGGGATGGGCTTCCAGCCAGGCCGCCAGGCGCGCCGCGTTGGCGGCGTGGGCCTCGACGCGCAATTTCAAGGTCTCCAGGCCCTTCAGCAGCACCCAGGCGTTGAAGGCGGACAGGGTCGGTCCGGCGGTACGCAGATACTTGAACACTTCCTCGGTCAGGGCCTTGGGACCGCACACGGCGCCGCCCAGGACGCGACCCTGGCCGTCGATGTACTTGGTGGCAGAGTGGATCACCAGGTCGGCACCCAGTTGCAGGGGCTGCTGCAGGATGGGCGTGCAGAAGCAGTTATCCACCGCCACCAGGATGTTCTTGCGGTGCGCGATCTCCGCCAGCAGGCGGATGTCGGCGATCTCGGTGAGCGGATTGGACGGCGTTTCCAGGAAGAAGAGCCGCGTCTCCGGGCGGATGGCGGCCTCCCAGGCGGCGGGGTCGGTCTGGGGCACGAAGCTGGTGGTGATGCCGGCCCGCGACAGGATGGCGCTGAAGAGCTGCACCGTGGCCCCGAACAGGCCGCTGGAGGCGACGATGTGATCCCCAGCCTTGAGGTGGGCCATGACCGTGGCCATGATGGCGGCCATGCCGCTCGAAAAGGCGACACAGTCTTCGGCACCTTCGAGGGCCGCGAGGCGCTCCTCGAACATGGTCACCGTGGGGTTGGAGAAGCGCGCGTAAACGTTGCCCGGTTCCTCGCCGGAAAAGCGGCGGGCGGCTTCGGCGGCGCTCTTGAAGACGAAGCTGGAGGTCAGGTAGAGGGCCTCGGCGTGCTCGCCGAACTGGCTGCGCTCCTGGCCGGCGCGGACGGCCAGGGTTTCCGGGCGGTATTGGGGGGTGTCGGCCATCAGTCCTGCCCTCCGGAAGCCAGTTGCAGGACGAGTTGCTGCGAGGCCTTGCCGTCGCCATCGTCGTCGCTCTTTGCCCCCTTGCCGCCGCCGCGCAGGCCTTCCACGGCGTCGAGGTAATACTCGTCCACGTCGCCGGTGATGTAGCAGCCGTCGAAGCAGGAGGCGTCGAAGACGGTGAGGTCCCGGTTGAGGGCGGTCACCGACTGCTTGAGGGCTTCGATGTCCTGATAAACGAGGGCGTCGGCGCCGATTTCGGCCGCGATGCCGGCGTCGGTACGGCCGGTGGCGATGAGCTCGGCCCGGGTCGGCATGTCGATGCCGTAGACATTGGGAAAGCGCACCGGCGGCGCCGCCGAGGCGAAGTAAACCTTCAGGGCACCGGCCGCCCGGGCCATGTCAACGATTTCCCGGCTGGTGGTGCCGCGCACGATGGAGTCATCGACCAGCAGCACTTTCTTGCCCTTGAACTCCTGGCCGCAGGTATTGAGCTTCTGGCGCACCGACTTACGGCGCATGGCCTGGCCGGGCATGATGAAGGTACGCCCCACGTAGCGGTTCTTGACGAAGCCTTCGCGGTAGGGGATGCCCAGGGCCTGGGCGAGCTGCATGGCCGCCGGCCGGCTGGAATCGGGAATGGGGATGACCACGTCGATCTCGTCCACCGCAATGGTCCGCCTGACCTTCTCGGCCAGGAATTCGCCCATCTTGAGGCGGGACTCGTACACCGAAACACCGTCGATGACCGAGTCGGGCCGCGCCAGGTAGACGTACTCGAAGATGCAGGGCGAGTAGGTGGGCTGCTGGGCGCACTGGCGGCTCTGCAGCCTGTGGTCGAGGTCGATGAACACCGCCTCGCCAGGTTCGATGTCGCGCACGATCTCAAAGCCCAGGGTATCGAGGGCCACGGACTCGGAGGAGATCAGGTATTCGGTGCCGGCCTCGGTCTCGTTCTTGCCATAGACCAGGGGCCGGATGCCGTAGGGGTCGCGGAAGGCCAGCAGGCCGTAACCGGCGATGAGGACCACCACGGCGTAGGCGCCGCGGCAGCGGCGATGGACGCCGGCCACCGCCTGGAAGATGCTTTCCACGTCCAGTTCGTAGCCGTGGGCGGCAGCCTGCAGCTCGTGGGCCAGGACGTTCAACAGCACCTCGGAATCGGAATTGGTGTTGATGTGGCGGCGGTCGAGACGGAACATCTCTTCCTTCAACTGGTCGGCGTTGGTCAGGTTGCCGTTGTGCCCCAGCACGATGCCGAAGGGCGAATTGACGTAGAAGGGCTGGGCCTCGGCGAAGTTGTAGGCGGAACCCGCCGTGGGGTAGCGCACGTGGCCGATGCCCCAATTGCCGGGCAGCGCCCGCATGTTGCGGGTCCGGAAGACGTCGCGCACCAGCCCCGGCCCCTTGTGCAGGTGGAAGGTGTTGCCCTCCGCCGTGGCGATGCCCGCCGCGTCCTGCCCGCGATGCTGCAGCACCATCAGCCCGTCGTAGAGGAGCTGATTGACCGGCGTTGTTGCCATGACTCCGAGTATCCCGCACATAGTCTTCTACCTAGGTAAATCGAATTCTTTTTGCCACATCGGCCGGCAACCAGGACTTCAGGGCCAGGACTGCCGTTTCCAGCGCTGGCGCCAGGGTCGCCTGGCGCCACCACGACTGCCGCGGCGCCGGGGTCATGCCGGCCACCGCCACCCCCAGCAGAACGACGAGCACACCGCGCAGGACGCCGAAAACCATGCCCAGCAGGCGGTCGGAAAGTCCCAGCCCCAGGGTCTTGACCAGTCCCTGCACCGCCAGACGCAGCAGCGCCATGACCACCAATACACCGACGAAGACCGCCGCGTAGCCTGCCAGGACGCGCAGCGTCGGGTCGCCGATTACCGTCCCCATACTCTGGCCCACCGGCGCACCGAATTCCAGGGCGGCGTAGAGGGCGAGCACCCAGGCCACCAGGGCGATCAACTCACCCACGACACCCCGCCATAAACCCAGCAACAGGGACGCCGCGACCACCGCGACGACCACCCAGTCGAACAGCGTCATGGCTTGGCCGCCACCACTCCCGAAACACCGATGCGCTTCATTTTCTCCAGGGCCTTCTCCGCCGCCTCGCGGTTCGGGAAGGGACCGGCCCGCACCCGGGTCTTCTTGCCCTGGGGGGAATCCAGGGGTTCGGTATAGACGCGGATGCCCAGTTCGCCCAGCTTGGCCTTGATCTGTTTGACGTTGCCTTCGTTGGCGAAGGCGCCGATGAGAATCACCTGCTCGCCCCCCGCCACGGGCGCCGCAGCCACGGGCTTGCCGTCCAGGATGGCCGCCGCCCTTTGCGCTTCCGCTACGGCGGGTTTGCCTGAAGGCTTGTCGCCCGCTTTCTCGGCCGGCTTTTCCACGGGTTTCTCGGCCGGCTTCTCGGTGGGCTTCGCGGCCGGCTTCTCAGCCACCGGCACCGGCTTTTCCACCGGCGGCACAGCGACGGGCTTGGCGACTTCCACCCCCTTGGGGGCTTCCGCCGGCCGCGCCACCGGTGCGGCTGCCGGCGGGGCGGCCTTGTCGGCGGGGCCGGCGAACTTGGGCGCGAAGGGCTTCTCGTCCTGGCCAGGAATGCGGATTTCCACGTCCTGGCTGGGCTGGCGTGGTTCGTGGTCCATCAGCATGGGAAGAAACACCGCCAGCAGGGTAACGAAGGCAATGGCACCAACCAGGCGACGGCGGGCCCGCTTCTTCAGGGGGAGTTGGGGGTCTGCTTCTTGCATGGGCTAGTCGTCGGTCAGACAGGTTTGCGTCGATGTCGAGGCGCGCAGCCGCGCCCCGGTCGCGCGAAGCGAATCGCAGCCATAGCCGCAGCTATGGCGAGGATGAGCGACAAAGCGAGCGGGGATGCGGGGCGGGCCGAACATAGCTGAACCTATCTGACTGACTACTCGCTCCGGTTCCGCATGGCTTGCAGGGCACCGGCCACCGTATAGAACGATCCAAAGGCCAGGATTCTATCACTTTCCCCCGCCCTTCCCCGGGCCGCCTCGAAGGCCTCGGCCGGCGAGGCGTGGCAGGAGACCTTCCCGCCCAGCCCCTCCCGGGCGATGATTTCAGCCAGATGCTCGGCCGGAGTGCCCCGGGGACCGTCAAGACTGGCGGCATACCAGGCGTCCACCTTGCCGCGCAGGGGCGCCAGGGCCCCGGCAATGTCCTTGTCGGCCAGCATGCCGACCACCGCATGGTTGCGATCGAAGAAGCCCATGCTGCCCAGGTTGTCGGCCAGGACACGTACCGCCTGGGGATTGTGGCCCACGTCCAGCACGATGGCCGGTTTGCCTGGCACTACCTGGAAGCGTCCCGGCAACTCGGTCTCCATGAGCCCCGGCCGGATGGCCTGCATGGTGACCGGCAGGCGGTCGGCCAGGGCCTCCAGGGCGGCCAGGGCCACGCCGGCGTTGTAGAGCTGAGTCGGTCCGCGCAGGCCCGGATAGGCCAGGGCGCGCTTGAGCAGCCTGTCGCCGGAGCGACACCACCAGCGCCATTGCAGACGGCTCTCCCCCCCCTGGGCCAGGGCCAGGTCCCGCTCGAAGCCGAAGTCGCGACCGATGAGGCGCAGGTCGGCGCCGATGCTGGCGCCATGGTCGAGGAGGGAGCGGGGCGGCCGGGGATCGGCACAGAAGGCGGGGCGCCCCGGACGGTAGATGCCCGCCTTCTCGAAGCCGATGGCCTCCCGGTCGGACCCCAGCCAGTCGGTGTGGTCGAGGTCGATGGCGGTGACGATGGCGGCGTCGGCGTCATAGACATTGACTGCGTCGAGACGCCCGCCCAGGCCGACTTCGAGGATCGCCGCATCGACTTCGGCCGCGGCGAAGACCTCCCAGGCCGCCAGGGTACCGAATTCGAAATAGGTGAGGGCGACGCCACTGTCACGCCGGGCGGCCTCGACCTTGGCGAAGGCCTCGCACAGGGTGTCGTCGGCAACGGGCCGGCCAGCAAGACGCACCCGCTCGTTGTAGGCCAGCAGATGGGGCGAGGTATAGCAGCCCACCCGGTAGCCGCCGCGCAGGAGGATGTTTTCCAGGTAGGCGCAGGTGGAACCCTTGCCATTGGTGCCGCCCACGACGATCACCGGGCAGCGCTGCGTCTGACCGAGCGCGTCCTTCACGCGGCGGATGCGGTCGAGGCCAAGCTCGATTCCGGCCTGGCCCCGGGGATGCAGGCCCTCGATATGGGCCAGCCAGTCTGTGAGGAGCATCAGCGGGGAGGACGCCTTGCGTCCCGGTGGGCTGCCGCTGCCCCCAGGGCGGAAGGCAGGGTGCGGGCGGGAAAAAGGAGCATGCCCGTACGCCTCAACATGCGCTGTGTCCCCGTCCCGTGCCCGTCATGCCGAGGCGGGCTGTTTCAGGAGCAGGGCGAGTATCTGGGCGATGCGGTCGCGCAGCTCGCGCCGGTCGATCACGGCATCGACGGCGCCCTTTTCCAGCAGGAATTCGGCCCGCTGGAAGCCTGCCGGCAGTTTCTCCCGCACCGTCTGCTCGATGACCCGCGGACCGGCGAAGCCGATGAGGGCGTTGGGTTCAGCCAGGACCACGTCGCCGACGAAGGCGAAGGAGGCGGAAACGCCGCCCATGGTGGGGTCGGTGAGGACGGAGATGAAGGGCAGCCCTTTTTCCGACAGCCGGGTGAGGGCTGCCGTGGTCTTGGCCATCTGCATGAGGGAGAAAAGCCCTTCCTGCATGCGGGCGCCGCCGGACGCCGTCACGCAAAGGAAGGGCATGCCGCCCTCCGCAGCGATCTGCACGCCCTGGACGAAGCGCTCTCCGAGCACCGACCCCATGGACCCCCCCATGAAATCGAATTCGAAGGCCGCCACGACGGCACGGATGCCCTTGATGCTGCCCTGCTGGACGACCAGGGAATCGGATTCCTCGCTGGCTTCGGCAGCCTCCTTGAGGCGGGCGGGATAACGCTTGCTGTCCTTGAACTTGAGGCTATCCACCGGCAACACTTCGGCGCCGATTTCGTAGCGCTCCTCGCCGTCGAGGAGCATGTCCAGGCGCTGGCGGGCGCTGAGACGATTGTGGTGGCCGCACTTGGGGCAGACGTGCAGATTGCTTTCCAGATCGGTGGCGTAGAGCACCGCCTCACAGGAGGGGCACTTGCTCCACAGCCCTTCGGGCAGATTGCTGCGCCGCTGGGTCCCTTGTTCGTGCTTGATCTTGGGGGGAAGAAGTTTGTTCAGCCAGCTCATGTTTGGGCTCCGTCGACACCGCGGCGGATATCCGCCACCAGCGCCTTGACGCGGGCACAGGCGGTTTCCGGGGTGGATTGTTCGATTTCCTCGATGATGCGGCTGCCGACCACGACGGCGTCGGCGAAGGCGGCGATGCGTCCGGCCGAGGCGGCATCGCGGATGCCGAAGCCGACGCCTACCGGCAGGCCGGTCTTTTCGCGAATCTGGGGGATGCGCTGGGCGACGGCATCGATGTTGAGGTGCCCGGCGCCGGTCACCCCGGCCAGGGACACGTAATAGACGTAGCCGCTGGCCACCTCGCCCGCCTGGGCGATGCGGGCGTCGGTGGAGGTGGGCGCCAGGAGGAAGATGGGATCCATGCCCCGGGACTTCATGGCGGCACCGAAGGCCGTGGCTTCCTCGGGCGGGTAATCCACCACCAGCACGCCATCGACGCCCGCCGCGGCAGCGGCCTCGGCAAATTTCTCCAGGCCCAGGGCCTCGATGGGGTTGGCGTAGCCCATGAGAACGACGGGCGTGGCGCTGTCGGTGGCACGGAAGGCCACCACCAGTTCCAGCACCTTCTTCAGGGTCATGCCCCTGGCCAGGGCGCGCTCGGAAGCCCGCTGGATGGTGGGGCCGTCGGCCATGGGATCGGAGAAGGGAACGCCCAGTTCGATGACGTCGGCGCCGGCTTCCACCAGGGCGTGCATGAGGGGCAGCGTCAGGGCGGCGTCGGGATCACCGGCGGTGATGAAGGGAATGAGGGCCTTGCGGCCTTGCGCCGCGAGGCGCTGGAAAGTGGGCTGGATGCGCGACATCAGAACTGGATTCCGGATTTTTCGGCCACGGTGTGCATGTCCTTGTCACCCCGGCCGGAGAGGTTGACCAGCAGAATCTTGTCCTTGGCCAGGGTCGGCGCCAGCTTGGCGGCGTAGGCCAGGGCGTGGGACGACTCCAGGGCGGGGATGATGCCTTCCAGGCGGCAGAGGTCGTGGAAAGCTTGCAGCGCTTCGGCATCGCTCACCGGCACGTATTCCGCACGGCCGGAATCCTTGAGGTAAGCATGCTCGGGACCGACGCCGGGATAGTCAAGGCCGGCGGAGATGGAGTGGGTGTCGATGATCTGGCCGTTCTCGTCCTGCAGCAGGTAGGTGCGGTTGCCGTGCAGCACGCCGGGGACGCCGGCGGTGAGGGAAGCGGCATGCCGCCCCGTCTCGACCCCCTCCCCCGCTGCCTCGACGCCGATCAGCTTGACGCCGTCGACCGGGATATAGGGGTAGAAGATGCCCATGGCGTTGGAGCCGCCGCCCACGCAGGCGATGACCGCATCGGGCTGGCGGCCGACCATCTCCGGCATCTGGGTCAGACATTCCTCGCCGATGACGGCCTGGAAGTCCCGCACCATCATCGGGTAGGGGTGCGGACCGGCGACGGTGCCGATGATGTAGAAGGTGTCGTGCACGTTGGTGACCCAGTCGCGCATGGCTTCGTTCAGGGCGTCCTTCAAGGTCTTGGAACCGGATTCCACGGGCACCACGGTGGCGCCGAGGAGCTTCATGCGATAGACGTTGGCGGCCTGGCGCTTGACGTCCTCGCTGCCCATATAGACCACGCACTCCATGCCGTAGCGGGCGGCGACGGTGGCGGTGGCCACCCCGTGCTGGCCGGCGCCGGTCTCGGCGATGACCCGCGGCTTGCCCATGCGCCGGGCGAGAAGTGCCTGACCGATGCAGTTATTCACCTTGTGGGCGCCAGTGTGGTTGAGGTCTTCCCGCTTGAGGTAGATCTGGGCGCCGCCGAGGATCTCCGACCACCGCTTGGCGTGGTAGATGGGGGACGGGCGGCCGACGTAGTGCTTGAGCTCGTAGTTGAACTCGGCCATGAAGGCCGGGTCGTTGCGGGCGCGTTCGTAGGCGGCGCGCAGCTCGTCCAGGGCGGCGATCAGGGTCTCGGCGACAAAGACGCCGCCGTAGGGGCCGAAATGGCCGGTGGCGTCAGGCAGGGTATAGGGGGTAGCCAACATGGGAAATCTCCGGAAAGGGTCAAGAAACTGCGGGCCTGCAGAGTCTTGCCGTTTCAGGTGTGCTTGGCCGAATGGCGCCGCCAGAAGATGCGGGTGAGGCCACCCGGTTGTTTACGCATGACTTGAGTCCTAATTCGTTTCCGCAGCCCGAACCGCGGCGATGAAGGCTCTGATCCTGGCCGCGTCCTTGATGCCTTTGGCCACCTCGACGCCGGAGGAGACATCCACCGCCGCCGGACGTACCCGCCTTACCGCCTCGCCCACGTTGGAAGCCTCCAGCCCGCCGGAAAGGACCACGGGCAGTGGCAATTGCGCCGGTATCAGCGACCAGTCGAAGGTTTTGCCCCCACCCCCATAGCCCTCGACGAAGGCGTCCAGCAGCAGAGCCTGGGCCGTCGGGAAACGGGCCGCGCATTGTACCAAATCCAGGTCGGCAGTTACCCGCGCCGCCTTGAGGTAGGGGCGCCGGTAGCGCTGGCAATCGGCCTCGCTTTCGTCGCCATGGAATTGCAGAACGTGCAGGGGCACGGCGTCCAGGGTGGCTTCAAGCGCAGAAGGCTCGGCGTTCACGAAGAGCCCCACAGCAGCGACGAAGGGCGGCAGGCGCCGTGCCAGTTCCGCCGCCCGCTGCGGCGTGACGTAGCGCGGGCTGGGCGGATAGAAGACGAAGCCGATGGCGTCGGCGCCCGCCGCGACGGCGGCATCGACGTCTTCTTCGCGAGTGAGGCCGCAAATCTTGATACGGGTGCGCTCGCAACGGGTCATGGAGAAACTCCTGGCAGGAAATCGTCGTCGGACTCGGGCAGTCCCCAGTGGGCTTCGTAGAGAGGCCCACGAAAATAGAGGCCGTCGGGAGAAAAGGTCGGTGCTGCCAGCTTGCGGTCCCGCTGGGTCAGCAACTCGGCCGTCCACGCCGGTGCCTGGGCGCCTTTTCCGATATGGACCAGGCTGCCGACGAGATTGCGCACCATGTGGTGAAGGAAGGCGCTGGCGGCGAAATCGAAGACGAACCACTCCCCCGACTGTCTCACCTCAGCCCGCCACAGGGTCTTGACCGGTGACCTGGCCTGGCATTCGGCGGCCCGGAAGGCGGAGAAATCGTGCTCGCCGAGGAGGTGGGCAGCGCCGGCCCGCATGGCTTCAAGACTCAGCGGGCCGTGGAACCAGCCGGTACGTCCGCGCCACAGCCCCGGCCTCTGGGGGCGATTGAGCAGAAGATAACTGTAGCGCCGGCCCCGGGCGCTGAAGCGGGCATGGAAATCCTCGCTCACCGGCTGCGCCCAGCGCACCGCCACACTATCGGGCAGGTGCGTGTTGACGCCCCTCACCCAGGCGCTGAGCGGCCGCTCGGCAGCGGTGTCGAAATGAACCACCTGCTGCGTGGCATGGACCCCGGTGTCGGTGCGACCGGCGCACAGCGTCGCTACCGGCCCATCGGCGATGCAGGCCAGCGCGCCCTCCAGAGCGTCCTGGACGGTACTGCCCTCCTTTTGGCTCTGCCAGCCGTGGAAGTCGGTTCCACAATATTCGAGCCCCAGGGCGATCCTCATGGCAGCGCCCCGAGGCCGACAAGGACAACCAGTGCCGCCCCCGGGAGGAAAGCATCGCGCAGTCGCCAGGAGGTGATCTCCAGTTGCAGGACGTCCGGTCCCGCAGCGTCGCCTTCCGCCCCTTGCAGGATGCTTCTCCAGGACCCCTTGTCCGGCTGGGTCTCCAGGTATTCGAAGACCAGGGCAAGACGCACCACGGCAGCGTCGACGGGCAGGCCGACGCAGCGCAGGGGTGCGGCGATGGACCCCAGACCGACGATCAGACGTCTGCGGTCGAGCCACTCGAACAATAGAGCGAGGAGGCCCAGGAGGAGCACCAGGCGAAAACCATGCAGGCCCGCCGCTTCCACGCCGGCATCGGTGGGCGCCCAGGCCACGGGAAAGGCAGCCTCCCCCGGCGTGCCGAAAGCGAAGACAAGCGCCAGGGTCAGCAACAGCCAGCGCGCCCGGCGTACCTGGCGGGCCCAGCGCCCGATGACCCCTTTACCCGTCAGCAAAAGGGCCAGCGCAGCAAGGCCCAGGGCGTGAGCCCCGAGGAATTGCAGGGTCACGGTGGCGAGCAGCCAGGTGAGAACGACGGCGCCGGGATGGATCATGCGCGGATTCTAGCCCGGAACCGCCCGGGGCTACCCCGCAGAGCCCCGAACGCGGGCCCGGAAACGACGATGGCCCCGCTCCGGGGGCCATCGCTGAACAAGGTGAAGCTCAGTTTCCGATGCGTGCCAGAATGGCCTGGGCCTGCTCGGCCAGGGCCGGCGAACCTTCACTCAGGACTTCCTGCAAGAGTTCCCGGGCCCCTTCCAGGTCGCCCATTTCCTCATAGGCCTTGGCGAGATCAAGCTTCGTGCTGACAGCCTCCCACTGGGTTCCCATGCCTACACTGTCGTCGGCCACGGGCTCGTCGGCAGGGGCGGGCGCCTCTGCCGCTGCCGGCGGCGCCACGGGTTCGGCAGCCAGATCGAGGTTGATCGAACCCATGTCGAAGCTGGGAGCCTGCATGGGCTGCCCCAGGATGGTCGAATCGGTGAGCTTGACGTCGAACTCCAGGGCATCGCCATCCACCACGCCAATGTCCACGATCTCGTCATCGACCTTGGACGGGGGTTCCTGCATCATGGCCAAGGGGTTGACGACGGTGGATTCGGGACTGAGGGGCGGCGCATCGAGGTCGAGCACCTGCGGATTGACCATGGTTTCCCCGGCCACCGGCAAATCCAGGTTGAATTCCTCGGCATAAGGGGCCTCGGCGGCGGCCTGCTCGGGCACCGTGGCGGCCGCCCCCAGGGTATCGCGGACGTGAAGCTTGTGGGTGCTCTGGTAATCCTCCGCCGGGGCGGCTTCAGTACCGAAGCCCAAGTCGAAATCGAGCATTTCCGGTTCGGCCGGGGCCGCGGGCACGGGGGCCTGGGGCGGGCGATTGGCGTCCAGATTGAAATCGACGACGTTGGCCTCGGCATTGGTGACCGTATCGACGAAGGCAACCTCGTCCTCGTCCAGTTCGGCAGGCGCTGCGGCCGCTTCCGCAGGTGCTGCGGCGGGCGCCAGACCCAGGTCGAAATCGAGGCTCATGAGCTCGTTTTCCACCGGCGCCGTTTCGCTGCCCGTGGCAGCCTCCTGCAAGGGCTTCACCACCGTCGCCTCGGCCCCGGCGTAGGAGCCGGAGGGAGCCGCCGCCGTGGCGGCGGAAGCCATCTGGCCCAAGGCACCCGGCAAGGTGACCGTCGAGCGCAGGGCGTCGCCGGTCTTGGCCGACGCGACCATGGTGGCGTCTGCATCGAATTCCGCCGCACCCCCTACCGATGCGCGACCGGTGGTGTAGAGGGGATTGCCCGGATCCAGCTTGGCCCCGAGACCAGCCACCTTCTCCCATTCGGGACCGGCGCCGCCGGTCTGGGCGTAGAGTTCGCTCGCCAGGGTCTCGAATTGCTTGACACTCTTGCGGTTGGCGTAGATTTCGAGCAGCTTGGCGTGAATGGCGAGGCGCTGCGGGTCCTTCTGCATGGCTTCGAGGAGAATCTCCTCGGCCTGGGCATCGCGCCCATAGGCCATGTAAACATCCGCCTCGGCGACAGGATCGACTTCGTCCGTGTCGATGGTGCCCGGTCCGGTCTGGCTGAAATCGGCCGTCCGGGGGGGCGTTTGACCGGTATCCACGCTCTGGCCTCCCGTCGCCCGGAAAACCGAATTGGGGCCCAGGCTGGAAGGACTTGGAACGGCGGTAGTCGGCACGGAGGGCAGCGGGGCCTTGCGCCGGCGATAGAAGAGATAGCCGGCCAGAAGGGCTGCGATGGCACCGCCCCCGGCGATGGGAAGGAAGAGATCCATCTCTTCCGGTTCCGGCTCGGGCGGGGGTGGGGGGACGGGTTTCTTGGGAGGCGGTTTCGGGGACTCGGCCGGCTTGGGTGCTTCGGCGGGCTTCGGCGCTTCCGCGGCAGCCTGGGGTTCAGGGGGCTTGGGCGGTTCAGCGGGCTTCGCGGCCTCTGCAGCCTTTTTGGCCTCCTCGGCCTTCTTGGCTTCCTCTACCTTTTTGGCCTCCTCGGCCAACCTGGTTTCTTCGGCCTTCTTGGCTTCTTCGGCTTTCTTGGCTTCGGCGGCCTTTTTGGTCTGCTCCGCCATCTGAGCTTCGAGGGCTTTCCTCGATTCCTCGGCCTTCTTGGCTTCCTCGAGCTTACGGGCCTCCTCGGCCTTCTTCGCCTCCTCGGCCTTTTTCGTTTCTTCTGCTCTCCGGGCGGCTTCAGCCGCTTTGCTATCTTCGGGCTTCTTGCCCGCGGACTGCTTTTGCAGCTCCGCCAGGCTCTGATTCTTCAACTCCACCAGTTTCTGGAGTTCAGTGACGTTTTTCTCCAGCATGGCCATGCGCTCGTTGGCTTCCCTGAGCGCCCTGTCCTTGGCGACAACATCCTCTTCGCCGCTACGTCCCTTGGCTCCTTTGCCGGCGGCCTCGGTCTTGGATACCTTGACCTGGTCCTTGCCTGCGTCGGCCGGTGCAGCTTTCTCTTCCACCTTGGGGGTGATCTTCCCCGCTGCGGCCTGAGTGCCCCCATCCGCCTGGGCAGGCCCGTCGGCAGTCGCGGCCGCCAGTTTCTTGCGATAACCATTCCAGTCCGCAGTGTGGGATACGTAGACCTGCTTGGCTTCAGCTTCGGGAATGGCGGCGACGGTTTCCCGGTCCGGCACGTTCAGGATGGCACCGGATTTCAAGCGGTGCATATTGCCGCCGATGAAGGCTTCGGAATTGGACTTGAACAATCCGACCAGCATCTGCTCCAGCGAAACGCCCTCGTGGCGCGTTTCCCGGGCTATTTTTCCCAGGGTGTCACCGGTCTTGACCTCGCGGCTCCCCCCCCCGGCGGACGCTGCCGGCTCGGGGGCCGCCGCCCGGGGTTTGGCCTCACGCTTGGCGGGAGCCCTGGCCGCTTCCGGAGCGGCCCCATCGGACCCCCCCCCTCGCACGGAGGCTACGGGTTTGGCTTCCGCCACGGAAACAGGCTGGCCTGCAGCCGCGGCAGCAACCTCCGGCGGATCGAGCAGGAAGGTGTACTCCCGCACCAGCCGGCCCGCCGGCCAGTTGAGTTCCACCAGGAAATCGAGGAAGGGTTCGTTCACCGGTTTGGACGACGTGATCCGCACGACGGACTTGCCGTTGGTCCGCCGGTCGACCGCGAAGCGCAGGTCGAGCAGACCCGAGGGGAATTCGACCCCCGCCTGGCGGAAGGCATCCTGGGGCGCGAGGCGCGCCGTCATGCCGACCAGTTCGTCGCGCGTCGCGCTCAGTTCGACCTCCGCCCTCAAGGGCTGACCCAGTCCGGAAAGGACAGTGATCCTGCCGAGACCAGCCGCATCGGCGAGCCCGGGCATCAGGGTCAGACAGGAGGCCACGGCAGCGACCGCAGCACGCATCTTGAATCGATTTGCGAGATTTTTTTTCACGGCGCCACCCTGAGCGTCGAAATGGGGCTTTTAAAATAACATCATGAACTTAGCTATGCAAGCTAATCCCGCTTCTAGTTTTTCGCCCTGTAGGCATAATCCCAACAAAAAAAACCGGGGCCGCAGCCCCGGTCTTTTGCGTTCAAGGCCTTGAGGGTCAGGCGTCGAGCAGGATACGCAGCATGCGGCGCAGGGGCTCGGCAGCGCCCCACAGCAGCTGGTCGCCGCAGGTGAAGGCGGCCAGATACTCAGGCCCCATGGCCATCTTGTGCAAGCGGCCGACGGGAACCGTCAGGGTGCCGGTCACGGCGGCGGGGGTCAGTTCCCGCTCACTGATTTCGCGCTCGTTCGGCACGACCTTGGCCCATTGATTGCCCTTGGCGATGATGTCGGACACTTCGTCCAGGGGAACATCTTTCCTGAGCTTGATGGTGAGCGCCTGGGAGTGGCAGCGCATGGCGCCGATACGCACGCACAGGCCGTCGATGGGGATCGAACCCGGGGTGCGGAAGGCCGGGTTGCCGAGAATCTTGTTGCACTCGGCGCCGCCCTTCCATTCTTCCTTGGACTGCCCCCCCTCGACAGGCACGTCGATCCAGGGAATGAGACTGCCGGCCAGGGGGGTGTTGCGGAAGTTCTTCCTGGGGAAGGCGTCGGAACGGATGGTCTCGGCCACCTTGCGGTCGATCTCCAGAATGGCGGAGGCCGGATCGGCCAGCAGGTCGGCGACGGAGGCGTGGATGGCGCCCATCTGGGCGATCAGTTCGCGCATGTTCTGGGCGCCGGCGCCGGAGGCCGCCTGGTAGGTCATGGAGGAAATCCACTCCACCAGGTTGTGCTGGAAGAGGCCGCCCAGGCCCATGAGCATGAGGGAGACGGTGCAGTTGCCGCCGATCCAGTTCTTGCCGCCTTTGGCGAGAGCATCCTTGATGACGTGCATGTTGACCGGGTCGAGGATGATGACCGCGTCGTCCTTCATGCGCAGGGCGGAGGCGGCGTCGATCCAGTGGCCGTTCCAGCCGGCGGAACGCAGTGCCGGGAAGACGTCCTTGGTGTAGTCGCCGCCCTGGCAGGTGATGATGATCTCGCAGGCTTTGAGGGCCTCGATGTTGGAGGCATCCTGCAGAGGCAAGGAAGCTTCCTTGCCGCCGAACACCGGAGCCTTGCCACCGGCGTTGGAGGTGGAGAAATAGACGGGATCGATATGGGCGAAGTCGCCCTCTTCCACCATGCGCTGCATGAGGACGGAACCGACCATGCCGCGCCAACCAACCAGACCAACCTTTCTCATTTCGACTCTCTCCAAAAAATCGTTCAACGCGCCACAGCGCTTTTCGTATTACGCGAGGGCCGCCAGCACGGCGTCGCCCATTTCCCGAGTCCCCACCTTGGTGGTGCCGCGCTCGTAGATGTCACCGGTGCGGTAACCCTGGGCCAGAACCTTTTTGACCGCATTTTCCACCCGCAGTGCCTGCTCTTCCAGGCCAAAGGTGTAGCGCAGCAGCATCGCCGCCGACAGGATGGTGGCGAGCGGATTGGCCACGCCCTTGCCGGCGATGTCCGGGGCCGAGCCATGGGAGGGCTCGTAGAGGCCCTTGTTCTTCTCGTCCAGGGAGGCCGAGGGCAGCATGCCGATGGAGCCGGTAAGCATGGAGGCTTCGTCGGACAGAATGTCGCCGAACATGTTGCCGGTGACCATCACGTCGAACTGCTTGGGGGCCTTGACCAACTGCATGGCGGCGTTGTCCACCAGCATGTGGCTGAGTTCCACGTCCGGGTAGTCCTTGGCCACCTCGATCATCACGTCGCGCCACAGTTGGGTGCATTCGAGGACGTTCATCTTGTCCACCGAACACAATTTCTTGTTGCGCTTCCGGGCGGCCTGGAAGGCGACATGGCCAATGCGGCGGATTTCCGACTCGCTGTAGACCATGGTGTTGAAGCCGACCCGCTCGCCATTTTCTTCCCGCACGCCGCGGGGCTGGCCGAAGTAGATGTCGCCGGTCAGTTCGCGGACGATGAGGATGTCGAGCCCCGCCACCACTTCCGGCTTGAGGGTGGAGGCGTTGGCCAGTTCGGGATAGAGAATGGCCGGACGCAGGTTGGCGAAGAGGTTGAGATCCTTGCGGATGCCCAGCAGGCCGCGCTCCGGACGCTGCTCCCGGGGCAGGCGGTCCCACTGGGGGCCGCCGACGGCGCCGAGGAGCACCGCATCCGCCGCGCGGGCGAGCTTCTGGGTGGCCTCAGGATAGGGGGCGCCGGTGGCATCCACCGCCGCACCTCCGAGGAGGGCTTCTTCCATCTCGAACTTGAGATCGAGGGCCTTGAGCACACGCACGGCCTCGGCCGTGATTTCGGGACCGATGCCGTCCCCGGGGAGTACGCAAATCTTCATGCTTTTTCCTTGTTACGCGAACAGCCAGGGCTGCTCGATGCGGCGCTTCTCTTCGAATGCACGGATGGCGTCGGCATGGCGCAGGGTCAGGCCGATATCATCCCAACCGTTGATCAGGCACTCCTTGCGGAAGGCGTCCACCAGGAACTGAATCCCGTGGCCGTCGGGGCGGATCACTGCCTGGGCCGGCAAATCGACCACCAGCTTGTAGCCCGGCGTCGCCTGCACCTGCTGGAACAGCGCGTCCACTTCCCCCGCCGGCAAGACGATGGGCAGGATGCCGTTCTTGAAGCAGTTGTTGAAGAAAATGTCCGCAAAGCTCTCGGCGATGATGGCCTTGAAGCCGAAATCCAGCAGCGCCCAAGGGGCGTGCTCCCGGGACGAGCCACAACCGAAGTTCTGGCGGGTGATGAGGATTTGCGCCCCCTGGTAGCGCGCCTGGTTGAGCACGAAATTGGGGTTCTTCGGCCGCCGGGCGCAATCCTGCCCCGGCTCGCCGACATCCATGTAGCGCCATTCGTCAAAAGCGTTGGGGCCGAAGCCGGAACGCTTGATCGATTTCAGGAACTGCTTGGGGATGATGGCATCGGTATCGACGTTATTGCGATCCAGAGGCGCCACCAGGCCTTCGAGACGAACAAACTTCTCCATTACTTGGCAGCCTTCTCGATGGCCTGGCCACCCTTCTCGATGTCCTTGCCGATGCCCTGCATGGTGTTGCATGCGGTGAGCATCGCCAGCACGGTGCCGAGGGCTATAACGAGGGAAAGTTTTCTCTTCATGGCATTCTCCTTCAATTGCTATTTCCCAGCCTTTTCAATGGCTTATCCACCTTTTTTGATGTCCTTACCCATGCCCTGAACCGTATTGCAGCCGGTCAGGACAAGCGCGAAAACACCAGCCAGGATGAATCCAAGACATTTCTTCATCGGGGCACTCCTCACAGCAGTTCGCGAACGTCGGCGAAGTGGCCGGCAATGGATGCGGCGGCCGCCATGGCCGGGCTGACCAGATGGGTGCGGCCGCCGGGGCCCTGGCGGCCTTCGAAATTACGATTGGAGGTGGAGGCACAGCGCTCACCCGGCTCCAGGCGGTCGGCATTCATGGCCAGGCACATGGAGCAGCCCGGCTCGCGCCACTCGAAGCCGGCGGCCAGGAATACCTTGTCCAACCCTTCGGCCTCGGCCTGGCGCTTGACCAGGCCCGAACCCGGTACGGCCAGGGCCAGCTTGACGCTGGCTGCGATATGACGCCCCTTGAGCACGGACGCCGCCTCGCGCAAATCCTCGATACGGGAATTGGTGCAGGAACCGATGAAGACCTTGTCGATGGCGATGGCCTTGATCGGCGTATTGGGCGTCAGCCCCATGTATTGCAAGGCACGCTCCATGCCTTCCCGCTTGACCGGGTCCGCCTGCCGGGCCGGATCGGGCACCACGGCGTCCACGGCGACGACCATTTCCGGCGAAGTGCCCCAGGTCACCTGGGGCTGGATGTCCTCGGCCCGCAAGCTGACCACGGTGTCGTAGCGAGCACCCTCGTCGGACTTGAGGGTGCGCCAGTAGGCTACCGCCTGCTCCCAGGCGTCACCCCTGGGGGAGAAGGGCCGGTCCTTGAGGTAATGGATCGTGGTGTCGTCCACCGCGACGAATCCCATGCGGGCACCGGCCTCGATAGCCATGTTGCACAGCGTCATGCGACCTTCCATGGACAGGCCTCGGATGGCGCTGCCAGCGAACTCGATGGCGTAGCCCGTGCCGCCGGCGGTGCCGATGGTACCGATCACCGCCAGGGCGATGTCCTTGCCGGTGACGCCCTTGCCCAGACGACCTTCCACGGCCACCAGCATGGTCTTTGACTTTTTCTGCACCAGGCACTGCGTGGCCAGCACGTGCTCCACCTCGGAGGTCCCGATGCCGTGTGCCAAACAGGCGAAGGCGCCGTGAGTGGAGGTGTGCGAATCGCCGCACACCACGGTCATCCCGGGCAGGGTGGCACCGTTTTCGGGGCCTACCACGTGGACGATGCCCTGCTTGGGATCCCTGAAGGGGAAATAGGCCAGGGCGCCGACCTCGCGGATGTTGGCATCCAGGGTTTCGACCTGTAGCCGGGACACCGGATCCTTGATGCCTTCATCCCAGTGATCCGTCGGCGTGTTGTGGTCGGCGGTGGCGACGATGGAGGAAATCCGCCAGGGCCTGCGGCCGGCGAGTTTCAGGCCTTCGAAAGCCTGGGGGCTGGTGACTTCGTGCACCAGGTGGCGGTCGATGTAAAGAAGGGCGGTCCCGTCGTCCTCCTGGCGGACAACATGGCTTTCCCAAAGCTTGTCGTAGAGCGTCTTCGGCATGGTGGCAAGAAAGAGCCGTAAAGCGTTGAATTATCGCATAGCTTCCGCGCCCACCGAAGGCCGGCGTATCACCGGACGGTGCGACGCGCAGGTCCGCAGGCGAGCATCAGCACCAGGCCCGCCAGGGCAAAACCGGAACTGAGGGTGTAGGTCCATCCTGCGCCGAGGGCATCCCAGACCCAGCCACTCGCCAGTCCCCCCAGGAGCCCGCCGGCACCGAAGGATAGGCTGGAGTAGAGCGCTTGCCCGCGGCCCTGGGCCCGCCCGGGAAACCAGTGGTTGACGGCAGCGATCGCCGCAGCGTGAAAGACTCCGAAGGTCACCCCATGCAGGGTCTGCGCCAGGATGGCGAGAAGCAGGCTGTCCACGGCCCAGCCAATGAGGAGAAAACGCAATACCGCCACGGCAAAGCTGAAGGCGAGCAGCGCCTCGACCGAGTAACGCGCCAGGAGGCGCGGCATCAGCATGAAAACGCCAATCTCCGCCACCACCCCCAGGGACCAGAGAATCCCCACCGCAGTCGTGCTGTAGCCGTGATCGGCAAGGTGGATGGAATAGAAGACATAGAGCGCCCCATGGGCCGCCGACATGGCGACGCAGGCGCCAAGCAGGGCTCGCACCCGAGCTTCCCCCAGGATGTCCCTAAGCCCCGGCGCTTCGCCTGCGGCGCGTACGGGAGGCGCTTCGGGCAGAACCAGGGCAAGCAGCAGGATACCCAGCAGAATTGCCCAGCAAATCCAGACAATGCCGGCCACCGGCACACGGTCCAAGAGGGCCCCGGCCCCCAGCACGGCGACGATGAACCCAACCGATCCCCAGAGGCGGACACGGCCGTAGCGGGCGCCCTCATCCCGAAGGTGATCGAAGGTCAGCGCCTCCACTAGGGGCAGGGCGGCGCTCCAGAAAAAGGCGAGGACCGCCATGGCCGCCAGCATGGGAGTCAGGCGGTCAAACCAGAAAAAAGCGGTAAACCCAAGAAGGGCGAGGAGCGAAGCGAGCCGCACGATGGCCACGCGGTGGCCCTTGCGGTCGGCCATCCAACCCCAGAGATTGGGGCCGAAGACACGCATGAGCTGCATCTGGGACATCAGGAGACCGATGTCCCAGGCAGAAAAGTGGAGCGACTGGAGATAGAGCCCGAAGTAGGGCGAGAAGGCGCCAATGAAGGCGAAGTAGAAGAAGTAGTAGCCCGAAAGGCGCCAGTAGGGCAGGACGTGCATCCCCGGGATTCTACCCGGGAGCGCCCTCAGGCCGGGTGTTTCTGCCCCGTGCGGAAGGCCAGCAGCAGGTGGTAGAGCTCGTCCTTCAACTTGACGCGCTGCTTTTTCATGTCTTCGAGGGTGAAGTCGGACACCGGCATGTCGTGCTCTTCCAGATCCTCCACTTTGCCCGTCAGACGATGATAACTGGCCATGAGCCGCGCGAACTGGGCGTTGGACGCCTTGAGGACGTCAATGGCGTCGCGCATTTCGGGAAATTCGTTATGGAGTTCGTGGTGATCGACTTGCATTTGGGTCCCCTCTGGTCCTGCTGCTGCCAAAACGGCGAAAAAACCGGGATTCTAGCCGACTTTCCCCGGAATGCGCGGCGTGGCACACGCCACGTCCCCGCACTGGGCGCGGTGGCGCAGAGCATGGTCCATGAGAACAAGCGCGAGCATCGCCTCGGCGATGGGCGTGGCGCGGATGCCGACGCAGGGGTCATGCCTCCCCTCCGTTGCGACCTCGACGGGCTCGCCACGCACATTGACCGCGCGGCGCGGCTGGGCGATGGACGAGGTGGGCTTGATGGCCATGCTGACCACGATGTCCTGACCGGTGGAAATGCCGCCCAGGATTCCTCCTGCGTTGTTGGACAGAAATCCCTCGGGCCGCATTTCGTCGCCGTGTTCGCTCCCTCGCTGGGCGATGCTCGCAAAGCCCGCGCCGACTTCGACGCCCTTGACGGCATTGATACCCATCATCGCGTAGGCAAGGTCGGCGTCGAGGCGATCGTAAACCGGCTCTCCCCAGCCGGGCGGCACACCACGGGCGATCACGGTAATGCGGGCCCCTACCGAGTCGAGGTCACGGCGCA
>Ga0268298_10001782_pt1 | contig 24455 bp, 20 predicted proteins | sample WWTPWeurt_MetaG_FD_194462 | JGI IMG/M metagenome (GOLD analysis project Ga0268298, IMG submission 194462) | Activated sludge microbial communities from WWTP in Nijmegen, Gelderland, Netherland - WWTP Weurt | ecosystem: Engineered > WWTP > Aerobic digester > Activated sludge | place...
GCACCAACCATCCGGGCGCTGCCCTTCAGGGTGTGGAGCAGGCGTGCGACGCTGGCGGCGTGGGCCGGATCGGCAGGGGTTTCACGCCAGTTGCGCAGGGTCGTGTCGAGCTGGTCGAGCAGTTCGCCGCCTTCGTCGAGGAAGATGGGCAGCAGGTCGGTATCGAGTTCGTCGCGCAGCTGCGGCGCCGGTGCGGCCGGCTCGGCAGGCCGGGCGGCGATGGGGGCTGTGGCGAGGGCGGGGGGCGTGACTTCGGGGCGCAGGCTGATGACTTCTGCCAGGTGTGAGGCGAGGATGTCGTTCAGGTGGGCGACGAGTTCGGGCGTTTCTTCGGGCAGCTCGCGGGCATTGAGCTGGACGAGCATGCTCTCGAGCGCGGTTGCAGCGTCGTTGAGTACCTTTGCCTGTTCGGCCGCCGGTGCGTGGTCGTGGTCTGCAAGGCGTTGTTGGGCGAGTTCCAGGGCCTTGGCGAGGTGGTGGGGCGCGGCAAAGCGGGCCGTTCCGGAGATTCCAGACAGGGTATGTGCCGCGCGAATCGCCACAAGGGGCGGAATCAGGCTCGGATTGACCGACAGACGGGCCAGTTCATGCCGCAGGGTGGCGATGTGCTGACGGGCCTCGACGAGATAGAGATCGAACAGCGGCCGGGAAAGGACGACGTCGCCGAGACGCACTTCGTCTTTGTCGGGCTCTTCGGCAGGCTGTACAAGCTCTTCGACGGGCGGCGGGATCTCTTCGACGGCGATTTCTTCCATGTCGCCGAGCTCGAAGGATTCTTCGATGTCCGCTTCGGGAAACGCTTCGGAAGGCAGCTCCAGGGGTTCTTCGCTGGAGGCGGCGGGAATCTCGATGATTTCGTCGAGTTCCGCCAGGGCTTCCTCGACGGTGAGAATGTCCTCGGGGAGTTCGGGCAGTGGCTCGGCTTCGGGGGCTTCGGAGACGGGCTCTACGGCGGGGAGCTCGGGCGTGGGCTCCTCGCTCAGGTCTTCTTCAAGGCCGAGGTCTTCGAACGGCAGGTCAAAGTCGAAATCGAGGGGCGCGGCTTCGACGGCTTCTTCTGCGGCAGGCTCGGCATATTCCCGCGTTGCGGGCGGGGGCGGCGCGACCGGGGTGGGCTCCGCAGGCCGGGCTTCGCCGAAGCTGATTTCGGGGAAGTTGAGCGCGATGGGCTCGGCGGTTTCTTCCGGCTCTAACGTGAAGGACAGCGGGCTGGCCAGGTCTGTTTCGGTGAAGTCGTGGTCGTCGGGTACCGTGATCGTGGCTTCGAGATCGAAAACCTGCACGTTCTCGTCGCTAGACGGGAGGTGTGCAGTGACGTGCTGGACGGGCGTGGCAGTTGCAGCTGCCTCCACGGGGGCCGTTTCGCCCTCGCTGCGCAGACGTTCGGCTGCGGCCAGCAAGGAGGCGACGTTTTTGTGGATGCCGTCGCCAGCCTTGATCTGGTCTATCCACGCCGAGAAGGCTGCGTGGGCCTCGGCGATGAGCGCCAGCAGCTCGGTGCTGACCGGCAATTCAAGGCGCAGCCAGTGGTTCAGGGTTTGTTCGATGCTCCAGGCGGCTTCGCCCAGATCCTTGAGGCCGACCATGCGGCCACTGCCCTTGAGCGTGTGGAAGCTGCGCCGGATGGTGGTGAGCACTTCGGCGTCGTGGGGATTCCGCTCGAGTTGTTCGAGGGCGTCGGCGACGGTGGCGCGGACTTCGATGGCTTCTTCGATGAAGATGGCCAGCAGTTCGGCGTCGATCTCTTCTTCGCTGGCCTCGAGCAGACGACTTGCCTCGGCCGACAGAGCGGGGGCTTCAGGGGCCGCGGGGATGGGGGTCGGTGCGTTGAACAGCTCGCCGGCGTCGAGCATCGTGAGCGCCTGGCGGGCCTGCTTTTCGAGTTCGAGATCAGCGGTAAGCGAGGCGTCCTGGCGCAGGCTTTCGAGGTTCAGCTGAAGCTCGGTGCGCAGGCCGAAGTCGTCCGGGTTGTCCTTGAGGGCGGCGGTGAGGGCCGCGGTTTCGCGCTTTTGCTGGACCAGTTCGGCTTCGACACTTTCTTCGGCAGTTTCCTGGCTGGCTTCCGGCCGCAGGATGCGTTCGAGGTCGGCGGGGCCGTGCTGCAGGGCTTCTATGTAGACACCGAGGGCGGACAGGCGGTGGGCGATTTCCTCGAAGGCGCGGCCGCTGGTGTCTACGTCGGGCGCAGACAGGGTCGCGATGCGGGCCGCGGCGTCCTGGACGAGGCGCACGGCGGCGTCCTCGTTCATGACCGACAGGGCACCTTCTACCTGCTTGAGTGGCGTGCGAACGGCCGCGAGGATGTCGGTATTGCTCGGCGAGCGGAAGAATCCGTCGAGGCTTTGTTCGACTTCGGCGAGGCTGTTGAGGATTTCGTGGGCGAGCTGGCGACTGACCTGGCGGGCCTGGGCGTCAGGCTCGGTGAGTGTAAGTGGGGCCAGCGGTTCGCCGCGCTGGTGGGCCTTGAGGCGCTGCAGCAGCAGGTCGATCTGCGCGTCTTCGCGATTGTCGGCGCGGGCGTGGGCGTCGAGGCGGGTGTCCAGCACCAGCATCGTGGTGGCGACATCCATCGACAGCGCGTCGGTAAGGCGCAGCGGATCCTGGCGCAGCCAGCGTGCCGTTTCGCCAAGGGCGCCGGCCAGTTGGGCGACCTCAGGCTGGCCCAGGGTGAGGGCCTGGTCGATGACGAGTGCGATAGTGTCCTGAAAGCGCGGCAGGCCGATTGCGCCCCCTTTCGAGAACTGCGCCCAGGCTTCACGTGCGTCGGAAAGCTCTTCGCGCAGTTTGCGCAGGATGGGGGCGAGGGGGGTGTCGCTGATGCCGTGGTTGGCTGTGGGGATGAGTTCCTGGAGCGCGTAAGCGTCGCGGATGGCGTCGATGATCGGGCTGTGGGCGTCGGCGGTGGCGACGTGGTAGAGCACGTCACGCATCAGGCGCTCGGCGACGATGGCCGAGCCTTCCATGAAGCGGCGCATCTGGGCGTCGATGCGCCCGCACAGGCGCTTGGTGGCGGCGTCGGCCGGGATGGCCTGCTGTCCGAGCGCGTCGAAGAAGGCGGTGGCTGCAAACCAGAAGGCCCGCGAGGCCGGAACGCCCTGCTGGCTTTCGATGCCGGCGACTGCTTCGCACATTTCCAGCGGGCCCGCCGGGTCTTTACCGTTGCGGAACCACTTGAGCAGGCCCCGTTCGAAGCGGCCACGCAGCGCACGCAGGAGCTTCGGGTCGTCGTTGATCCGGAGCGGGCCCGGGAAGACCGGGCGCAGGCTCAGGTTGGGAAAGAACAGTTCGCCGGGCGTAGGGATTTCCTGGCCACGGGCCCGGGCGAGCTCGGAGTAGAGGTCAAACAGTCGCAGGGCCTGGTCGGGCTGGCCGCGGACGAGCTCGTCCAGGTAGTTGCCGATGGCTGCGATGCAGCGGCTCGCGAGGCGGATGGTGTCTGGTGTGCCCGGTACTTGCTGGCTGGCCATCTCGCCGAGCATGCGGTCGAGCTGCTCGGAGAACTGGGTCAGGCCATCCAGGCCGACGATGGAAAGAGCGCCGTGGGCCTGGTGCAGATGGGTCTGGGCGAACTTGATCCTGCCGGGGCGATCCGGGGCGGTTCCGGCTTCGGCGAGTGCCTCCAGGGCCCGTTCAAGGGCCAGGTTGATCTCGCCTTTGACCCAGGTCAGCGGACCGAGGTCGAGTTCATGTGCTGAGCTCATCAGTGGTACGTGGTCGGAATCCGTTCCAGATCGGGGGAAGGGCGGTGTGCCGGGCTCAGACCTTGAAGCCGGAGACCGAACCCTTGAGTTCTACTGCCAGGTCAGCCAGCTCGCCAATGGAGACGGCGGTTTGCTGGGTGCCAGTGGTGGTGCGGTCAGTGATGGCAAGAATGCCCTTCATCTTTTCGGCCACCTGGGTTGCGGCCTTGGCCTGGACTTCGGTGCTGACGGAGATGCGTTCGATCAGTTCGGCGGTTTCGGCTGAAATGCGTTCGATCTCCGCGAGTTCCTGGCCGGCGGTTTCGGACAGCCGGGCTCCGTCCACCACGTCGCGGGTGGCGTTTTCCATGGCGGTTACTGCGTCGCCGGTGTCGGTCTGAATGGTTTTCACGATCGCGCCGATCTGTTTGGTGGCTTCGGCGGAACGTTCGGCAAGGCGCTGCACTTCTTCGGCAACCACCGAGAAACCGCGACCGGCTTCGCCGGCAGAGGCGGCCTGGATGGCGGCGTTGAGGGCGAGCACGTTGGTCTGTTCGGTAATGTCGGAAATCAGTTCGACGATTTCACCGATCTCCTGGGAGGATTCGCCCAGGCGCTTGATGCGCTTGGAGGTTTCCTGGATTTTCTCGCGGATGTCGTTCATGCCCTTGATGGTGTCTTCCACCGCGGCGGCGCCCTTCTGGGCGGCTTCAAGCGAGCGACGGGCCACGTGGGCGGACTGCAGCGCATCTTCGGACGCCGCGCTCATCGAACTGGCCATGCTCTGGGCGGTTTCACCGGCGAGGCGGAGTTCCTGGGACTGGCGCTCGGTGGATGAGAGCAGTTCGTCGGAGGTGCGCTGGGCCGATTCGGTGGCGCTGGTTACGCGCAGGGCGGCGTCGTTGATGCGGCGCACGAGAACCGAGAGTTCTTCAATCGTGTAATTGACCGAGTCGGCAATCGCGCCGGTGATGTCTTCGGTGACCGTGGCGCGCACGGTCAGGTCGCCGTCGGCCAGGTCGCCCATTTCGTTCATCAGCCGCAGGATGGCCTGCTGGGTGCTGTTGCGCTCGGTTTCGGCGGCTTCGCGCAGGTTGTCGGATGAGTGGCGGCGGCGGGCGATGTCGTCGTTGTAGGTTTTGGCCATCAGCGCAAGGCAGGCCAGGGCGAGCAGGGCGCAGAGAATGATCGCCATGCTGACCCAGGTAAAGAAGCCGGTGTAGGCGTGCGAGTAGCCTTCGGCCAGGGCGGTGGTTTTTTCGAGGAGCGGGGTGGAGTCGATGAAGATGTGGCTGCCGGCTTCCTTCGCCTTGACGAGTAGCTGAATGCTGCCGAGGATGGTTGCGACGGCGGAGAGGTTGTCCTTGCCGACCGCTTCCAGTTCGGCGAGTTTGGACTTGGTGTCGCTGCCTTCGGCGGTCATTTTCTGGAGTTGCTCCAGCTGTTCGCGGAAAGTGTTGGTGTCCTTGCCGAGCAGGAAGGCGACTTCCGGGTCGATGGCGTTGGCGATCAGGAGCGCATTGGCATTTTTGGCGATGCGCTGGGTGAGCATCACCACCTGGTTGGCGGTGGCGATTTCACGTGCAGCTGCGCCGCCTTGCAGCTTGAGGGCGGCAACCTGCTCGGAGAGATCGAGCAGCTGGGGGTTTTTGCCATTGATGATGGCGACGGCCTTGCCCAGGTTGGTGAGGTTCTTTTCTTCCTTGAGGAGCTTCTCGGCGTCGGCGTCGGTTTTTTTCCAGGCTTCGGTCACCGCGGCGAGTTCGTCGGTAACGGCGCTGCTGCCGCCCGGGACGCCGGTGCCGTTGATGTCGCCACCGTCGGTCACGGCAGCCAGCAGGGTGTTGAACTGCTCGCGGCTTTGCTTCAGTTCGCCGAAGGCCGCGGGCTCACCCTGGAGGGCGAGCTGGCTGGCCTTGGCAAGCTGCTGGGAGAGGGTACGCATCTGACCGGCAGCGGTGACATATGCGGTGCCGAAACTGCTGACCCGGACCTGGTAGAGCACCAGCGCGGCGGTCAGGGCGGCAAGGATCAGGAAGGGGGTGCGCAGCATGCGCAGCTGTTCGGACGCGCTCCGGCCCGCGAGGAAAGGGAGGGTGCTGCCGACCTGGGGTTTGTCCCCGGCTTCGAGAATGGTGTCCACGTTCGTGGATGCTGCCTTGTTGCTGTCCCGTGACAGTCCCGGTAGCTTGAATGCCATGTTTGTCTTTTTTCAGCGAGCGTGGCCCGCTGCTCCTCCAGAATGGTTTTTCACGATTGGGCGGCGTCAAGAAAACGCGCGTGAGTCAGCAGGTCGGCCACCTTGAGCCGGGTCCAGGCGTTGCCGTAGGCGTCCTGCAACTGCTCGCCGATCCAGGGTTGGTCCGGGTCGGCCTGGGTGGGGACAGGCTCGAAGTCTTCAATGGAGCGCAGGCCCAGGGCACGCGTGACGAGCAGGGCGCAGTTCTGGTTATGGCGCACGCCGACCAGCAGCAGGCGCGCATGCCCGACCGGAGCAATCGGCAGGTCGTCGTGAAAGGCTGCAAAATCGACCACACCGAACAGGTTGCCGCGAACGCTGGCAAGTCCGCGGAACCATGATTGGGCAAGGGGAACCGGGGCCAGCGGCGGGACGGCGAGGATTTCGCCGGCTTCGGTGAGGTCGACGAGCCAGTTGCGTTTTCCGGCCTGAACGGCGAGGAGCGCCGAGGCGCGGTTGTCCTGGGCTCCGGCGAGCCGCCGCGCGAGCCCAGCCTGGAATTCGTGGAGACTGATCCGCTTCGCCATGGGGGTCGTCAGCTCAGGGCCCGGATTTTTTCGAGAAGTATCGCGTGGTCGAGCGGTTTGACCATGTAGTCAAAGGCACCCTGGCGCATGCCCCAGATCTTGTCGGTTTCGAGGCCCTTGCTGGTGCAGATGATGACCGGGATGTCACGGGTGGCTTCGTCGCGCACGATGGTGCGGGTGGCCTGGTAGCCGTTGGTGCCGGGCATGACCACGTCCATGAGGATCAGGTCGGGACGTTCGGATTTGCTCTTGACGACCGCTTCGTCGCCACTCTCGGCGGTAACGACCTGGAAACCATTCTTGACCAGGACTTCCGACAGGGCGAGTCTTTCCGTCGGGGAGTCGTCTACGACAAGGATTTTTTGGATCGGCATGGGGCGCGTTTGTGCTGTCAGTCGTTGGCGGAGAGCTGTCTTGCGTGCGTATGGTTCGCAACGGAGCGCAGCAGGCTTTCCTTCGTGAAGGGCTTGGTCAGGTATTCGTCCGAGCCGGCGAGACGGCCCCGAGCCCGGTCGAAGAGGCCGTCCTTGGAGGACAGCATGATGACCGGCGTGGATTTGAGCCTGGCGTTTTTCTTGATCAGCGCGCAGGTCTGGTAGCCGTCAAGGCGGGGCATCATGATGTCGACGAAGATCAGGTCGGGCGCGTGGTCGGCAATTTTGGCGAGTGCATCGAAGCCGTCCTCGGCCAAAACCACCTGGCAGCCTGCCTGGGCGAGGAAGATTTCGGCGCTGCGGCGGATGGTGTTGCTGTCATCAATGACCATGACCTTGATTCCGCTGAGATTCACCTTGACCCTCCGGGCTTCGTGCTGATGTCGTTGCGAGCGTTCACTGTAGCGCTGTCGAGGCTAAAAGCCTTCAGATTGCGATCATTTCAAAATCGTCCTTGCGTGCTCCGCACTCGGGACAGGTCCAGTTGGGCGGAATGTCCTCCCAGCGGGTGCCGGGGGCGATACCTTCTTCGGGTGCGCCGGTTTCTTCGTTGTAGATGTAGCCGCAGATCAGACACATCCAGGTCTTGTAGGGGAGGCTTGGCATTCGGGTGCGTTGCCGTGATTTCGGCTAGAATCGCTTGGATCGTGAATGGTAGCGCAGTCACAGTTAAAATTGTGCGTCCTTGTTGCCCGGAATGACTACTCAGCCCAGCGATCCAACGCCCCCTCTCGTTCTCGTCTTTGCCGCGTCCGACCCAACCGGTGGTGCCGGCATTCAGGCCGACATCATGACGATGTCCGGCATGGGTTGCCATGCCTTGACTGTCATAACGGCCCTGACCGTGCAGGACACCGTCGGCGTCGAGGACGTACTCCCAGTCGATGCTGAATTCGTGGCCGAACAGGCCCGGGCCGTGCTTGAAGACATGCCGGTGCAGGCCTTCAAGCTTGGTGTGCTGGGTAGCGTCGAAAATATCGCCGTAATTGCGGAAATCATCTCCGATTACCCGCATATTCCGGTGATCGTTGATCCGGTGATTGCTTCCGGACGTGGTGACGAGCTGGCGTCCGAGGCGATGCTTGCGACCTTGCGCGAGCTCATCATTCCACAGGCAACGGTGATCACTCCCAACACCATGGAAGCCCGTCGCCTGGTTGCCCGAAGCGGCGACGATTTTGATGAGTGCAGCATGTCCGAGTGTGCAGCGCGGCTTCTTGCCATGGGCTGTGAGTACGTGCTCATTACCGGGTCCCATGCGCACACACCGCAGGTGGTCAATACCCTTTATGGGCCGGCCGGTGTGCTTCGCGCCGACACCTGGGCGCGCCTGCAGGGCAGTTACCACGGATCCGGATGCACGCTGGCTTCCGCCGTTGCGGCAGCCATGGCCCACGGCCTGGATATTTCCGCGGCGGCTTACGAGGCGCAGGGGTTTACCTGGCAGACGCTGGCGACCGCCTTTCGGCCGGGCATGGGCCAACACATTCCCAACCGTTTCTTCTGGGCCCGCTCGCCCGGCGACACTTCCGGAGCCTGAAAATGCTGCACCCCGGACTCTATCTGGTCACGCCCGACTGGCCGGACACCGACGCGCTCGTGGCCGCGGTGGCGGCCTTGTTGCCATCGCGTCCGGCCCTCGTGCAGTACCGCAACAAACTTGCCAACGGCGCACTCAAGCGCGAGCAGGCGCTGCGTCTGCTTGCGGTGTGTCGCGCTGCGGGCGTGCCGCTCGTCATCAACGATGATCTGGTGCTGGCGCTTGAGATCGGGGCCGACGGTGCTCACCTCGGGCGCGACGACGGGGAACCGGCAGCGGCCCGGGAGCAGCTCGGCGCCGGTCGCATCCTTGGAGTGAGCTGCTACAACGAATGGCCGCGGGCCGTTGCCGCTGCGGCCGCGGGAGTCGATTACCTGGCCTTTGGCGCCATGTATCCGTCTCCGACCAAGCCTGCCGCTCTGCGGGCGCCCCTGGATCTGCTGACCCGCGCAAAGCGTGAGTTCGGCTTGCCGGTGGCGGCCATCGGCGGCATCACCCTTGAAAATGCGCCATCGCTGATCGATGCCGGCGCCGACCTGTTGGCCGTGATCAGCGACGTCTTCTCCGCACCCGACCCGGCCGCCCGCGCGGTGGCCTACACCGGGTTGTTCGATCGATCCCATCAGGAACCGTCAGCATGACCAGTCGCAACGAAGAACTGTTTACCCGCGCCCAGCGCACCATTCCCGGCGGCGTGAATTCGCCGGTCCGCGCCTTCCGCTCGGTGGGCGGCACCCCGCGTTTCCTCAAAAAGGCCAGTGGCGCGCGGGTGTGGGATGCAGACGGCAAGGAGTACCTGGATTACGTCGGCTCCTGGGGCCCGGCCATCCTGGGTCACGCCGATCCGGTGGTGGTCGAGGCGGTGCGTGCGACGGCGCTCGATGGCCTGTCGTTTGGCGCGCCGACCGAGCGCGAGATCGACATGGCCGAGCGGCTGTGTGAGCTGTTGCCGAGCATGGAAATGGTGCGCCTGGTGTCGAGCGGAACCGAGGCCACGATGAGCGCGATCCGCCTGGCCCGTGGTTTTACCGGCCGTGACGCGATCGTCAAGTTCGAAGGCTGTTACCACGGTCATGCCGACAGCCTGCTGGTCAAGGCGGGTTCGGGTCTGCTCACCTTTGGTAACCCGTCATCGGCTGGTGTGCCGGACGACTTTGCCAAGCACACCCTGGTGCTCGATTACAACAATCCGGCTGCGCTCGAGGAGATTTTCCAGGCTCGCGGCAGCGAGATCGCCTGCGTGATCATCGAGCCGATTGCCGGCAACATGAACCTCGTGAAGCCGTCCGCCGAGTTCATGCACCTGCTGCGTCGCCTGTGCACCGAGCACGGCGCGGTGTTGATCTTCGACGAGGTGATGACCGGCTTTCGCGTGGGCCCGCGCGGCGTGCAGGGGCTTTTCGGCATCACGCCGGACCTGACCACGCTGGGCAAGGTGATTGGCGGCGGCATGCCGGTGGGCGCCTTTGGTGGCCGTCGCGATATCATGCAGAAGATCGCTCCGTTGGGCGCGGTGTATCAGGCCGGCACGCTGTCGGGCAGCCCGGTGGCCGTGGCGGCGGGGCTGGCCAGCCTGGACCAGATTTCGAAGCCGGGTTTCTATGAATTGCTGACTGCCCGCACGACGCGGCTGGTGGAGGGCCTCAAGGCGTCCGCCGCGCAGCATGGCGTGGGCTTTACCGCGGATTCCGTTGGCGGCATGTTCGGCCTGTATTTCGCGAAGGCCGTGCCGCAGAGCTACGCCGACGTGATGGCTTCGGACAAGGACAGCTTCAACCGCTTCTTCCACGCCATGCTGGATGCCGGCCACTACTTTGCACCTTCGGCCTTCGAGGCCGGCTTCGTGTCGGCGGCTCACTCTGAAGCCGACATCGATTCGACGATCGCCGCCGCCGATGCGTGGTTTGCTGCCCATGGCCGCTGATTGAAGCGTGCCGGGGTGCGCCACCGCGGTGGCGCACCCCGTTCTTCCTTACAAGCATCAAGCCGGCCGCGGGCCCTTTGCCGCCACGTGGTTGGCGATGCGCACGAAGTCATCCACCGACAGCCTTTCACCGCGCAGGCCCGGGTCGATGCCGAGGGCGGCAAAGTCCGCCTCGTCGAGGTAATCACGCAGGGTGTTGCGCAGGGTTTTGCGGCGCTGGCCGAAGGCGGCGGTGACCACCTTGCCGAGCAGCGCGTAGTCCTTGGCGGTGCATTCGGCCGCCGGGCGCGGCACCATCCGCACGATGCTCGACATGACCTTGGGCGCGGGGCGAAATGCACCGGGTGGCACGTCGAAAACACGCCGCATGTTGAAGCGGTACTGCAGCATCACCGACAGGCGGCCGTATTCTTCGGTGCCCGGGTCGCCCACCATGCGCATCACGACTTCCTTTTGCAGCATGAAGGTCATGTCCTTCACCTTGTCGGCGTAGTCGGCAAGATGAAACAGGATGGGCGTGGAAATGTTGTAGGGCAGGTTGCCGACCACCCGCAGCGGGGCGCCGTCGGCCACCAGGCTGCCGAAGTCGAACTTGAGGGCATCGCCCTCGTGGATCGTCAGCTTGTCCGGCGAGTGGGCTTCCTTGAGGCGGGCGATCAGGTCGCGGTCGATCTCGACGACGTGCAGGTGATCGAGGCGGCTCATCAGCGGCTCGGTCATCGCGCCAAGGCCCGGGCCGATCTCGACCATGCGGTCGGCGGAGTCCGGGCGGATCGCCTCGATGATCTTGTAGATGATGTTCTTGTCGGACAAGAAGTTTTGCCCGAAGCGCTTTCGCGCCTGGTGTGCTTCGCTCATGGGTGTTTCCTTATCCGTTCTTGCGTTGCCAGGCGGCAATCGCCTCCCGCACCCGCGCTATTGCTGCGAAACCAGCCTTTTCACCTTCCAGGATCGCTTCGTGGCGCTGCTGGAAGTTGGTGGCCGGCAGGCCGCGCAGTTCGGGGCGGATCACCACGTCCGCGGCGCTGAGTTCGGCTTTGCCTAGGGCGCCGCCCATGATGGCGATGGTGTCGAGCAGCACATCGAGGCTGCCCTGGTTTTTCTTGCCGCTCGGGCGGCCCGAGATATCGACTGCGATCACGATGTCGGCGCCCAGGCTGCGGGCTTCGCGCGCCGGAATCGGGGCAACCAGGCCGCCATCCACGTATTCACGTCCGCCAAAGGCGACTGGTGGAAAGACGCCGGGAATGGCCGACGAAGCGCGTACCGCGGTGCCGGTGTTGCCGCTCTGAAAAATGATCGGCTCGCCGCTTTGCAGATCGGTGGCCACCGCGGCAAAGCGGCGCTTGAGGCCCTCGATGGGCTTGTTGCCCACGTGGGTGTTGATGAAACGTTCCAGCGCCACACCCTTGATCACGCCTCTGTCGAAGAAGCTCCAGTCGGTGACGGATGCTTCGTCCAGCTGGATGGCCAGCTTTTGCAGTTCAAAGGGGCCATGGCCGGCTGCGTAAAGTGCGCCAACCACCGAGCCGGCGCTGGTGCCGACGATGACGTCCGGCATGATGCCGCTGGTTTCGAGGGCCTTGATCACGCCGATGTGGGCAAAGCCGCGCGCTGCGCCACCCCCCAGGGCCAGTGCGATCCTTGGCTTGCGGGCTACCCGGGGGGCGGTGGGCTCGGGCTTTTGCGGCTGCACGCCGCAGGCCGCCAGGCTCAGCGCGGATGCGCCGCCGAGCAGCAGGCGCCGGCGGGTGTTCATGTTTTTGTCTGCCCCTGGGCCATGGCAATGGCGAGCTCGACTGCCGCGAACAGGCTGCCGGGATCGGCGCGGCCGCTGCCGGCAAGATCAAGCGCGGTGCCGTGGTCAACCGAGGTGCGGATGATGGGCAGGCCGAGGGTGACATTCACGCCGCCGCCAAAACTGGCGTGCTTGAGCACCGGCAGGCCCTGGTCGTGGAACATGGCAAGCACGGCGTCGCCCTGTTCCAGGGTGTGCGGCACGAAGAGGGTGTCGGCCGGCAGCGGGCCGATCAGCTGCATGCCTTCCGCGCGCAGTTGCTCGAGCACCGGGGTGATGACTTCGATCTCTTCCATGCCCATGTGGCCGCCCTCGCCCGCGTGGGGGTTGAGGCCGGCGACGAGGATGCGCGGCGCGGCCAGGCCGAAGCGCTGGCGCAGATCGGTGTGCAGGATGCGCAGCGTGTCGATGAGCAGCGGGCGGGTAATCGCCGCGGAAACATCCTTGAGTGGCAGGTGGGTGGTGGCAAGGGCCACGCGCAGGCCGCCGCCCACCAGCATCATCACCACCAGTGCTGTGCCGGTGGCTTCGGCGAGATATTCGGTGTGGCCGGAAAACGGCACGCCGGCGTCGCAGATGATGCCTTTATGAACCGGCGCAGTGACCATTCCGGCAAATTCGCCGGACTTGCAGCCGGCTATGGCCCGGTCGAGCACGTCGAGCACGTAGCGGGCGTTGGCGGCATTGAGGCGACCGGGCACGGCCTGGGTGGCCATGGGCACATGGAGCACCTCGAGGGCGCCGGAGCGGGGGGTTGCGTCGGGAGCGTAGTCGAGAATGTCGAGCGCCGGTTCGACGGCGTGGATGCGCGCGGCGATCATCGCGCGGTCACCCAGCACGACCAGGCGCACCGGCCATTCGCGACGCGGCAGGGCGGCACACAGGTCAGGGCCGATACCGGCCGGTTCGCCGCTGGTAATGGCGAGAATGGGGAGGGGCATGGTGGTGAGGAGTGAGGAGCTGAGGAGGCAAATGATCCCGGCGGATGCGCTCAGGATGCGGCGTCGGGATGTTTTAGGCTTGTCGCGGTGGCGGGGCAGGGCGGATGGAGCGAGGCCCCCTCGCCCTCACTCCTGGCGCCTCTCTGGTCTTATTGCTCTTCGAGACGGTATTCAACGTAGGCCCGGTCGCGGAGCTGACGCAGCCAGTCCTGGTAGGCTTCATCAGACTTGCGCTCGCGCAGGGCATTGCGGGCTGCGGCGCGCTTGCGATCATCGGAGATATCCTGAACGCGGCGCTCTTCGACGAGGACCAGGTGCCAGCCAAAGGGTGACTGAATAGGCTGGCTGACTTCACCGGGTTTGAGTGCGTCCATCGCCTGCTCGAACTCGGGCACGGTGTCGGCCGGGTAGACCCAGCCCAGATCGCCACCCTTGGCGGCTGAAATGTCGGCCGAGTGCTGCTTGGCGAGCTCGGCAAAGTTGGCGCCACCCTGCACGAGCCGCTCGCGCAGTTCGGTGAGGCGCCGGCGGGCGTCAGCGTCGGAAACCACTTCGCTGGTCTTGATCAGGATGTGGCGGGCGCGGGTCTGCTGGACCTGGGTTGCCGCAGCGGACTGGCTGCCGCCCTTGCGATCCATCACCTTGACGATGTGAAAGCCGGCCGCGCTCCTCAAGATGGGCGTTGCCTCGCCGGGCTTGAGGCTGGTGACGGCTTCGGCAAACACGCCCGGCAGGCGCTCGGCACTGCGCCAGCCGAGATTGCCGCCGGAAAGTGCGTCCGGCGCGTCGGAATAACTGGCAGCCAGCTTGTCGAAGGCTTCGCCGCGGGCCACGCGGGCGGCCACGTCCTCGGCCTTGGCGCGCAGGCGGGCAAGCTGCTCGGGGCTCGCGCCTTCGGGGGCGCGGAACAGGATGTGGGCGAGGTTGTACTCTTCCTGCCCGACCACGTTCTCGGGATTGGCGAGGAAGTTATTGACCTCGGCGTCGGAGATGACGATCCGGCCTTCGACTTCGCGCTCACGCACGCGGGTCAGGAGGATTTCGTTGCGCACTTCCTCGCGGAAGCGGTCCCAGGTGATGCCGTCCCGTTCGAGGGCCTTGCGGAAGTCGGTCATCGACAGCTTGTTGTTGTCGGCAATGCGCCCGAGAGCCCGCTCGAGGGTGATGTCATCGACCCGCAGCGAGGTTTCGTTGGCGAGCTGAATCTGAAGGCGTTCCATGATCTGGCGCTCGAGCACCTGGCGTTCGAGCACGTCGGCCGGCGGCAGTGGTGTGCCCTGGCGCGAGAGCTGGCGCGTGACCTGCCCGACCCGGAGGCGCAGATCGGAACGGGTGATGACCTCGCTGTTCACTACAGCCACGATCCGATCCACTTCCAGCGGTCCGTCGGCGGCAGGGGCTGAGCTGGCGAACAGGGATGCGGCCAGCAGGGTGACAATGAGTTTCATGGTGCGGGGCTTGTCTTTCAGAAATCGTCGTCTTGGCCGACGAAAGGCGTGGAACCGTCGTTGATCTTCCCATACCCGGGCACGCTGCGCTTGAGCATGTTCAAGGGGCTGGAGCCGATGCTGCCCGCGCCGCTGAACTCGAGCTGGAAGAAGAAGGAGCGGTTGATGTCGTTGGTGCTGGTGGTGATGTGCTGGATGACGCTACGGAATACCCAGCAGCCGCCGTTGTACTCGATCCCGGCAATGCCCTGGGTCAGGCGATGGTCGCGCAGGTTGCGATTGTAGCGACCGACGCCGTACCAGTTGCCGATCAGGGGCCACTGGCCGGTGATGTCGAGGTCGCGAAAACCGTCTGGCGAGCCTTCCACGGTGGAATAGTTGCGCCGATAGCGCCAGCTCACGCCCAGTGATCGGGCGTAGGCGGGCTGGAAGCGCACGCCGACGTTGAAGCGCTCGGTCCAGTTGTCCCGCGGGTTGTATTGCCAGGCCGTGTCGAACTGGGTCTTGGGGGCAAAGGTGGCGCTGAAGGCGGCCAGAAAGTCGGCTTCCTTGCTGGTGCGCACGGGCGTGCCGGAGTTCAGCGCAACGCGCTGGTCGACCAGGTAGTAGCGCTGGCCGATGGCGGCCCGGATCTTTTCGGCTCCGGTATCTGGATCGATGATGCGGGTCTGGAGGGCGGTGGTGACCTGATTGGCATTGGAGATGCGGTCGCCGCCGGTGTACACGTTTTCGGCAAAGATCTGCGCGAAGTTGAAGTCGTAGAAGCCGGAGTCGAAATTGGGATATTGCGACTGGTCGCGGTAAGGCACGTAGAGGTAGTAGACCCTGGGTTCGAGGGTCTGGATGTAATCCTTGCCGGCGAAGTTCGTGTCGCGTTCGAAAGTGACCCCGCTATCCACCGAGACGATGGGCAGGACGCGGGTCAGTGTTTCGTCGCCAACGGTATCGCTGCGGCGGGTGAGGTCGTAGCGGGTAGCGTGCAGGCCCACCTTGGGGGTGATGTAGAACGCGGAGGTCTGCAGCGGCAGCGAAAGCTGGGGGTAGAAGCTGAGACGGCGCCCTTCGGTGAGGGTCGGGTGGCTGAAATCGACGAATTCGCTGGCCAGCTGGAAAGTGGTGCCGCCAAAGACTTCCGGGCGGTTGGCGGTGAGCGTGAGCTGGGGCAGGCGCTTGTAGGGCTCGCCAACCTTCACGTTGGACTTGGGATCCTGCAGGGTCTGGAAGGACTGCAGCATGCCGGTGGCCGTCCACCAGCCGCCGCCCGAGTAGGCGATTGAGCCCTGGCGCGGGAGGTTGACCTGCGAGGTCAGGGCCAGCCGGGTACTCATGTCGATGAAGTAACGCGGATCGGAAACCCCGGCAAAATCAATGTTGCCGGACCAGCCGCGGCCGAAATCCTGGGTGTGGCGAACCGAGCCGGCGTAGCGGCTGCGCTGCTCAACCTGGTCGTTGGGCAGGTATTCGAGGTAGGTGATGCCCTTGTACTGCGGCGTGATGTAGCGCGCCTCGTTGCGCAGCTGCACGCCGCGCAGCCCCATGTAGCGCACCGTCAGGGTGTCGTCGTAATTGGGCGCGAGGTTGAAATAATACGGAACCGAGAGATCGACACCGGCCTTGTTCGACGTGCCGAAGGTGGGCGACAGCACACCCGAGCGGCGCTGGTCGGCAAGCGGAAAATCAGCCCACGGCAGGTAGCCGAGCGGCAGGCCCTTGAACACCAGCGTGCCACCTTTGGCCTCGCCGATCTCCCGGTCGTAGTCTAGTTCGAGCTCGTTGGCGCGGAGGTACCAGTCGGGTTGGTCCGGCTTGCAGCTGGTCCAGGTGCCATTGAGGAAGCGGAACTGGTTTTCCCCTTCGAGCACCAGGGAATCCGCCGAGCCATGCCCGGTGAGCGGCTGCTGCGAGCGCGGCACCGACTGGTTGGGCAGCAGATACTGCCCCGGCGGTGCCGGACGCGGCGGGCGACTGATCACATAGCTGGGCGAATCGAAAACGCCGACCTGCTCGCCGACCTTCATGCGCGCATGGGGGCCGCTCATCGTGTCGGTGCCGCGGATGACCTGCACATTGCCGGTGGCATCGACTTCGTCGGTCTGCTCGAAATAATGAAGCTTGTCACCCAGAAAGCGGGTGTTGTCGCGGATGATCTCGGCAGTGCCTTCGGCGATCGCGTCCACATCCTGGCGACCAAAAACCTTTTCGCCAAGGATTCGCGTGGAGCCCGGCGGGGCGGGCTCGGGTGGCGCAGCGGCGCTGACAGGGCGTGCCGCCTTGCCGGCCGGCCGGGCGCCTGCCGCGGCCCGCGCTGGCGCAGGCGTGGCCGAAGCCGGCCTTGCTACGGGCGCAGGCGCCGCCGACGGCGTGCGGCCGAGCAGTGCGGACGGGACCACAAAGGGAGGAAGAACCTCGGCACCCGCACGCCCCCAGAGGGCGAACAAGGCGATGGACAAGAAGCGTAATTGCGTACGTGGTTTCATCCCGGGACTGGAACCAGCCGGCGAGCCGACCGCGTGGTTTGATAAACTGCGCGATTTTACACGAACGCATCTCAGACTCCCGTGGAACGACGCCAACAACTCCAGTCCTGGATCGCCGCCGAATTTCCCGGCCGCGCCTTTGAACTCGCCCCGGCCAGCGCCGACGCCAGCTTCCGCCGTTACTTCCGGCTTACATTCGCTGATGATCCCGTTTCGCTGATCGTCATGGATGCCCCGCCCAGCCACGAAGACTGCCGCCCCTACATCAAGGTGGCCGGGCTCTTCGGTGCCGCCGGCGCCCACGTGCCACAGGTCATCCGGCAAAATCTCGAGGAAGGTTTCCTGCTGCTGTCCGACCTCGGCAGCACCACCTATCTGCAGGCCCTCACCAAGGATAACGCCCACAATCTTTACGCCGACGCCCTCGGCGCGCTGATCTGCATCCAGAACGCCAGCCAGCCCGGCGTGCTGCCCGAGTACGACCGCGAAATGCTGATGCGCGAGCTGGAGCTCTTTCCGGTGTGGTACGTGTCCCGCCACAAGGGCGTCACCCTGACCGAAGAGCAAACCCGGCAGCTCTACGAGATTTTCGACAGCATCCTCGACGTAAACCTCGCCGAGCCCAAGGTCTTCGTCCATCGCGACTACCACAGCCGCAACCTGATGCTGTCCGAGCCCAACCCCGGCGTGCTGGATTTCCAGGACGCGGTGTATGGGCCCATGAGCTACGACCTCGCCTCGCTGTTCAAGGACGCCTACATCCACTGGGAAGAAGATTTCGTCCTCGACATGCTGGCCCGCTACTGGGAAACCGCCCGCGCCCTGGGGCTGCCGGTGCGCGAGGATTTCGCCGAATTCCACCGTGACTACGAATGGATGGGCGTGCAGCGCCACATCAAGGTGCTCGGCATCTTTGCCCGCCTCTATCACCGCGACGGCAAGGACGGTTACCTCAAGGACATGCCGCTGGTTCTCCATCACCTGCGCAAGACCTGCGAGCGCTACAACCAGCTCCGGCCGCTGATGCGCCTCCTCGAAGAGCTTGAGCCGACCGTCACCGAAGTCGGTTTCTCGTTCTGAGCGCCCGGCCATGAAAGCGATGATTCTTGCCGCCGGCCGCGGCGAACGCATGCGCCCGCTCACCGACACCTGCCCCAAGCCGCTGCTGGTGGCGGGTGGCAAGCCGTTGATCGTCTGGCACATCGAACGCCTGGCCGCGGCAGGCATCACCGAGCTGGTCATCAACCACGCTTACCTCGGGCAGATGATCGAGGCCGCGCTGGGTGACGGCGCCGCCTTCGGGGTGCGCATCGCGTATTCGCCAGAGGGCAAGGCGCTGGAAACCGCCGGCGGCATCGCCCGCGCCCTGCCGCTGCTCGGCGACGCGCCCTTTCTGGTGGTGAATGGCGATGTGTTCTGTGACGCCGACCTGGCCGCGCTGCGCCGGGCGGCGGAATCCCTCCGCGCCGACGGCCCGCTGGCCCACCTGATCCTCGTCGCCAACCCGGCCCACCATCCGGACGGCGACTTCGGCCTTCACCCCGACGGCCTGATCCGCGACGCAGGCGGCGAGCGCCTCACCTTCGCCGGACTCGGCGCCTACCACCCGGCCCTGTTCGCCGGCCTGTCGCCCGACCAGCCCGCCAAACTCGCCCCGCTGCTGCGCGCCGCGATGGCGGATGGCCTTGTCACCGGCGCCCGCCTCGACGGCCATTGGGTCGACGTCGGCACCCCCGAACGCCTCGCCGAACTGGATGCACACCTGCAGGCCGGCTGATCCACGCAAGGCCGGCGCCAGCCAGAAAGCCAGTCGCCCCTGACGTGATTGCCTCATGTCAAGGCGCGGTTGTGCGGACGGATTGCCTCCGGGCGGCGTTCAGTCATATCCTCGGACGCTTGCCCGGCCGAACCGGGATTTCGCCCGCATCAGACACCCTTCGCACCAGGCCACCGCCCATGCCCCTCGACATCGCCCCCTTCCAGGCCCGCCGCGCCCGCCTGCTCGCCACCATGCAGGCCGCCGGCGGTGGCGTCGCGATCATTCCGACCGCGCCGGAACGCTTGCGTAACCGCGACACCTCCTACGCCTATCGTTTCGACAGCTATTTCTACTACCTCACCGCCTTCCGCGAGCCCGAGGCGGTGCTGGTGCTGGTGGCCGGCGACACGCCGAAGAGCATCCTGTTCTGCCGCACCAAGGACATGGAACGGGAGATCTGGGACGGCTACCGCTTCGGGCCCGACGCCGCGCGGGAAGCCTTCGGTTTCGACGAGGCCCGGCCGATCGCCGAACTCGACGAGCAACTCGGCCTGCTGCTGGCCAACCAGCCGGCCATCTTCCACTCGGTGGGCTATGAACCCGAATGGGACCGCCGCGTCGCCGAGGCCCTCAACCGCGTCCGCGCCCAGGCCCGCACCGGCTGCCACGCCCCCAGCCAGATCCGCGACGTGCGCAGCCTCATCGACGAAATGCGCCTCGTGAAAGACGCCGCCGAGATCGCCACGATGCGCCGCGCCGCCGAAATATCGGCCGGCGCTCACCGCCGCGCCATGCGCACCGCCCGCCCCGGCGCCTTCGAGTACGAAGTCGAAGCCGAACTGATCCATGAATTTCGCCGTCACGGCAGCCAGGCCCCGGCCTACACCTCCATCGTTGCCAGCGGCCCCGGCGCCTGCGTGCTGCACTACATCGAAAACGACCGCCAGATGCAGGACGGCGAGCTGCTGCTGATCGACGCCGGTTGCGAGCTCGATGGCTACGCCTCCGACATCACCCGCAGTTTTCCGGTGAATGGCCGTTTCAGCGGGCCGCAGAAGGCCGTCTACGAACTCGTCCTCGCCGCCCAGGCCGCGGCCATCGCCGAAATCCGCCCCGGCGCCAGCTGGAACGCCGGCCACGACGCCGCCACCCGCGTGCTCACCCAAGGTTTCATCGACCTCGGTCTGATCAAAGGCAGCCTCGATGCCGCCATCGAATCCGGCAGCTACCGCCAGTTCTACATGCACCGCACCGGCCACTGGCTGGGCCTCGACGTGCACGACGCCGGTGAATACAAGCTCGCCGGCGAATGGCGCCCGCTGGCAGCCGGCAACGTGCTGACCGTGGAGCCCGGCGCCTACATCCGCCCCGCCGACGGCGTGCCGGAAGCCTTCTGGAACATCGGCATCCGCATCGAGGACGATGCCCTCGTCACCGACACGGGCTGCGACATCATCACCATCGCCACGCCCAAGAGCGTTGCCGACATCGAAGCCGTGATGGCTGAACGCTGAGATGGAAAAACACGACATCGCCATCGTCGGCGCCGGCCCGGTGGGCATGACCCTGGCCCTCGCGCTCAAGGATTCCGGCCTCGACATCATCCTGCTCGACGCCCGCGAACGTGGCGCCGCCCGCCACGACCCGCGGGTGCTGGCCTTGTCCCACGGCAGCAGGCTGACGCTGGAGCGCCTCGGCATCTGGGCCCGGCTGCCGGCAACGGCCATCGAAACCATTCATATTTCCCACCAGGGCGGCCTTGGCCGCAGCGTGCTGCGCGCCAGCGAATACGGCCAGCCCGCCCTCGGTTACGTGGTGGCCGCCGGTGATCTGGCCGCCGCACTCGACGACGCCATCGCCGCCGCCGGCATTCCGGTGCGCGACCACGCCACGGTGAGCGGCCTCGCGGCCGGCGTCGACGACGTGCTCATCGGCCTCGACGACGGCTCCCACCTGTCGGCCCGCCTTGCCGCCTGCGCCGAAGGCGCCATCGCCGGCGACGACGACACAGCCCTCGTCGAGCGCGACTACGGGCAGTGCGCCGTCATCAGCGTCGCCACCCCGGCCACCCCCCACGGCGGCCGCGCCTGGGAGCGTTTCACCCCGCAGGGCCCGCTGGCCGTGCTGCCGTGCCACCGCGATTGCGCCATCGTGCACACCGCCAGCCCCGCCGAAGCCGACGCGCTGATGGCCCTGGACGACGACGCCTACCTCGCCCGCCTGCAAAGCCATTTCGGCGACCGCCTGCGCTTTGCCTCCGTTGGCCCGCGCGCCAGCTATCCGCTCAAGCTGCGTTACCGCCCCAACCCGGTCGGCCAGCGCACGGTGTGGCTCGGCAACGCCGCCCAGACGCTGCACCCGGTTGCCGGGCAGGGTTACAACCTGGCCCTGCGCGACGTGTGGGCCTGCGCCCAGGTGCTGCTGAAGGCCGGAGGCGACCCGGGCGCAGCCGACACCCTCACCACCTACGCCCGCGAACGACACCTCGACCGCCAGGGCACAATCCGCTTCACCGACGGCCTCGTGCGGCTGTTCAGCAACGCCGTGGGCCCGCTGCTCCACGCCCGCGGCGCCGGTCTGCTGGCCCTCGACCTGATCCCGCCGGCACGTCATTTCGTCGCCAAGCGCATGATGTTCGGCGCCCGCGCCTGGCCCTGACAAAAAAGCCCGGCGATCGGGCTCAATTGCGGGTCGCCGCGGCGCAGCAAAGGCCGTAGAATCCGCCCCGGCGCGCCGCCCGGCGCCCCGCCGCCACACGGGATGCCCGACCATGGCCGAAGCCGACGACCTCCAGCAACACGACGATCTCGACAGCCACCTGCGCGAGATCCAGCACCTGCTCGCCCGCCACAAGCTGGTGGAGGATCTCGTCCATCGCCAGGAAATGCCCAAGCACGACCTGGTCGAAAACCTGGTCCACAAGCAGCACATCCACGAGCTGACCCACAAGCTCGACAGCCTCCACTCGGCTGACGTCGCCCACATCCTCGAAGCACTGCCGGTTACAGAACGCCTGTTCGTCTGGGATCTGGTCAAGGCCGAACGGGACGGCGAAATTCTCCTCGAAGTCTCCGACGCGGTGCGGGAGTCCCTCATCGAGTCGATGGACCCGGCCTCGCTGCGGGCCGCGGCCGAGCAGCTCGATGCCGACGAACTCGCCGATCTCGCCCCCGACCTGCCCCATGAGGTGATGGAGGCGGTCTACCAGGGCCTCGACCCGGAAGAGCGCGAGCAACTGCGTGCCGCCATGTCCTACCCCGAGGATTCGGTCGGCGCGCTGATGGATTTCGAGATGGTCACCGTGCGCGAGGACGTTACCCTCGAAGTCGTGCTGCGCTACCTGCGCCGCTTCGACGAACTGCCCGACCATACTGACCAGCTTTTTGTCGTCGACCGGGACGAACACCTGCGCGGCGTGCTGCCGATCAACCGGCTGCTGATCAACGACCAGGACACCGAGGTGAGCGAAATCATGCTCACCGACACCCTCACCCTCGAACCCTCGGACGAAGCCGAAACCGCCGCCCAGGCCTTCGAGCGCTACGACCTCGTGTCGGCGCCCGTGGTGGATTACCACCGCAAGCTGGTCGGGCGGGTCACCGTGGCCACGGTGGTGGATTTCATCCGCGAAGAAACCGAAAGCGAGCTGCTCAACCAGGCCGGCCTGAAAGAGGGCGAAGACATCTTCGCGCCGGTATGGGATTCGGTGAAAAACCGCTGGGCCTGGCTGGCCGTCAATCTCGTCACCGCCTTCATCGCCAGCCGGGTCATCGGCGCTTTCGAAGACTCCATCGAAAAGCTGGTCGCGCTGGCCGCGCTGATGCCCATCGTCGCCGGCATTGGCGGCAACTCGGGTAACCAGACGATCACCATGATCGTGCGTGGCATCGCCATGGGCCAGGTCCAGGATGACGCCCTGACGCGCCTGCTGAAAAAGGAAATGGGCGTTGCGCTGATCAACGGCCTCGTGTGGGGCAGCCTGCTCGGCGTGCTGGCCTGGGTGCTTTACGGCAGCGCCGAGCTGGGGGCCGTCATGACCGCTGCGACCACGCTCAACCTGCTCCTGGCCGCCCTGGTCGGTGTCATGGCGCCCATGATCCGCAGCCGCCTCGGCCAGGATCCGGCGGTCGGCTCCAGTGTGATCATCACCGCCGCCACCGACTCGGGCGGCTTTTTCATTTTTCTGGGGCTGGCAACCATCTTCCTGATGTAAGCCCGCGCAAGGCCCGGCGGGGCCGTAATGCGCTTGGCACAAGGCGTCTTGCCCCCTGGCGGCCAGCCATAAAAAATCCGGAACCTGTTTGGGTTCCGGATTTTTTATGGGTGACACGGGAAGGGGCAGTGCCGTCCTTCCGGATGCCGGAAAGGCGATCAATCCTTCCGGATCGGGCAGCTGTTCATGCCCAGCAGCGGGTACGCCGGGCAAAAGCCGGTGAGGCCGGTGGCGAGCGGCACCACGCCGATCCAGGCCCACGCCGGGCCACCGAGCGCGGCCCAGGCCACAAGGCCCACACCGGCGCCGATGCGCAAAATCTTGTCGATACCGCCTACATTCTTTTTCATGGTGGCCTCCTGGCGCATTGATCTGTCGAGTAGAGGTATTTAAGCGCTTGCTGATATGCGCCGTCTGTAACCTTGGTTACACAGCGGCCTGTTCAGCCGGCCGCTACCCGGCGCAGGCCGGCGGCGTCGAGGATCTCCACCTGCTCCCGCGACAGGGCCACCAGCCCTTGTGCGGCAAAGCCCTTGAGCAGGCGGCTGACGATCTCGCGAACGCTGCCCAGTTCGTCGGCCAGCTGCTGGTGGGTGGTATGCAGGCGCTGGCCCTTGCCCAGAAGCAGGGCGGCGAGGCGCTGATCGAGCTTGCGGAAGGCCACTTCCTCGATGAGCTGCATCAGCTCGGCGATGCGTTCGGAGAACAACTGGAAGATGAAATCGCGGAAGGCCGGCTCGGCCAGCAGGGCCTGGAAATCGGCGTTCGGCAAAACCAGCAGCGTGGTTTCGGATTCGGTGACGCCGCGGGCGTTGTAGGGCGTCTGGCCGAGCAGGCAGGCTGATGAAATGACGCAGGTTTCACCCGGCGCAACCCGGTATAGCGGCAGTTCGCGCCCGCTGGGGGCGGCCTTGAAAACCCGGATGCTGCCCGTCAGCACGAAGGGAAAGCCCTGGCAGGCCTGGCGTTCGTCGAAGACCGTCGTGCCGGCCGGCAGCCTCATTAAGTGTGCCCGCTCGCCCAGGCGCAGGCGCGCAGCCCCGGGCAGCGCGGCGAGGATGGGGTAGAGGGCGATGAGGGCATCGCAGCCGGCGGGCGGGCGCGTCATGGGGCGGAGGTCAGGATTCGGCGATCTCGACGATCACCGGCGTGTGGTCGGAGGGGCGCTCGAGCTTGCGCGGTTCCTTGTCCGTGTAGCAGGCCGTACATTTTTCGGCCAGCGGGGCGGACAGCAGCAGGTGGTCGATGCGCAGGCCGAAGTTGCGGCGGAAGGCGCCCATGCGGTAATCCCACCATGAAAAACTGCGCTCGGGCTGCTCGAACAGACGGAAGGCATCGGTGAGGCCAAGGCCGAGCAGGGCCTTGAAGGCGTCGCGCTCGGGCTGGGATACGTGGATCTCATCCTTCCAGTCGGGGTGGGCGTCGCGGTCTTCCGGGGCAACGTTGTAGTCGCCCGCCAATACCAGCCGGGGCGT
>Ga0268298_10001783_pt1 | contig 24446 bp, 28 predicted proteins | sample WWTPWeurt_MetaG_FD_194462 | JGI IMG/M metagenome (GOLD analysis project Ga0268298, IMG submission 194462) | Activated sludge microbial communities from WWTP in Nijmegen, Gelderland, Netherland - WWTP Weurt | ecosystem: Engineered > WWTP > Aerobic digester > Activated sludge | place...
CACTATTACTGATAAAAAAACTTCACTGGAAATGGAAATAGAAGTTTGTTCTGGATTGGGATATGTTCCAGTTGAACAACAGGAACGCGGAGAAAAAGAAATTGGTGTAATTGCCATTGATGCAATTTATACTCCTATTAAAAGAGTGTATTTCGATGTTGAAAATATGCGTGTTGGGAAACGAACGGATTATGAAAAGGTGACATTAGGCATAGATACGGACGGAAGTATTTCTCCGAAAGAAGCTTTTGATAAGTCGGTTGCCATTTTGGTACAGCAGTTTTCTTCTTTGACCGGAAAAGAAGAATAAGTGTTTTTTGTTTCTCTCTATCTCTATATTTGGATAAGTAAAATATATGAAACATCAGAAAAGTGGAAGACAATTTGGAAGAAACAGCAATCAGCGACGAGCGATGTTTAAAACATTAGCGGGAAGCCTTATTGTTTCAGGGAAAGTAACTACAACACTTGCAAAGGCAAAGGAGCTACGTTCGTTTATAGATCGCTTTATAGGAATTGCAAAACATACGAAAAATGTCGAAAGAAAGGTTTCGTCCATCCGACTTTTGCAGAGAAGGTTGCCAGTTTCCGTAGTTTCTATATTGTGTGCGGAAGATTTTTTGAAACGTTTTGAAGGGCGATCCAGTGGATATGCACGAGTAATCAAACTCGGACAAAGAAAGAGCGATAGCGCTCCCATGGCTATAGTTGAATTTGTTTAGATTAATATTGGAAGCATTATGAAACGAACAAGTAGAATATATCATCTGTTTGATGCGAAAGACAAAGTTCTTGGTCGCTTAGCTGTTGAGATATCTAGAATATTAAGCGGCAGGGGAAAAGTTGATTTTTCTCCAAATATTGACGGGGGAGATTTTGTTGTGGTAATAAATACGGAGCTTATAGCTGTTACTGGAAAGAAAGAACAGTTTAAATCATATAAAAAATTTAGCGGTTATCCCGGTGGTTTAAAGTCAAAATCTGTTGAATCAGTTCGAAAGGAAGATTCAAGAAAATTGGTAGAAAGGGCTGTTTGGGGAATGCTTCCAAAAAATAAGTTGCGACCAGGCATGATGAGGCGTTTAAGATTGTATAAAGATGCAGTTCATAATAACAAGACTGTTCATATAACACATAATTAATTTATTTACCGTTTAAAAAGCGATGTCTGAGGTTAGAAAAAAAGGTTCCACTGTTTCGAAGCGTGTAGTTGGTCATGATGATGTTAAAGAATCAAAAACAGGTGCCCCGAAGGGCAAATACTTTTATGCTGTAGGAAGGAGAAAAACATCCATAGCACAAGTGCGTTTGTATTCTGATATCAAGTATGTCGGAGAGTCCTTTGTAGTTAATGACAAAAAGATAGAGGATTTTTTTCCAGAGGGAAATATTGTTCAGGATATATTTAAACCATTGGAATTAACCGGTCTTTTGAAAAAAATTGGTATAAGCGCTTTGGTTCGTGGGGGTGGTGTTCGAGGACAGGCGGAAGCAATTCGCTTAGCTGTTTCCAGAGCACTAACACTGTATGATGAAAAATTGCGGCAAGTATTGAAATCAGCACGTTTGCTTAAACGTGACGCTCGTGTTGTTGAACGCAAAAAACCTGGTCTTAAAAAAGCGCGACGCGCACCTCAGTGGGCAAAGCGTTAGAGTTGTGACACGAATTTTACCTTAAAGCGTGCATAAAACATTCACTATATGTGGATGTTTTTTTTGGTTCAGCCTCTTCTCAAAATAAAATTTTTTGTGATTTGTTATTTATAAGGTATTTTTGTTAATTTTATACATTACCCAAAAAAGATAGACTACTTAGCCCAGTAACAGTGTAGACATTTGCACAAATATTTGAAACACGCCTATTATGAAGGTAGTTTTTATGCGGTGAGGTTGTGTCATAACTTTGTATAAAAAAGATCGGTCCTATGCAACATGTCCATACAAGGGCGAAATCAAATAAACATTACGATTGGGCGGTAATGCCAGACATTTACATTGCAAGTGCATTGTTGCTTTGTGAACAGATGGTTTCCGGTAAAGTTATAGAAAGGCTCCGCTTGCGTTCTTCCCACCCGGATTATGAGCTAATTTTTCCACTTATATTTAACTTCAAATAAGGCATGGAATTGTACATAAAAGCACTTGGCATTATTGATTATGGTAAGTATGAAAAAAAACATGACTTAAGAGAGCTCTTTGAAATACTTAAGAAAGAGGCGAAGGGAACAGTTAATGAAGTGATTATAAAGCAAATTTATAGGGATACATGGGATACAATTAAAAAATATTACTACGGAAGATATATACCACTTAAAAAGGGAGGTAACTTTGCAGATAAACAAAATGAAGCTGAACGTTATCCTGAGTATAGCGGAAAAATATACAAAATTCCCGAGAGGTGTAGCTGGATGACGAATGATGTGGTTAAAGAAATTGAGAAAGATATCAGGTTAATTGAGTCAAAATTTGCACAAGCCAAAAGAGACATTAGGCCAACAGGAAGGTTTATTTATGGAAGAAAGTAAGTTGTACGGTATCCTAATAGTATATATTCGATTTGTTTTCATTGCGAGGCTAAAGCATGTATTTAAAAATCTCACCCAAATTTTGTTCTGATAGCATATGTTGTGTTAACATTTTATCAACGAAAAACTTTGCGTATGCGCTGACGTTAGCTAATAAAATTTAAACAGATATGTATATCCATTTGGACGATTAACAGATTTTTGTAGCATATGCAAAAAGAGTAACATCATTTTAACAATTTTTTTATGCCTCAAATTACCATTAAAGAAGCTTAAAAAATTTGTAGATAATTGGATTAAAATTGTTGGTGTTAGATATTTTTCTGAAATGACGCAATTAGCCCAGCTTGTGGAAGAAGTGGGTGAAGTCGCGCGAATAATTTCTCGAACTTATGGCGACCAGAGTTTTAAAAAATCGGACGAGAAAGATTTATCAGATGAGTTGGCAGATGTATTATTTGCACTTATTTGTTTAGCAAGTAAAACAGGGATTGATTTAACCAAAGTATTTCAAAAAAAATATGGACAAGAAAAGTAATCGTGATAAAGATCGGCATAAAAATAATTTGAAGTTAAAGAAATAATTTTTTTTAAAAATCGTTTAACGTAGCGCGTATAGTTAAGAATTTAGTGTATTTCAATAGGGTTTTTTTAATTGCAAACTTTTAAACTTTATCCTAAACAACATGACAAAACAAGAAAAGACAATTGCAATTATAGAAGCAGGTGGCACTGGAGTTGAAGTTGCTGATGTTTTTAAAAAGGTTGTGAAAAACTTGGTAATAAAAATATCACATTTCTATCTTTTAAAGATAAATTTGGATATAATCCAAGTACTCTTATTACATTACAAAAAAAATTCTATGACAAAGATTGGAAAGATTTGCAAAAGGTTATACAAAAAGAAAGAAAGGATTTGGTTAGTTTTTACAATGAAGTTCAAACTAAATCAGTGGGTATTTTTAGAACAGCTATAAATGCTGAAACCCTTTATTATGTTAGAAAAGATGTTAAAAAGTTAAAAGCTTTTATTTTACCAGTTCAAACAGAAAAGATTCATAAGAATATTATTTTTGTTAGAGATCAGCTACAAAGGCTATTATACTAATGAAAAAATTATACCAAATAATAATGAAATAAATATTAATTTAAAATTTTCTTATGAAAACTTTGTGTTACTCACAAATTTTATAAAAGAATTTATTCGCAAAAATGGAATAAAGAATTACGATTTATTTTATGTGTACAAATATCATCTTTTTGAACTGGAATTATAAAAGATGATTGATAGAGCGGTTAAAAAAACAATGATTAAGTCAAAAGATGATTTTCATATCCTTCAATCGGATACGGAAATGAATAAGTTGTTGGGTGAACTACCGAATATTGAGTCTGAAAATATTGTTGTCATAGTTGGTAATGAAATTGGAGATGTGCTAATAGAGGCGTTAGTCCATTATTATAAAATTGCTAATAAGGAAACATTTTATACACTGAATGTAGCATTTATAGATAAGGCTCAAAAACTTGAAGTTCTCCAAACTTATGCATGGCTCTGCAGATGACATTGCGGGTAAGCAATTATATTAAATCCTCTATCAACTATTAGGCTGCGGGGTATGCATTGGAAAATTGGCTTAAAGTTCCTAATATCGTGAATAAAATTGAAAAATCTATTCAAAAAGTCATGTATAACAACATACTCACAAAAGATATGGGCGGAAAATCTAAAACAGACGAAGTTGTTGATTGCATAATTAACGATTTTAGATAAAAATTTTGAATAAAGAGTTGGATTGTCCAACATGATATATTCGGATTTTTTTTGAAAACTTTTTCGCACATACTTCACATCTTCGTATGCGACGAAACATTATCTGAGATTTAACCTAAAACTTTTATGAACATAATCGAAGTATTTAAAACTGTTCGTGACATACCGTATAGAATCCCTCTTGCTTTAGGTGAAAAGGATGAATGTTGCAACAGTAAACATAAAGTTCTCAAAGACTTGTTAGTTAAACAGGGTTTTGAATGCAGATATCGTATGGGCTCTTTTTTGTGGGGCTCGTTTGATTTGCCTGATACAGTTTTGAGTGTTCATCATGATGATTTAGGATCTCATGTGTGGCTTGAAATTTTAATTGAAGGAAAATGGGTAACTGTTGATGCGACGTGGGACGCTGGTCTTAAAAAAATATTTCATGTAAATGAATGGGACGGAAAATCACATACAGAAACAGCTGTAAAACCTCTCAAAATCTTTACTCCGCAAAAGAGTGAAAAAATTATGAATAATGAAAGTGAAGAAGGGGCGTTGAGCGATTTGAAAATAAACGGAGAATTTTATAAAGCATTCAATAATTGGCTTGAAGAACAACGCGCTTCTGTTTCTGAATGAAACTTAAGAGGACTGTTTGCTTCCTCCTTTTTTTATTGGAGTGATTGTGTGGTTCAGGTTATTGACTAACAATGGATAAATAGAAGGAAAGTGTCTTAATTCGGTACTTTTTCCAAATCAAAAATTCCTGTACAATAGATATGTTCTCATGTGTTTTCCTAAAAAGAATATTTTCTTGTAGATGCATATATGTTTTTGAAAAGGATAGAATTAATAGGCTTTAAATCATTTGCGCAGAAAACAGTTTTAGAATTTTTACCTCAGTGCGATACTCTTGGTGATACGAGGCATTGCGGTATCACGGCGATTGTTGGGCCAAACGGATCAGGAAAATCAAATGTTGCCGACGCCATACGATGGGTTATGGGAGAGCAGTCGCTCAAAAGTCTCCGCGGAAAAAAGTCTCACGATGTTATTTTTGCTGGTGGCACTGGAAAGGCGCGCCTCGGATATGCACAAGTGTCGCTTGTTTTTGATAATGCGGATAAGCGTATCCCGATAGCATTTTTAGAGGTGGCGATAACGAGAAAAGTGTACAGAGATGGGGAAGGTGAATATTATATCAACGACAGCAAAGTTCGGCTTTTGGATGTTATTGATCTTTTAGCAAAATCCGGTATAGGAAAGGAAAGTTATTGTGTCATAAACCAAGGTATGTCGGATGCTGTACTGAATGCCAGTGCAATAGATCGAAGGGCTATAATAGAAGAAGCTGCCGGAGTGAAATCATATCAAATAAAGCGTGAACGATCCTTAAAAAAACTTGATATAACGAAAAAAAACTTATCTCAAACCCAAGACCTTATCAGAGAGATAGAGCCAAGACTTCGCTTGTTGAAGCGACAAGCGCAAAGAGCTCAGCAGCGCGAGCAAATTGAGACAGAACTACGTGGATTGCAAACCCATTATTACTCATGGTTGCTTGGAAAAATTCGTGGTGAAAAAAATCAGGCATATATTTTGAGAGAATCTGTAGGAAGGGAAGTGATGCAAGTGCAAAGAAAAATAGATATACTTTTGGAAGAAAAACAGCAAAAGACCCTTCAATTGGAAGATAGTCAAGAACAGCGTTTATGTGAGAGTTCTCTTTCGAGTGAGCGACAATCTTTAGTGGTGTTGGAAAAGGCTCGTGCTATTTTGGAAGGAAAGATAGAAGTAGAGAAAGAGAATGAAAAAAATCAGCGCCTTATAGATGTTATTCCGGTTGATCTGCGTTTTGTACGAGGTCAATTGGATGCTATACGGAACAAACAGAAACTTCTGATTCAAAAATTGGAGCATGCAAATACGCCGGAAGAGTTGTATGCACTTAAACGTGAAGTGAAAAATATACATTTTGAGATAGAAAGCTTATATGCTGATTGTGAAAAAACTACCGTTGAACGGGCTCGTGACGAAGATAGTATTGAAGCGGAAAAAAAAATATTCCACCGGAAGATAGAGATACTCGAATCCGAGTATGAAAAAACGGAGAATGATATTCGTCACAAGGAAGAAAAAGTGCAAAACTTGGAAGATACGATAATTGGTTTCTCCAATGAGAGAAGATTGACAAATGAAAAATTTTTTGCGATAGAACGGGAAATGCATGAACTTGAAAGAGAGTTGTCTGTTATGAAGGATAGGCACAGCGATGCCAAAGTTGAATGCGCTCGATATGATGTTCGAGAGGAGGATATTATTCGGGAAATACATACTGAGCTTTCACTTAATTCTGAAAATCTTCCGGAATATGAAGGAACGATTGTTAAGGAAGAATCTGAACATATGATTGCTCGGCTTAAAGCGAAATTGCTCATGATCGGGGGTATAGATCCTGCGGTTGCGGATGAATTTAAGGAAACGCAAAATCGCTACGAATTTCTTTCTTCTGAAACATGTGATTTGGAAGATGCAATGAAATCACTTCAAGATGTGATTCGCGAGATGGATAGTCGTATAGAGAATGAATTTTCCCGGGCATTCGAATCAATAAATATTGAGTTTGACCGGTTTTTTCAGATTATGTTTGAGGGTGGAAAAGCAGAATTGAAAAAAGTACTTGTAGAGCAGTCTTCAGAATTATCCTTAAAAGAAGATGATACGAGTGAAAGCTTGTCTGTTGATCAGGATGATACTGAAATGCAGTCAGAAAATATGCGCAAGGAAATGGGAATTGATATTTTCGTATATCCGCCAAAGAAAAAAATAAACAACTTATCTATGATGTCAGGAGGGGAAAGATCTTTGGTTTCTCTGGCAGTGCTATTTGCCGTCATTTCGTATAACCCGCCACCATTTTCCATATTGGATGAAGTTGAAGCAGCATTGGATGAATCTAATTCTTCAAGATTTAGCGCTCTTCTTGCTGATCTGTCTAAAAAAACGCAGTTCATTGTTATAACGCATAATAGAGAAACGATGCGCGCTGCTCATGTGTTATATGGCGTAACTATGGGAAATGATGGAGTTTCTAAGTTGCTTTCCGTAAAATTAGATGAAATCTCCCTGGAAGCTATTTCCGAAAAAAAAGAAGTCAAAAGTTTCTGATATACTTTTTGAGAGAATGCGTATATTCATGCTATAATAAATACGTAATGCCTAAACGTATTGTATATATGAAAAATAAAAAAATTATTTTTGGAACATTAATTTCCTTGGTTATTTTTGCTGCTATATTTCTTGTTTTCGTGCTTTTTCTTAGCAGATCTCTTGTTATCCCACAACAAGTAGCTCCTGTTTCCGACACAAAATCACAACAACAATTCAATGTGAAAGAGAGGAATTCTGTTCAGAAGAGTGATACGTTATCTGATAAATTGGAAGGGAAAGCTGATGATATTCCAATGGAGTCTGGAGATGAGAATGAATATTTAGGAGAGGATGAAGTTGATGATATTGAGAAAGCCTATGATTCTTCAGATAAGGATCTTGTTTTTTGATTAAATTATAATTTTTTATGGTACAGTAAGCCTATGGAAGAGCTGAACAGACACAAAATTCTTATTGTAGATGACGATGACTTTACCCGAGAGATGTATTTGGAAGTGTTCAGAAATTCCGGATATGCCGTTTTCGAGGCAAAAGATGGTGTTGAGGGTTTGGATGTTGCGACTCGAGAGCTTCCAGAAGTTATTTTTACCGGAATCGTCATGCCGAGAATGGATGGGTTCTCGCTTATAGAAGCATTGAAAAAAAATACTGCAACGGCCAAGACTATTATTTTTGTTTCATCTCATCTTGGAAGGGAGGAAGATCGCCAGCATGCGGAACAGTTGGGTGCGCGTGATTTTATCGTACGTGATATGACTTCACCAAATGAAGTCGTAGATTTGGTAACAAGAGTTTTCTCTGAAGGGGGAGAATATGTGATTCAATTTGACATGCGGTCGCTTGATGCGCAGAAGCTTGCGCAGGGAATCGGATTAACAGGAGGATTTCAATGTATGTCTTGTAATGAGAGTATGCTTTTAAAAATTCGCGTAGATCGTTCGGATAGAAATTGGTACAAAGCAAAGTTTGTTTGTCCGAAATGCGGTTGGCAGAATCCATAGGTTTTATACTGTGTTTACAGGAGTGATTGAGGCAGAAATGAAAACAAAGTATACAATTTTTCTTTAGTATAAATATAATAAAGAGACAGAGGGAATTTTAGATTGTCGCGTGTTTTTTTATTTTATTCTTCCTCCGCAATACCCTGACATTAAGATTGAGGGATGAATGAATCCTGTTCATAAGGGCTGGCGATCTGCGCACGTAGTGAATAGATACCACGAACGTGAGCTTGTGGAGATTTATTTCGAATAAACACGCAGTATATGAGGTGGAAAAAAGTAAAGGGAGCATATTGAATGCTGCATAGTATGCTTAATATTTTCGATAGAGTATTATTATACGACATTTTGAATCTCCTCTAAACAGTACTATTAATAGAGCGTTTAAATGGAGGGTGAATATATTCCTGAAGTTGGAGAACAAATCAGCAAGAAGACAACTGTTGAGATTGATGTGTGCGGAAAGCGAATGCATATTAATTTCCGAACAATCTCAGTTAGATTGTTAGAAGATATCTCTACTGATGCGGTTGTGTTGCTTCCCGGATTTGGATTCGGATGAGGGTATAGCGGAACTTGGATTTTCTTTGGCGTGCGAAGGTAGAAGAATTATTATGCCATCTCTTCCTGGATACGGAAATTCCGATGATCCGTCACTGGAGTATTATGCAACGGACAATTTTGAGAATGAAGCGGAAGTACTTTGGCAATATATTCATGCTATAGGTTTGAATCAGAGCCAACGAGTTCATTTTGTAGGTCATTCTATGGGAAGTGAAATTATCTCTGTTCTTGCTGTAAAATATCCGGGGATTGTTTCTAGTTTGACGCTTTTAAATCCTGCCGGTGCGCGTGAAGCTGAACATGCCTGTAGTTTGATGAAAAGATTTATCAGTTCAGGACTGCGTACAGCCACTGAATTTAGTTTGAAGTTCGCATTTTCATGGGAAAGGGACTATGAAGAAGCATTGAAGCACTCCATACCTGGATCGAAAAGTCCTTTCGCGCTATCAAGAATCCCGCAAAGACTATCGGAAACAAAACGTTTGTTGAAAGGAAGGCTTTTAGAAAACATCAAGAATACGAACTGTCCTATCATCTATATCTCCGGTTCTTTGGATACGGTATATCCTCCCGGAAAAACAGCGAATGACCTTTCGTTGTCGGATCGTATTATGCGTGTGGCAGTAGGGGATCCATCGAGATTTTACAGGAGTGTTATTGCCGGATTACATCATAATACAACACTTGCTCCGGATGAAATTACCGCCGCCAATATCACGCATTATCTGGAAAAAGTGGAGGGCGGTCGTGCCGTGTAAAGAATATTAGTATGGTTTCTAAAAATGCTTTTATGTTTCTAATGACGAGTGTGAAATAGTGTACATACCGTTTTCAAGTACGGTAAACATCATATGCGCAGGGTGTTTTTTTAGGGTTATGTCGTGATAACCATGAGTTTTTTGTACCTCTTTCAGAATCTCGATGTTTTTACAATACTTTTGACTGCTTCCACAGATATTCAAATTGTCCCCGAAAACTTGTCGCAAGTTCTCTGCTGTCAATAATAAACCCATACTGTTCGCTCGTTGAGGAAAGGAATCCCACTTTATTTCCATAAATGCAATGTGCCATGGAGCTATCGATAGAATGGGGAAGAACGCGAATTTCACGCAGTGCCTCTTCCTTTTTCGGCGATCCGAGAATAGACAGTTTATTCAAATCAACTTTTTGGAGAAATGGCCATAAAATCTTAAGATGTATATTTCTCTTGATGCGCTCTGTATACCAATAACGAAACACTTTATCCGACACAACATGAAGCATCTCTTTTGCTGGCCAAAACCAGTATACTTCTGATTCTCGACTATGTAAGATGTCACGGAAGAGCCTATCAGCAGCTATTTCCGATCGAAGTACTGTAAAACGGGGTGAATATCGAGGCACTGCTTTGTAAGAACGAAACATTTCTTGTAATTGCGTTTTGTTTTGAGATAGCACCTGCATACGATTTTCAAAAAGCATTTCGAGAGATTCTCTCTGCTCTACAAAATAGACAGCCCCAAACTCTTCCCGACCTTTCTTTACTATGCCAATTTTTATGAGTTGCTCTAAACGATCGTACACCGTAGGACGGGATACATTCAATTTTTGTGAAAGTTGCACAACAGTTGCTCCAACATCACATGACAAAAGTGCGAAAAATATATCCGCTTCGGCCTCACTGGCTCCAAGGTTTTTCAAAATATCTTTATATCTTTCCATAATACGGGGCTCGTTCTTATTAAATGTCGCTCAGCGCCGACATATTTACAGTATATCGATTTTGGAATATCGTCAACTGTGGCAAGATTGCCACTTCACAATTTCATACGGTAAGGGGTAAACGAGATGAACGAAAGCACTCAAGCCGAAGTTGCGGAGATCGTCGGGTTGTTACAGACCATACTCGACGATTTAGAAGATGGTATCGTAGGAAAGAAGGTAAACCTTCTCAATAGGGCAGAGGTCTATGATGCCTACAATAGGGGTGACGTCGAAAAAAGGATGGTAAACCTTTTGCTGTGCAGAGTCAAGTTCTTTGACCTGCAAAGGAAGGCGCTGATCGCCACCGATAGGGAAATTCGACGTCAAGTCAGTGTCTTGCAGGGAATGATCGAAACAACCAAAGCAGCTCTTATTGATAAAGTGGACATCTTTGAGACAGCATATGCTCTTCAGCAGTTGATGAAATCGAAAGATTCGGATGAGTCATTGCCTGATACGCAATGAGGCATAAGTCCGTCAACGGCGCATGTGAATTACATGCGCTGTCTTTTTACGTATCCGGTTTTTTTGAATGTGGTTGATCTGCTAAAAGATAATACAACCCCTTATTATCAGGATTACACATTATGCAATACTACAGAAGTTTACCGATATCTCACAACTCTGCGTTATTGAGTAGCCATAATGTTTGTTATGAATGATGTGTTGTATATATAATGGAACATTATTGATAGTCCCAGAGCGATCCATGGTGCTTTTGGAAAACGGTTCTGAAAAATAATACCTATTCCGATAAGCAGTGAAAGCAAAACATGAAGCATAAACGGATACCATGATACTTGGGAGAAGTATTGCATAGTACCAAATTGTCCCGATTTTAGAATCCATTCAAATCCGGCGAAACCGATTCCAAAAAAAACTGACACTGTTACGTTAAATATTTTTGCCTTATTTTGATCAATGGACCGCGAGAGAAAAAATAATCGCAATGTTTCCTCGATAATGGCAAAAGCGGTGATGATTTGAATTTCTGGATTTTTTACATCAGGAAATACTCCGGAAGAGGCAAAAAATGCCATAGAAATAACGCCTTCTAAGGCAAGTGCTGAGAAAGAGGCAAAGAGTCCTGAGAATGGAGCGAGGAAGAGAGGCATGTTTTTACAATGAAAGCATTTGCTGGAAGTGCTGTTTTTCGGAGACTTGTCGGCGAAGATCATCTAACTGTTCGCGTGTTTGCTCTACAATATGTTTCGGGGCTTTACTGATATAGGCAGTATTTTCAAGTCTTTTTTCAGCTTGAATGATGTGCTGTTCCAGTCCTACTATTTCTTTTTTTATTCTTGATTGTTCTTTGGGAATATCCAACACATCATTCAAGTGAATGTATATTTTCGTGTTTCCGAACCCTATGAGTGCGCATCCTTTTCCATTCGGCTCCTCTGAAACTATTTCAAGTATTTCAGTTCGTCCTATTTGTTCGAGTATGTGTTGCGGAACGAGCATTTTTTGATTTCCGGTTTCAAAAATGGTAACGAACAGTTTTTTCCCCGGATCTATGCGGTAAAAAGCGCGCAGCGCACGTATGCTACTGATAAGCGCAATGGTATGCGTGAAGTTTTTTGATCGCGTTTCATCTTCTGGGGATTGATGCGGAAAGGTATCTGTTTTTGGCCATGACTCAACCATGAGAAATTTTTTTGATGTTTCGGAGCTGTACAGAGTTTGATAAAGCGCTTCTGTGACGAAGGGCATGAAAGGATGCCAGAGCTTCAAAATTTCTCTGAACACAAAGCTGAGCAGAGCATCGTTTTTTTCTATTTTGTGCACTTCCACGTACCAGTCAGCAAAATTATTCCAGGTAAAATCTCGAAGCATCTCTCCGGCAAGAGAAAATTGGTATTGCTCCAAATGCGAAGTGATCGCAAGGGTTGTTTTTTGGAGTTGCGAAATAATCCATGTGTCCGCATCCGAAAGAGTTGAAGAATGGTCTTGTTTTTTATCGGTGTTTTGTATTGAGACATAACGACCGATGTTCCAGAGTTTGTTGGTAAAGTTACGGAAACTTTGTATCTTTTTCTCGCCGAGGCGAGCGTCATTTCCTGGTGTGGATCCTATAAGGAGTGAAAGACGGACGGCATCAGTGCCAAATTTTTCAATAACATCTCTTGGATCTATGACGTTCCCAATGGATTTGCTCATTTTTTGTCCCTTCTCATCACGAACCAATCCATGCATATACACGGTTTTAAATGGCACCTCGTCCAAAAGATAAGTGCTCATGAGAATCATGCGTGCCACCCAGAAAAACAGAATATCATACGCCGTTTCCATGAAAGATGTGGGATGAAATGTCTTGAAATCATTTGTTTCATTTGGCCATCCCAGCGTGCTAAATGTCCAGAGTCCTGAAGAAAACCAGGTATCAAGCGTGTCCGGATCTTGTTCCCATCCCTCTTCTTTTGGTGGTTCGATTTCACAGTAGATCACATCCCCCTTGTACCACACGGGAATTCTGTGTCCGTACCAAATTTGTCGCGAGATGCACCAGTCACGCAAATTGTCTATCCAATGAAAATATACCTTCTCAAATCGTTTCGGTATAATGCGAATGTCTCCGGATCGGACCGCTTCTTGCATGAGTTTTTTGAGCGTTGTTTTTTTTCCATCGCGTTCAAATTCCCGATTCACTCCAACGAACCATTGACGTTTAATCTGTGGTTCGATAATACCTCCGCCTCGCGAATTGACGGCTATGTTGTGCGTGTATCCTTCTTCAATGCGCACAAGGAGTCCCTTTGACGCGAGTTTTTCCACGATTTTTTGACGCGCTTCGAAAATGTTTAACCCTTCAAATTCTTTCCCTGCTATCGGAAGTATTTTTCCGTCGTAGCCGATAACTTGTTCTTTGCTCAGGTTGTGGCGTTCGGCAATATCGAAGTCCGTCGCGTCATGCCATGGTGTAATTGTCATTGCGCCGGATCCGAAATCCTTGTCTACAATAGCATCCTTAATGAGTGTGGCTGTAACTGTCCCACCGATCCATTCCACCTCAAATTTCTGTCCATGCGCATATTCTTTGTAACGTTTATCATCCGGATGAACGACAACATATTTGTCGCCAAACTTGGTCTCCGGACGCGATGTGCCGATAACAAACGGGCCGTATTGGAAGTAATAGAAGGGGATCACCTCTTCTTTCCATTCGATTTCGTCGTCAGAAACGGTCGTTTGCATTTTTGGATCCCAATTAACGATGCGGTCGCCGCGATAAATAATGCCATCGTCATACATACGTTTGAATGCGGTTCGAACGGCAAAGTTTCTTTCATCGTCCAGCGTGAATGCTTCGCGACTCCAATCAAGCGAAGCTCCCATGGCACGCATCTGACCCGTCATCACGGATCGGCTGTTCTCTACGAACGCGTGTATTTTCTGTATAAACGAATCGCGACCGATATCATGGCGGGTCTTTTTTTCTTCTTCCCAGAGAATGCGCTCAACTTTTTCGTGTGTGGCAAGTGCCGCGTGATCTGTTCCCGGAAGCCAGAGCGCGCGGTCTCCTTTCATTCTTCGATAACGGATAATCGTATCCTGAATGGCCAGCATCACGGAGTGTCCTACGTGGAGTGTTCCGGTAGCATTGGGAGGAGGAAGTATAACGGAGAAAGCGGGGGCATCTTTATCCGCAATGCCTTTTTGTACACATTCATCGGGATTGAAATAACCACTTGATTCCCATTCGCGGTAGAGGATTTCTTCCCATTCTTTCGGGTTATATGTTTTCGGCATGTTTGATTCGGGAATATTTTCATTCTTGTCTTTCATATATTTGGATAATATGGGGCAAAGCTATAAGAGTAAACAGTGAGTCGGTATCATGTGTTTGACTGAAAACGGAATCACACAAAAACTCGCTTTGTAGAGTGGCACAAGCCAAAGAATATACTGATAGTGTACGGCTTCTTGACAAAGTTGGCAACACATGGGTATACTCTCAAGGTTGCGGAACATCTGCAATAAACCACAATACCTACGGTTCTTCGAGGAGAAAAACTGATGAAAAATAGAGAACTTTCGAAAGTAAGATTTTACGCTTCGCTGGCAAACGTAATAGTGTTGATCGCGATATTGGTCGTGCTATATCTCTATCCGAGAATGGTCTTGTCGGTTAGCATTGCCACAGGCATTCTCGCCACACTGTGCCTCGCGGGATGGTACAGTGTGAAGAAGCAAAAGAGCGTGTTTGGCATATTGGGCATGGCTCCCTTATTTGGATTTGTTGCTGTGCGCACACGGATGTTTGGGGACGCATGGCGCTTGAGAAATACTCAGGCGGGATTGCGTCAGATAGAGTGGACTCTCCATGTTATGGAGATGAAACTCAAAAACTTTTTCGAGAAAAACGGAAAAAAGGAATCTTTGGGAGAGTTTTCTCATCTCATAAGTGCTGATCACCTTACCGGTTTTCTGTACCGTCTCGGCAGCGGGATCGTTGCCTTCGATAGCTGGGAGGAGTTTAGCGCTTGCCCGAAGGTGAAGGAGTTTTGCGAACGGATTCGCGAAATAGCCCTCAAAATGGTTGAGGTGGAGTGTCACTGGGTTGTTATTAATGGATCTGCGGTTATTCCAGATCCTGAAAAACAACTCAAAAACGCACAGATCGAATTACTGTTCACATGCGAGCGGTACTCAGCTGTCTCGATCAAGGAATACCTTAATGAATTTGGTGTGCTTCTAAATTTTGAGACAGGGACCGTTTGCCTCACCTAAGTTCTGCTCTTTTTTCGGATCCGCCATGAGACAAGGATATGCTCTTGGCGGTTTTTTTTATGCTTTGGAGAGCGCAGTTTTTCTTGACAAAAGTCGTGTTTTGTCTTAGTGTAGAGCCATTGCGAAAATTCGCAATGTGGTTTTTTTGTCAATCCGCATCTTTAGGAGCAGATGAGATGAATACTAGTGTTGTTGAAATTTTTGGGCAATCTTTAAAGAGTGCTGCAACAAATGTTTGGTGGGGGTGGATAGGTATGGTCGGCATTCTTTCCTTGATAATGATTTTGGGTCACAATCCCATTTCTGGTGAAGCGATCATTATAAACATGATCGCGTCATATCTCTTTGTAGTAGTTGCCGTCCTGACAACATTAATGGTGGTCGAGAATGGTCGGGGGAAGTTTTCCTTACTTTTTCTGCTCATGACGTTCCCAGGAATCTGGTTTCTTATAAATCGTTTTTCCTGGTACAGGGGGCTTGAGCACGAATGGCGTGAGACCGTGAAGGAGAAAAAGTTCGAAACAGACTCCAAAAAGGTTGATGAACTTTTGGAAGAAATGAAAAGTTCGCCGTTTCCTGCTTCATTTGATTATCACCCAATACTGAGCCATATGTTTCGGACCATGGATCAGAAAATGCTCAAAGATTCTCCTCGAATTAAAGCTTGGGTGGAAATCTTTGTAGAGATTGCCAAAAAAGCCAGATACAGGGATGTGTGTCTGGATACCAAAAGCAGGCTTCTGAATCACGGTATTAGACTAGTGATGGATACCGGTTACGGAGCTGAGTCATTTCTGGCTTCCGTAGGTATTTCTCCTCCAGAACTATTTGAATCGGTTCAGCAGATCATGAAAGATCATGATAGTAGTACAAGTGCGCTGGAGACGCACATGAGCGAATTAATAAGCGGCGTTAGTGAGGGAATACTGAACCCGTACGCCATAATGCAGGAATTACTGATGTAGCCAGTTATTCCTGTTTCTTTTCTGAAACCGTCTTGTGACATGGAATGTCGAGGCGGTTTTTTTATGGTACATGTACGTTTCGTTTTTTTTGTCCGATATGGTATTATGAAATGTACTTGGGATATAACAGATTTCGTACGCAGGGTATATGATTTTCACATTTTGGAAAAAGACAGAGAAAGAAAGTATTCAGAAAAAAAAAGTTACTTTTTCGACATTTGTTCTCTCGATGGGCGCATTTTTTGTGGTTCTTTTCATTCTTCTTTTTATTGCGGTGTATTTTTTTCACGATACCTTTTGGATGTCTAAAACGGTTGACAGAATTGTTCCGTACCCCGCTGTTGTAATTTCTCCTGGAAGTGTGGTGTGGTATGGAACGATTGGAAGTGGTAGGCAATCATTGGAGCGTTTTTATGCGCAAAAAGGAGTCTCTTCTTATGGGAAAACAGTTGATTTGGATACTGATGAAGGGAAGAAGCAGTTGAAGTTGGAGGAAAAGAATTTAATCAGCAAACTTATAGAGGATCAAGTTATACGTTTTATTGTCGAGAAAAATGGGAAACGTGTTACGAATGCAGAAGTATCCCAAAGCACAGACCGTATGTTGGCGGAGCTTGGGAAGGCTTATGAAATACAAAGCACGCTCGAGTCATTGTATGGCTGGAATATGAAAGAGTTTGCCGACCGGTTTGTTCGCCCGTCGTTGTATAAAGAAAAGGCTATGCAGATTTTTCAGAAAGAGGTTGAAAATAATGCGCTCTATGTTTCTGCCAAACAAAAGATACAAGAAGCTCATACGCGGTTAGATAAGAAAGAGAAGTTTTTGGATGTCGCTAAGAAGTATTCCGATGGACTGACAGCAGAAAATGGAGGATATCTTGGTCCTGTTCGTATAGATCAGTTGGATGAATCTGTTCAGATGGCAGTTTCTGCTCTGAAAAAGGGAGGTATAAGCGATATTATAGAGAGTGAGCTCGGATTTCATATTATTCTTCTCAATGAAATCCGTGAAGAGGAAACGGAAACTCTCTATGATATTAGTCAGATATTTGTTCGAAAACCGCTTTTTGCAGACTGGGTTAACGATCATATTAAGCAGGCGAATGTGCGTGTTTTGCTTCCGGAATATCGGTGGAATCGAGAAACGGGATTTATGGAATTTTCTGATGCCAGTATGCGAAACTTCGAATCAGAAATGGTAAAGAAATATGCCGAGGCAAATGGTATGAAGGCAGAATAGCGAACCATGTTTTATATGTTTTTTGAAATATAATTACCATAATTTTTTGTCTTATGGAGGAAAATACTATTCATACTATTGATCCTGATTTTCAGAGAGGAGAGTCCGAGCGTGGCTCATGCGAACATTGTGACTATAGCAGAGAAAAAAGAAAGGGTGGATGGAGGCGGATTGTTTTTTGGAGTTTTATAGTCGCAGGAATCGTGTTACTTGTTATGATGAGTGCTACTGTTCTTGGCGGTATATGGTTGTATCGGCATGCGCCGGGATTCGCTGAAATGATGCGGAATAATTGGCTGAATATTGAGCAAAAGAAAGAGTTAAAGTCGCTGTATAATGAGAGTGCCAACATGATAGCTGAAGACGAAGCGACTGTTTCGGTTGTGGAGTCTGTAACTCCGGCAGTTGTGAGTATAGTAGTATCAAAGGATATTTCTATATACCGGGATAATTTTTTCGGTGATCCTTTCGGTTTTTTTAATCCTTTCGGATTTCCAGATCAAACTCAGCCGTCGAAAAAAGAAAAACAGAAGATTGGCGGGGGTTCCGGATTTTTCATATCTGATGATGGCATGATTATTACCAATAAGCACGTCGTTTCCGATGAAAACGCTGAATACGCCGTGTTACTTGCCGATGGTAGCGAACATATGGCAAAGGTTTTAGCGCGTGATCCTGTTCGTGATTTTGCATTGATTAAAATAGACGGATCCGGATTTCCTACTCTGCAACTTGGAGACTCTGATGCGATTAAAGTCGGACAAACAGTTATTGCTATCGGAAATTCTTTAGGTGAGTTTTCTAACAGTGTGAGCCGGGGTATTGTTTCCGGTCTCAAGCGTGATCTGGTAGCCGGTTCCGGCTTTGGACAGTCTGAGCGCCTGACAAATATTATTCAGACAGATGCGGCTATTAATCCGGGAAATTCTGGCGGTCCGCTTCTCGATATTCGCGGTCAAGTGATTGGTATTAATACGGCAGTAGCACAGGGGGCGGAAAATGTAGGCTTTGCCTTACCTATCAATTCCATAAAAAAATCCATAGAACAGGTTAAAAAGACAGGAAAAATAACAGCCGCCTTTTTGGGTGTTCGCTATGCCTTGATTGACGAAATGATCCAAGATGATAATAATCTTCCTTTTAGTTACGGTGCGCTGGTGGTGCGTGGACAAAATATGACGGATCTTGCTGTAATTCCAGATTCTCCGGCAGATAAGGCGGGAATTGTTGAAGGGGATATTATTCTTGAAGTGAATGGTGTTAAGGTGGATGGAAATAAAAACGGTCTTTCTGAACTTTTATCCGGGTATAGCGCAGGGGAAAGTATATCACTGAAGGTTTGGCACAAAGGTTCCGTTAGGGATGTATTCGTAGCTTTGGAAACTCGAAAGAAACAGTGACAGAGCAATGTTTTTTGAAAGAACGAAAAAGTTCGTCTCTATGAGAGACGAACTTTTTAACTTTTCTGTTTTTTGGCGCACGGGAATATTTAGCGGACAACTATATTCGCTACCGTTGCATAATATTTTCCAGACCCCCCTTCAATGTTTTTACTCCGAGAATACGAAGGTCAAAAAGACGAACTCCGGCTTGGAAACTTTCTAAGTCATTTTCTCCATATACGAGAATTTCCTGTCCGCGTGGGATGTCAGTTTTTCGGCTTTCCAAATCAGATAGAGGTATGTTTAGAGAATTTTCCATGTGTTTTTGCTTGAAATTTAACGGTGACCGGACATCAAGCAAGAGTGGTGGGTGGGGACTATTGATGTATTCTATTGCTTTTTCCGGTTGTACGAATACTATTTTTGTATAATCTACCGGAGAGTTTGGATCACCGGAAGAAACTGATTTCATGCTGTTTGTATCCCATGCTTCATATCCTCCAGAAAGTATTGAAAATGAAACGCCTTTCTCCTTCAGCCATGCAGCGGCCTGCATAAGAGTGTCAGTATCGGTTTGTGTTCCAACGAGAATCAACGTTGAATGAGGCGGAATTGTTGTTATGTATTGATCTATGTTTCCAAGTGAAAGGGCATTTTGTGCGTTCGGAATATGCGAGGCGTTAAACATGTTCTGCGGACGGATATCAAATATGATGACAGATGCGCTGTTGGTGTCGAGAGTTCTATTGAGTTCATCCGAATCAATATAAGAAAACTTTGGTAATATGTCAGAATTTTTTTCTGAATTTTTCAATGTTTTCCACAGGTTTCCTGAGAAGGAAAAAACAGCTATTATAGCTGCCAGAAATAGTCCGGCGCCAAGAATATGCATTTGTTTTTTATTGATTGTCGAATATTTCTCTGTGCGCATAGGTTGTTTTAGAGTAATACTGATCCTAAAAATGTTTTGTATCCGAGCAGAAATTCTTTGACGGGTATATTCTTTTTTCCTTCAAGTTGAAGTTCTTCAATAATTATCGAGCCATTTCTCGTCTGTACACATACAGATTCAGAATCCATGAACACCTCTCCGATGTGTCGATCCTTGCTGTTTGGTAGAGAATTTTTTCGTATTTTGGTAAATTTTACACGCAATACGCGTTTTTCTGATTTCCAAAAAGTGAATATTCCAGGCCATGGATAAAATGCACGGTACATATTGTAGATATGTTCTGCGCTTGTGTTCCAATAAATATGACCGTCTTCTTTTTCTATAAGCTGGCAATAAGTTGCCTGCGCGTTGTTTTGGGGAACTTCCTCAATTTTTCTGTCTATCCAGAGGTGTAATGTTGTGGTGAGTGTTTCGGCTCCGATACGAGACATGCGATCGAAAAGCTGTGCGCAGGTTTCCTCCGGATCTATAGGTATTCTTTTTTGTGATATTATGGGACCCTCGTCCATTTTTTCGTTCATAAGCATAATGGTGATGCCGGTTTGTTGTTCTCCATTAAGAAGCGCATTTTGTATGGGTGATGCGCCACGATATTTGGGGAGTAAGGATCCATGCACGTTAACGCAGCCGAATCCTGGAAGAGAAAGGATAGATTTTGGTAATATCTTTCCGTAGGCTGAAACAACGATAATGTCTGGCTTAAGTTCCGTTAGCTGGCTGATAAAATGTTCGTCAAGTTTTTTCGGCTGCAAAATCGGGATGTTTTTGCTTTCAGCAAGTTGTTTTACAGGGCTAAGTGAGATAGATCGGTTGTTTTTGGTTTTTTCCTCAGCTTGAGTAACAACAGCCACAACATTCCATTGCTCATCCAGTAATTTTTGCAGGGACTGCCTGGCAAATTTCGGAGTTCCGAAAAAAACAATTCTTAAGCGAATGGGATCTGGATTTATTTTTTCTGACATACAGTATTTTTATTTTTTGAACATGTAAATTATTGTGAGAAAATATTTTTTGTGTTTTTTGGAGGATTCGATTGATGTATTTATAGACGATCAAGAATGAGTATGCCGTTGAGATGATCTACTTCATGCTGAACAGCTCGACCAAGCAGGCCTGTTGCTCGTAATTTCTTCTTTTCTCCTTTTTCATTTGTATAGCGAACCTGTACCCACTGAGGTCGTGTAACGGGAAAAAATTTTCCTGGAATGCTCAGGCAGCCTTCTTCCATGACAATTACTTCTCTCGAAAGCGATGTTATCTTTGGATTCATCATGATGTATATTTTATCATCTACTTCTATTACGCATAATTGGAGCGCGTGTCCAATTTGTTGCGCAGCAAGACCGACGCCATTTTTTTCGGCGCGCATTGTCTCTATCATATGCTGGATCAAATTCTGAATATCTGGATCAAGAGGATTTTTTATTTTTTCCCCTTTGATTCTCAGTATCGCACTGGGATTTTTGGTAATTGGAAATATCATAGAATAAGTATTTATGTAAGAAGCGAAACAGGATGTATGTCAGCATACCAGTTTCTCGGCATTTTTTCAAGCGTGGACCGGAGGTGTGTTTCAACAGGAGTGTCTTCGTATGGCTGAGAAAACCGAAGAAGTATATGTTTTCGGAATTTTCCTCGAAGTTTCAATTGAATCGGATTGTACGGGGGTAGGACATGCAGAGTCGGTTCAGATTTTGACAGTTTTAAGATCATTTGAAATATGTTCTCACTTTCCAATTGGAGAGAATTCTGGTCGGTGCCAGTTCCTGAAAGAAGAATTGGAATAGTAGATGGCGGATATCTAAGCAATGCTCTGTTTTCGTATTCTTCATCAAGGAAACCGAAATAATTATCCTGCAAAAGGAATGGAAAGAGTTTGTGCTCTGGTTGATATGTCTGAATGTACGCTTTTCCTCTCATAGCGCTTTCGGTTCTTCCAACTTGTTTGCATGCCCGAAAAAATGTTTGGAGGGCGCGTTCGTCGGTATTGAAATCAGGGAAATTGAGAAAGTTGTCCGCATCCAAAATCCCGATAGTTTCAAGTTTAGGAATATTCCAACCTTTCGCTATTGTTGGTGTTCCGATGAGAATATCTATTGTTCCGTTTGTAAAGTTTTTTACAATTGTTTCTTGAGCGCTTACGTTTTGCAATGACGTTGAGTCTGCTCTGACAATTTTCGCCCCAGGAAATATTTTTTTCGCCACCTGTTCTATTTTTTGCGTTCCAAATCCGATGTTTCGAAATTGCAAGGAAGCGCATGCCGGACAGCGAGGAAACTCGCCTTTTGTATAGGAACATCGCGGACAGGAAAGTGTTCCTGGTAATTGATATATGAGCGCTGTTTCACAGTTTGGGCATTTGAAAACCAGTTTGCACTCTTGGCATATCGAAAATTGACTCATGCCTTTTCTGTTTGCAATAAGAAGTATTTGACGTTTGTGTTGCAGAGATCTTTCAATTGCTTGTATAAGCAACTTTGAAAAAATCATGCTATTGAAGGGAAGTTTTGTTTTTCGTTTTTCTTCCCATGCCTCCAATCTCATGTTGATGATATGTATTTCTATTTCCGGCTTTTTGTTAGAAAGTTGAAGTGGTGGGAGGGAAAAATGCATCGCATCGTTTTTTTTATACAAGCACATGCTTGGAGTTGCACTTTGGAATAGGATAGCGGCGCGGTGTATTTTTGCAAGCTGTTTTGCAACAATGCGCGCGTCGTATCGCGGTGAAGCATTCCATTGTTTGTATGACACGTCATGCTCTTCATCTACAATAATGCATCTGAGGTTGCGATAGGGGAGAAAAAGAGCTTTTTTTGTACCGATTATAATTGAAATTTCACCGGATTTTATTTTTTTCCAGGTATCGAATAACTGACCTTCAGATGTTTTTCCGGATACAAGAGCAATATCGTGGTTTTTTATTTTTTGAAGGAATTGTCCGTAAGAAATATAAGCGAGCATTACGTCCGGAACAAGAAAAAGTATTTGTTTTTTTTGATTGCTTATGTGTTGCGAGAGCGCTATGGATAACTCAGTTTTTCCGCAAGATGCCGGTCCTGAAATGTAGAAAGACTTGTCGGTATGTTTTGGGCTGTCTTGTGTTACTGCAGAGAGAATATGTTGAAAAACAGAATTTTGTGACGGAGTAAGTGAAACGGATCGAGTTCTTTTTTTTTGAGTATCTGTTGACGGAGCTTTTTTTATAATCACACGACGGGGAATAAAGAGCTTGACGGATGAGGCAAGTGAAACAAAATATGTTTTGGAAATATAAAAAGCAAGATCGATTTGCTGTGCCGTGAGAAGTGACGGCGCGATGATTTCATGTATGAATTTCAGTATTTTGTATTTTGAGGTATCACTTTCTTGCGGAACTGTTATTCCTTGAATCGTTTTTCTGGAAAACGGAATTGACACGAGTGATCCCTTTGGAATTGGCTGTTTTGACGCATAAGAAAATATTTGAGTGCCAAAAGGGTTTAGTGGAATGATTGGAATAACAGAAACGATATATTTTTTGGATGCTTTCATGAGCTGTATTTTTATGTGTGCGCGAAGTTTATTGTACTGCACTGGAACTGGGAGCGCAAAACCTGCTTGACTATCGGTTCATAAGAATCGGGCAGAACAGGGTTTTTAGCTTTTTTCTGGTATAGCACAAGGTTATACAGTGTTCTTTTCAGAAAATTTTAATAGTCATAATCAAAAGATGCTTATTTTTGGCATTTTTTGGCTATGACTATGCAGACATAGTTCTTCCTCGGAGAAGAGGGAATTTAAAGGAGGTTTATTATGCCGGAAGACATCGAAAAGTGTCTCGAGCCAAAGTGGGTGGAAAAGGATGACGTAATCTATGCTACACTGTCGCCGACAACTGGACGGACGGGCGAGGAGTGGATTACACACTTCGGAGACGAAGTCAGTAATCGGGTAAAAAGACCTTTGAGATCGGAAAAATTCAAACCGACCATGGGCGTTGTGTACAGAACTGCCATTCTGAGGGGATTACTCTGGGGTGACAGTTTCTGGATTACTGAACAAATCCAGGAGGATGCTCACGCAGAAAAATTCACTCGGGGACAGAAGTTGTTCGATCCAAGTGTTGAGGTCGCATGCCTTACCTGTGCTAAATTCTTGAGAAGTGAAATAGTGGCAATGAATCTTGATCAGGTCGTTGCCATACACGATCCCATGGAGGATCTTTATGGCACTCCGGGAGTGCTTCGCTCAAACAGTTGCCTCTTCTCCAGGCGCATTGCGTTTGCAGGACTGGATATGGCTGGCGCTGAACCCGAAGGTAGATGGAGACGTGAAAATGGCTTTATCTTTGTTATCTCACAAGTTCGGTCATGTAACTTTGGAGGCACAGTACTTTTGAATCATTAGCACTTGGAATTGGCAAGTTCTTGC
>Ga0268298_10001784_pt1 | contig 24426 bp, 24 predicted proteins | sample WWTPWeurt_MetaG_FD_194462 | JGI IMG/M metagenome (GOLD analysis project Ga0268298, IMG submission 194462) | Activated sludge microbial communities from WWTP in Nijmegen, Gelderland, Netherland - WWTP Weurt | ecosystem: Engineered > WWTP > Aerobic digester > Activated sludge | place...
GCGAAAACCGCGTGACCTGAATTGCATTGCCTCCGCGAGAGCTTCGGGCCCCGGTTGCGAACGATAGTCGCCCAGACTGTACGGCATTCTCTTCCAGGTGGACACTCCTCGCGTTACGAGAAGGCGAAGCGCCGCGATTGGATCAGAACCCTGGTCTCTCCCGCCGTTGATTTGATTGTAAATGAAAGACGGGGACATGACGCGTGTTCCCTGGCCTCCGTAAATGGGAGAATCATAGCTCCAACCGAATGCTTTCTTTTCCTGATAAGATCGAATCGCGTACGCCAGAGACCATCCAAGGCAGCTACCCTGATCACCCTGGAATCCTACAGGTGGCATATCTGCCGACATATCCACGGAAGAAGGAAGACCTCTCTCTTTGTAGAAAGCACTGTCCACCATGGGTAGACTTCTGTATTCATCCGGATTTGGAGGGAGGAAACCGCAATGATATGAACCGTTTCTGCATTCTGCAGGCATGACGCTGGCAGGGTTGAATGATTCCTGAGCGCCTAACGTTGAAAAAGAAAGTACGGCGATCGTGAAGACTGCTCCCGGAGCAGCCTTGCGAAAGCCGGTCATCACCTTTGTGCTGTTATTCGTAGACTGGAGTGACCCATTGTTTGAATTCACTGTCCTCTCCGAGAACACACTTGAGGAATCTGCTGCGAAGTTTATTGGTAACAGGTCCGACTTCCGTGCCAATGACTCTGTGATCAATGGAGGATACCCAGGCGATTTGCGCGCCGGTACCCGTGAAGAAGACTTCATCTGCGACATAAAGCTCTGCGCGAGCAATGTCTCGTTCTTCCACCGGGATGCCTTCTGATTTCGCAAGTTCCAGCACGCTGCGGCGTGTGACACCTTCAAGGACGGAGGCGGCAACGGGCGGGGTGACGAGTACTCCATCGCGCACCATGAATATGTTTTCAGCGGACCCTTCGCAGACAAATCCGCGTAAGTCCAGGAAGATTGCTTCGTCGTATCCATTTTCCACGGCCTCCGACTTGGCCAGGCCGGAGTTTGCGTAACCGCCGGAAACCTTGCCACGTGTGGGTATGATGTTATCGTCAATGCGCCTCCAACTTGAGACGCATGCGGACAGCCCTTTGTTCGTCTCAAGATAGTCGTCCAGCCTCAAGGAATATAGAGAAAACTCATCTTTTACGTCGTGGAACCGAGGGGACAGCTGCTCGGCTGCCTTGTACAAAAACGGGCGGAAATACACATTCTGTCTGTAATTGTTGAATCTGGCTACCTGGATGAGGATGTTGGCCATTTCCTTTTCTGAAAGAGGTGGAGTCATCCGCATCATTTTCGCGCTCTGGTGCAGACGTTTGAAATGTCTGTCGATTCTGAAAATCAGCAGATTGTCCATTCCTTTGGAATAGTAACCGCGCACTCCGCCAAAGACGGCTGTACCGTATTGCAGGGCATGTGTGGCCACATTCACGGTGCAATCGGATAGCTTTTTGAATTCACTCTTGTGGTAGGCGATTGTGCTGAGATCCATGGGCAGAGGCTCGGAGACCGCGTTCAGGCGTCAACCGTGGTTTTTGGGCAACGGGCCATCGCTCCTCAGCGGTTACTTGCCTGATTGCTTTCATCGAGTGAAAATTCGTCCATGATCTGTCCCAGCTGGTCTGCTCTGGTTCTCATGTTTCCGGAAACTTCCTGCAACGCTTCTGATTCATGCAAGATCTTGTCTGCTTCTGACGCGTTTGTACGAGTCGATTCCGCAAGTTCGCGTGCCGCGTTTTTACTCTCTTTGGCCGCTCCTTCTACGGTGGAAGCTGCGTTCGAGAGTTGTTGCATGGATGCTGCAATCGCGCTCACCCTCGATACTTGTTCGTCCACTCGCGTTGCAAAGCCGCTGACAGAATCTCCCATCTGAAGCAAGTCGCGCATCATCACTCCAAAGCTATCTGCGGCTGCGAGCACCTGAGTGTGGCTTTCCAGAATCGCACTTTGAATGGAGGAGGTGTTTGTTTCTACTTCTTTGATTCTGGCCATGGTTCGATCTGCCATGCGCGAAACTTCTTCTGCAACTACGGCGAATCCTCGACCAGCTTCACCTGCTCTCGCAGCTTCAATGGATGCATTGAGTGCGAGCAGGTTGATGCGGTCTGACAATTCATGCATGAGAGACATGATCGCACCGATTTTCTGACTGCCATCTTTCACTTGTTCCATGGATTCAGACACAATCTGAATTTGTTGTAAGCCAGAGCGCGCGCGATTGGACGATTCCAGGTTTCGTGCGCCAAGCGTTTGCATGGACATCCTCATTTCTTCCGATTCAGTCGCCAGCTGATGAATGGAATGATCGACCTCTTTTGAGTTCTGGGCCACGACAGTCATGGAATCGGAAACATGATCTGAGATCGCAGATAGTTCTTCTACCGCCGCCGCTGATTCTTCCGAACTCGCCGCCAGATTTTGCGAAGCCTTCATCAATTTCTTAGCAGTACCCGAGATTTCGAAAGCTGCCCCTCTGGTCTGGTGAACTTGATCGCGCACACTTAGAAGCATGGCTGCAATCTTTCGCGAACTTCTTTTTACCGCAGAGAGAATTGTGCCGCGTTCATCTGAGCTAGAGTCATCTATTTCTAGATTGAGTTTTCCTTCCGAAATCTGTTGAAGAGTTCCGGTGACCGCACCAAGAGTGTTTGAAACGCTGCGCACCGCCATCCAGGAAAAAAGAAACGTCAGCACGGTTACGATGAGGCCTGCACTGCCCAGAGAAATCCAGAACAGTCTTAGATCCCTCTCCTGGTTTCCTTTTGACTGATTAGAAATGAGTTCTACAAGTGCGCTGAGTTGTTGATCCGTTGGTCTATCCATTCCTTTCACACGACGATCCGCGGCGCGCGTAAAATCTGGACTACCAGCGGAAAGTTCCTCCAGTGTCACTTCGTATTGCTTGAGCAAGTCGGAATGCCTTTTCTGTATCTCGATTGCTTTTGATTTCGTGTCCGAATTCGTTTCGCTCTCTATTAGTTTTTGAAGAAGGGCCTGGAACGCAGTGGATTCGGTGCGAAATGCGATCAGATGCTTCTTGTATGCTTCCGGATCCGATCCGCGGATGAGTATGTTTTTCCATTCCTGAACTTGGAGTTTGAAATGGACCTGGCTTTGTCTCACCAGTTCCATGCGCGCTACAGCATCATTCACGCGCGAGGACAGGGCCATCTCGCTTACGGCTACGAAAACGCCTGCGAACAAGAAGGTCGCAAAGAAGCCAAGTGCCAGCATCCAGATTCGAGCACGGATGCTCAGCCGCGAAATAAGCATGGCCAATGACTCTCATGCATGCGAAAGTGGCAATCGTTTTCGCACATGTGTCGCACCCGTGTCGCACATCCTTCGCACGCCGTTCGCGCACTCGTTGTACCTGAAGCCATGGTTTCGCGCCGCCGTTAGGCGATATTGCGACAGAATCTCAGGCCCAACCTCTTGCCACAATCGCATCGCGCAATCTTTCTACGGAAATCAAGTAGGCGGCCGTGCGAAGATCCGCCCCGTGAGCTCTCGCTGACTTCTGTACCGCGTGGTATGCATCGATCATCCTTTTTTCCAGTCTGGACGCGACTTCAGTCTCTTCCCATGCGGAATGAGTCACGTTCTGAACCCATTCGAAATACGAAACGGTGACTCCTCCTGCGTTCGCCAGTATATCAGGAATCACCTGAACGCCGCGCGAAGAGAGAATTTTATCTGCCTCGGGGGTGGTTGGACCGTTAGCCGCTTCTATTACGGCCTTGCATTGAATGTGATGCGCGTTTTCGGATGTGATGGAATTTTCGAGAGCGGCTGGTATGAGAACATCACCTTCACATTGCAACGCGAGTTTACTGTCGATCATGAACCCTGAACCGTACAGGTGCAATCCTCCGGCGTCTTTCGCTTCGCAAGCTTTTTGAATGTTGAGTCCCGTCGGATCCTGTAGACCAGTTTTGGAGTCAGAGATGGCTACGATTTTACACTCCAGTTCGCTTAGAAGGGTGGCTGCCGTTCTTCCGGCATTGCCAAATCCCTGGATCACAATTCGTGCGTTCGCAGGTTCGATCTTCCGGTCGCGCAGGTATTCTCGCACAATGTAGAGACATCCCTGTGCGGTAGCACGATCGCGCCCTTTTGAACCTCCTAGAACGATTGGTTTTCCAGTGATGGCAGAGGGCACGTTGTATCCGCGCAATCTGCTGAGCGTGTCCATCATCCAGCCCATGATTTCAGGGGTGGTGTAAACGTCAGGTGCCGGGATGTCTATTTCCGGTCCAAGTATCACAGACGCAGCTTCCGCATACGCACGACTCAGTCTCTCCAGCTCCCCGTGCGAAAGTGAGCGAGGATCGCATACGACTCCGCCTTTACCGCCACCAAATGGAAGATCTACCACGCCGCATTTGAATGTCATCCACATGGACAGAGCTTTGACTTCATCGAGCGTGACGTTTGGATGAAATCGAATTCCTCCTTTCGCGGGCCCAAGTGCATCCGTGTGTTGCGCGCGAAAACCTTCAAAGACGCGGACGCTTCCGTCGTCCATGCGCACTGGAAAATTCATGATCAACACTCTACGAGGTCGCAATATGAATTCAGTGACGCTCCTGGGAAGTTTTAGAATTTCGGCGGCTCTGGATATCTGTTTGCATGCAATCAAATACGGGTTCAGTTCGTCTGCGGATTCGGCCATATCTGCCCGGTTTATCTTCGCCTTGTTGAATCACAATTTTTTTCTCGTCTGTAGCGCAAGCGTTCGCACAAATGCGCCATGTCGATTCATCTCTTGAAGAGAAGGATTCCGCGAGGCGGAGAATTGCTTCCAGTCATTGGTCTGGGCACCTGGCAGAGTTTTGACAAAGAGCCTTCCGAGGAACTCTCAAAAGTGCTCGCAACTTTTTATGAAGGGGGCGGGAAGCTGATCGATTCATCTCCCATGTATGGAAAGTCAGAAGAAACGGTGGGCTCTCTCATTGCCACGCGTCGCAAAGATTTCTTTGTTGCGACCAAGGTATGGACACGCGGAGAAAAACAAGGATTTGCACAAATGGAGGAATCGTTTCGCAAATTGCAAACGCGCAAGGTGGATTTGATGCAGATTCACAACCTGGTGGACTGGCGCATTCATTTACATACTCTTCGCATGATGAAAGAGCAGGGCAGAATTCGATACATTGGAGTCACGCACTACGCTCCGTCTTCTTTCGGAGAGCTTACACTCGCCATCAGGGATCGGGCTGTTGATTTTGTTCAGCTACCTTATTCTGCGTTCACACGCACAGCGGAAGATGGAATCCTGGCAGAGGCAGCGGATCGCGGCGTAGCCGTGATCGTGAATCGTCCGTTCGAAGAAGGTGCCTTGCTCAGACGATTGCGCGCGAAAGCTCTGCCAACAGTGGCAGCTGAGCTTGGATGTTTTTCCTGGGCTGAGCTTCTATTGAAATTCATTCTGGCCAGACCAGAAGTAACGTGCGTCATTCCTGCCACATCCAACCCGGTACACATGCGCGAAATCTTGCGTGCGGGCACCGGTCGTTTGCCGGATGAGCGCGAAAGAGAATCGATTGCGATGGCCGCTCGAGGTTGATGTCTATTGCCAGGGAGACGGAGTGGCTCGCACGCGATGAAATCGAATGGAGTTTGTTTCCTTCCCTTCGCCCAGCGGCAGTGCAGCCACAACGACTACTGTTTCTCCAGGTGTAGCAAAGCCGTGCTCGACTAGATAGCGATCCGCTTCCGCAATTTGCTCATCCATTTCAGAATTGTCTCGAATGGAAACAGGCGTTACACCTCGCAGTACATTCAGCCTTCGCAGAGTGGGAAGCCCGGATGCCAGCGCAAGAATTGGGATTTTAGATCTCCATTTGGAAAGCAGAAGGGCCGTTAAATTTGAACCCGCAAGTACTATGATCGCTCGCGCTCGCAACCTTTCCGCCGCACTGACAGCTGCTCCGGCGGCTCCCGCAGAAAAGGAAACCATGTCCGCTTCAAAGCTTGGTTTTTCTATGTTCTGGTGTTCTCCCGCTTCCTTTGTAATTCGAAGCATTGCTTCTACTACAAGAGATGGGTGTTGACCCACAGCCGTTTCCTCAGACAGCATGACAGCATCTGTTCCGTCTAACACCGCGTTGGCGACGTCCGTTACTTCTGCGCGCGATGGACGATTTGCACGAACCATGGATCGCAGCATTTCTGTAGCTACAATGGCCCACTTGCCGCGCTGAGCTGCGCGATGAAGAATTTCTTTTTGAATGAAGGGCACTCTTTCGAATTCAACCTCCACTCCCAGATCTCCCCTGGCAATCATGATGCCATCTGCCGCGCGAAGGATGTCTTCAATATTTTGAAGTGCTTCCGGGCGTTCCAGTTTTGCCATGATGGGAATTCTGCTTGATCCCAGACATTCCCGCGCTTTGTGAATGTCTTCTGCTCTTCGCACGAAGGAAATGGCCACCACATCAATGTCCGTGGCAGCAATGTAGGCTAGATCCTTTCTATCTTTTTCCGTAAGAGTTTCCACACTGAGGTGAGTTCCAGGCAGGTTTAAGCCTTTGTTTGAGAAGAGCTGGCCTCCGCGAACAATGCGCGCGTTTACATCTGTGGATGTTACGTTTTCCACAAGTAGTTCAATGGTCCCGTCTGCGAGGAGCAATCTCGAACCGGGCTTCACGTCTCTGGTAAGGAATTCATAGGGGCTATGAACGATTTGATCTGTGCCTGTGATTTCGCGCGTTGTAATGGTGAATGTTTTTCCTTCTACAAGGAGGACTCCTTCGTCTGCGAGCTTTCCAATGCGCAGCTTTGGACCTTGAATATCCGCCAGAATTGCAATGGGCACACCTTCTGACTGAGAGACCGCTCGCACGCGATCAATGAGCGGTTGCATGGCAGGGCCATCCGCGTGAGAAAAATTAAGCCGAAAGCAATCCGCACCCGCGCGGATGAGAGAGCGAATGGCATCTTCGGAAGAGGAAGCCGGTCCAAGAGTTGCGATGATCTTTGTTAATTTTGCACGATTCATAAGAATTCTTTTCGAACACTCCTTTATTTCACAATCGTAATCTGGCGGGCGGCTGACTACATTCTTAGCACAATCTTTCCTTTCACATGCCCCGCTTCGCTCAGTGCGTGAGCTTCTCGCGCTCGCGAAAGCGGAAAGATCGTGCTGATCACAGGCTTGATGGTCTTTCCTTGTATGTAATGCCGGAGCATGTCCAGATCATCACTGGATTCTTTTGTAATGATGAAGCTGCAAGTAGGTCCTCCAAAAAATCCGCCTCTTAGAGAATCCCAGAAAACGCCTGGACCAAGTTCGACCGTTATGTACTTTCCATCAGGCTTAAGAATATCCACGCAGTCTGCATAATACGTTTTTCCAACGCAATCAAAAACTATGTCATACTTACTATCGATTCGCGCAAAGTTTTCGCGCGTGTAGTCAATGAATCTGTTCGCGCCAGCGGATCGCACAATCTCTTCGCTTGAGCCACTGGCCACTGCCGTTACATCCGCCTGGAAAATGCGCGCGATCTGAATGGCGAAAGTTCCCACTCCGCCGGCAGCGCCATAGATCAGTACCTTCTGGCTGTCTTGAATTTCTCCTGGATCGCGAAGAGCCTGAAGCGCTGTCAAACCGGCAAGAGGGACAGCGGCGCATTCTTCGTAAGTCAGGTTTCGCGGAGCCTGCGCCGCCAGTCTCTCCGGGACAGCTGCAAGGGTCGCGAAAGCGCCTCCTTTCATGGGCGGAAGCATCCCGAAGACTCTATCGCCTTTCTGAAATCGTCTTGTGTTCTTGCCTGTGGAAAGTACTTCCCCGGCAAAATCAGATCCCGGGATCCGTGGAAAATTTCCGCCGCTGAGAAGCCTGAGCGCTCCTGATCGGATCTTCCAGTCGATTGGATTGACTGACACTGCGTGAATCCGGACAAGCAGGTCATCCTCTCCCATGACAGGATCCGGTAGATCCATCTCTTCCAGGACTTCTGCCTTGCCGTATTTCTTGTACGCAATGGCGCGCATTTTCAGATTTCGTCTCTCCCTCTAATTCCGGTCAATTCGTTCTCCACTCGTTTTGATTTTTAGTTGGATTTTTTCCCGTTATCCGGCAATGAGACAGCATGCTCGTGCGATTTTTCTTTCTGGGCCTGCTCTTGAATTCAAGCTGCGCCCTTCTTGTTCGCAAGGGTTCGGTGGCGGAGATCCAACAGATTGCAGTGCAGGGGCAGGTGCGACGCTACATTTTGCATGTGCCTGCTTCCTACGATGCGCAGAAGAAGACTGCTCTTGTGGTTGTGCTTCATGGCGGCGGCGGAAACGGACGAAACGCGGAGAAAATGAGCGGTTTCAGCGCGAAGGCGGACAAAGAAGGCTTCATTGTGGTCTATCCATACGGAAGCGGACGCCTCGATGAAAGGCTGCTCACCTGGAATGCAGGAAACTGCTGTGGATACGCGCTCGACAAGAATGTGGATGATGTTGCGTTCATTCGCGAGCTTGTCGTTTTGTTAAAGAGACAGTACTCGATTGATGACAAACAGATCTTCGCTACCGGCATGTCCAACGGTGGCATGATGACTCATCGCCTTGCGTGCGAAATGTCGGACGTTTTTTCTGGAGTTGCTCCAGTTTCTGGCGCGATGAACGTTCCTGTGTGCAATCCAGCGCGTGCGGTTTCTATGGTGATCTTTCATGGCAAAAAGGATGAGCATGTATTGTTTGAGGGGGGCGCTCCAAAAAAAAGTGTGGATTCGCATCCTCGCGTGGACAAATCCGTGGCTGCTGCGGTAGAATTTTGGAAGAACAGGAATGGCTGTGCGCAATCGCCGACTGAATCGCATGGAAAGATTCAGATAGAAGATTTTTCCTGCTCGCAGGCGGGGCTGGCAGTATATGCGATCGAAGACGAAGGGCATACCTGGCCCGGTGGTGAGAAAGGCTACTTTGCTGCGGATGAACCAACGCGTGAACTATCTGCCACAGACGTTATGTGGGATTTCTGGCAGAAGAATTCGCGTCCGTAATGGAGGGTGAAGCGTCGAACTTGCGCGTCAGGCGAACTTCATTTCCTGGAGAAGTATAATTCACAGAATCAAACATGGCTCGCGTTAAAACAATTCCTCTTCCATGCTTTCGTTTGATCTCCGTGCTGCTCTTGAGATTGCGCTCCATCAAAGCCCTTTCAGTCTCTCCTCTTCATTCTGCGGGATCGGAGCTGAAATCATACCTCACCTCTTATTGAAATGCTTTTCAATTCTTGTGTCCGGCACGATCCACATAATCGCCACGATCACGATCACTGCCATGGCAGCCTGTGAGTTATAGAATGCAATCGCAATGGAGAGAATATAAAGCACCAGAGAAGCAATTCCTTTGCGGTCGTTTCCTACAGCCTTTGCGAGAGCTGAGTCTTTTCCCTCTGCGGCGATCAGCATCTGTTCTAGAATATAGTAAGCTGCTCCGCACATAAGCAGAACGAATGCGTAAGCGACAACCGTATTGGTTTCAAAATGATTTTCTCCGCTCCAGGCTGTCACAAAAGGGATGAGCGAAAGCCAGAAGAGAAGATGCATGTTGGCCCATAGTACTTTGCCGTTGATTCTATTCGCAAGGTGCAGCATGTGATGGTGATTGTTCCAGTAGATTCCAAGGTAAAGAAAGCTCAGGACGTAGCTCAGGAATACAGGTACAAGTGGAAGTAGCTGCGTCAGATCGCTGCCGTGCGGCACCTTCAGTTCCAGTACCATAATGGTGATGAGAATGGCGATTACGCCGTCGCTAAATGCTTCTAGTCTGTTTCTGGTCATGGCACTCGGTGCGGTTCTGAGCGCATGTGTCAAACTATTGATCAGACTGCGGCTAGTTTTTGCTCTCTTTCTGCTCGAACGAGTGCCCGCAAAAGCTCTTCAATATCTCCATCGAGCATAGCGGACAGGTTATGCGATGTGAACCCGATGCGATGATCTGTCAGGCGATTCTGCGGAAAGTTGTATGTGCGAATCTTTTCTGACCTGTCTCCGCTGCCAACCTGGTCTTTCTTGAGTGCCGCTTCTTCCGCATGCCTGGACGATTTTTGCCTCTCAAGCAGTCGCGCACGTAGCACTTTCATTGCCTTGCTTTTGTTCTTCAGTTGCGATCTTTCGTCCTGACATGTGATCACGAGTCCGCTAGGAATGTGCGTGATGCGAATGGCAGAATCTGTTTTGTTCACATGCTGCCCGCCTGCACCGCTCGCGCGATACGTATCAATCTGAAGGTCTTTGTCATCGATTGAGATTTCTTCTTCTTCCGCTTCTGCAAGCACGGCGACAGTGACCGCACTCGTATGAATTCGTCCGCCACTTTCCGTTGTTGGAATTCTTTGCACCCGGTGCGTACCTGCTTCCTGATGAAACAGGTCATAGGCTTCCTTTCCATCTATGGAAAATGCAATTTCTTTATATCCGCCAAGGTCTGACTCAACGGTAGAAAGCACTTCGAGCTTCATCGCGGACCTTTCCACATAACGCATGTACATGCGAAATAGATCGTCTGCGAAAAGGGCCGCTTCTTCTCCGCCTGTTCCGGCGCGAATTTCAACTATGACTGATTTGCCGGAGTTTGGATCCGGCGGAAGAAGAAGCGCTTCCATTTCATCTCTGCCGGCCGCAAGTTCTTGATCCAGCCGAACCTTCTCTTCCGATGCCATATCGCGCAAGTCCTGATCTGCGGTTTTGTCCGAAAGGATGCGCGACGCTTCATCTTGATCTTTAAGAATTTTTAGGAATCGTTCAATGGGCTCCACCCTGGCAGAAAGGATGGAATGCTCGCGTGCCAGTTCCTTGAATCGAGCCGGATTGGATGTTACGTCTGGCTGCGAAAGGAGATCTTCGATCTCGCGCACTCGCAGTAGTTCTTTTTCAAGTCTGTCTTTGACGGCGCTCATTTTGAAAATTACCCCCGACAGGAGTCGAACCTGTCCACATAGTTTAGGAAACTACTGCTCTATCCACCTGAGCTACGGGGGCCTCGTGTCAGAGTGGTCGAAAAAAGGCCTGAGTCAACCTGATTTGTGATTGGGTTCTTCCGCATGCATGCAGCAATGCGGCGTGAGCTTGCTCTTTCATTTTTTGCACATCGCGGTCATGGCAGCGAATCTATTCGCATGGACCATTCCCAGGCTGCGTCGGTTTCATTTGATCGTGGTGGGATGTACTCTCTTTTCCTGGTGTGTTCTGGGACTTCGCTACGGGTTTGGTTATTGTTTTCTGACGGACTGGCACTGGTCCGTCCTTGAGTCACAGGGAGTGCGAAATTTGCCCGGTTCTTACGTGAAGTATTTATTTGATTTGATCACCGGATGGGACTCAAGTCCCTTCTGGATCGACGTGGCTACAGGAGTCAGCTTTTCCATTGCGATCTCGAGTTCACTGTATGTGAATAGGGATTTGTTCAGATTCTTGCGTCCTACGTCATAGAACCCACGGAAAGAAGATCCAGGTGCGCGATTTGTATTTCGCATACTCTTCTCCAAATTCTTCCTCCAGCATTTTCTCTTCTGCCGGTATGCGAATCCAGCATAGAAAGAGGAAAGACACAAGAGACGGAATCAGCACAAACAAGTTTGCAGTGAGCAGTCCTTGCGACAGAATCGAAACAATAATGGCACTGTACATGGGATGACGGACTGTCCTGAACGGTCCGGTCTCGATGATTGTGTGCTCGTGTTCGATTTCGAGCACGGGGGACCAATGTTTTCCCAGAAAAGAATGCACTCTCCAGAAATACACAATACTGGCGAACATGATGCATCCCCCGGCGATTCTCGCAATGGTGTGGAGGTGAAATGAACCGTTCTCTAGAAAGTTGGTAAATACATATAATCCAGTGGATCCCCACCAGCACACCGCAACCAGAGTCACCAGAAAGGATTCGCGCAAGAAGTGCACGCGGCGCTTCTTGTGTTTCTGGTTGTAGCGGTATTGATAGATGCTGCGAACCGCAGCATAAAAGAGGGTGAGAAGGAGCGTTGCGATTTTGAAGCAGAACTCAAGCATTGTCTTGACCGCAACCATGCACCCGGTGTCCTTTCGCGTGGCCAGAAAAATCGGCATATCGCTTTTGATGTTTTTCTCAGTCACGTATGCTCTATATGAAGCCTGGCGCATCCGCTGGATTGCGGATGATGCCTACATTTCATTTCGTTACATTCTTTCCTTTATTTCCGGGAAAGGTCTAACGTTCAACGAAGGCGAACGCGTGGAGGGGTATACCAACTTCCTGTGGACGGTTTTGCTGATTCCTTTTCGAGCATTGGGTCTCGATCTGGAGGTCGTGTCTCTGGTTCTCGGATGTTTCTTCTTTGGAATGCTCCTCTGTGCGTTCGCCTTCTGCGTGCGAAAGGCTCTTTCTATCGAATTTGCGGCCGTTGCCCTTCTGGCTCTCTGCGCACACAGGCATTTGCAAATCTTCGCCACTTCAGGCCTGGAGACCATGCTCTTTACATTTCTTGCAACTACGGGCGTGTTGCTTCTCGCACTGAAACACAAAGCTGCCGCTACAGAGGAGCCGGAAAGACGACTTGCCATCATTGCATTTTTTTCCCTGGCTCTGGCCACTCTAACTCGTCCTGACGGAGCGATCATTTACGCTGTGTGTGCCGGCTATTTGTTTGTCTTTGAATGGCGCCAGAACGGACCGGTGTCTGCAGCACGAGAATCTGTGCGCAATCATCTTCTTTCCGTTGGAATCCTTTTTCCGGTTCTGGTTGCAAAAAGTTTGTACTACGGATCCATTGTACCCAATACCTTTTATGCCAAGTCAGCATCTCATCCGTATCTTTTTCAAGGAATCCGTTATGCGGCATTGTACTTTGAGTCCTACTGGCCTCTGGGCATTGCATTGATTCTGGCCACCGTATTTTGGCGCATTTTGCCTTTGATTCGACTGCCTGTTCTGGTTGTGGTCGCCTATCTTTCCTTTGTGGTGTTTGTAGGTGGCGATTTTATGTTTGCGAGGTTTCTGATTCCGATCACTCCACTTTTGTTTTACTGCTCCGTGGTTCTACTATCTAAAATCGCCTCATCCAGAGCCAGGGCGGTTGCTTTTGCTGCTTTTGTCATTGCGATTGTATTCAGGTTGGATCCGTTCGGCGGCAGTCTGTCGCGCGACGGGATTACAGAAGAGAATCGATTGTATTCTAGAAGCGCTCGGGCGCTGCTACGGGAAACTGCTCTCTCTCTGCGTCCTGCTTTGATTCGTGCGAATCCTAGAATAGCGTTTGTGGGAGCGCAGGCTGCGTTTGCTTACTACTGGTATCCGTTATTCGCCATTGAATCGGAAACCGGCCTCACGGACAAAACGATTGCTTCGCAGTCAATTGAACAAAGAGGCAAGGTGGGTCATGAGAAAAATGCGGACCCGGAGTACCTCCGTTCGCGTCATGTTCATATCTGGATGAGGCCACCACCTCCCGGATTTTCCGGCCCTGTATTGCAGATGGCGGGGATCCCCGGAGATATGGGTGTTATAGAAGAAGACCCGCGTATTTTCTCAATTCTCACATCCGATGATCGGTTCGTTGTCGATGGAGGCACACATTGAAGAACACAGGGCTTTGCCTGAATTCAGCCTATTTTGGCTTCTATGCACACGCTGGATTCGTGCATGGTATGGTGCGCGGTGGCTTTGCGCCTTCGATCGTCACCGGTTGTTCCTCCGGAGCGATGATTGGCGCGCTCTATTGTGCGGGAATCGACATGGATGAAGTGGTGCGCTTGATTCAGAAGATTCGAAAAAACGATTTCTGGGAAGGAAACGCTCTCACCCAGGCGGCAAAGATCTTCGCGCGCGGAGTTTCCCGTTATTCGGGATTGCTCACAGGAAGGAAGATTCGAGCACTTCTTGAGCCATATCTTGGTGGACTAAAATTTTCGGATTTGAAAATTCCACTGGGCGTTGCGGTATCGAACGTAACCACAGGAAGGCGAGAGCTTTGCACGGAAGGCAGCGTGCTCGACAGTGTGATGTGTTCGATGGCATTTCCGTTTCTGATGGAAATTCAAAAGATGAAAGGAAACGACTACATCGACGGCGGAGTCGTGGATCATGAGCCAACCAAAGAGATGATCCTGGATCCATCCGTGCGCACGATTGTGGTGCATATGATTGAAACAGAGCGCGAGACTCCTCCGCGTAGCCCGATCGTGCGGGCATTCCACGCCAGCTTATCGATCATTGATCATGAGACGCGTGATCTGAAAGATCGCCTTGCTCTGGCCCGCAAGACAAAGATTGTTCGAGCCATGACGCGCACACCCCATCTGGGTCCGGATCGCACGCACTATGGTGAAACAGCTTTGCATGCCGGACAAAAGAGTGCGGCTAGCATTCTTCGCTCTTTGAGAATCCCTCGCTCGCGGGCTAACGGCCGCGGACTAGCTTGATCATTTCAGATATTCCGTAGCCAGATTCGTTGGATACGGGCTGATGAGGAGCTCCGAATTCTTTCCATGTATGAAGAGTTTGCGATCGCTCTTTGTTGTTGAGTTTGTCCCATTTTGTAAGCGCAAATACAAAGCGAAATCCGTGAGCTTCGCACCACTGGCGGATGGAAATCTCTTCCTGGGCGGGTTTTCTTCTCGCATCGAGCACAATGACAAGCAAACGAAATGGAGTTGCTTCCAGGTATTCGTCTACCATGACTCGAATTCGCTCGCGCTCCGCATGTGAAAGAGTTGCGTAACCATAACCAGGAAGATCCACGAGGTACAGACCAGGTCCACCGGAGCTTCCAGGTGGAACCAGAAAATAATTCAGAGTGACTGTTTTCCCGGCTTTCTTGGATGTTCGAGCCAGATTCTGATGATCGCAGATGGAGGAGAGCAGAGACGATTTGCCTGAATTGGATCTGCCAGTGAAAGCGACGACTGGAATGGAGGCGGGAGATGGACATTCTTCCGCTTTCACGTAGGATCCTTTGTACTCTACTCCGCGAAAGTAATCAGGCTTCACGGTTTGGAATCTGAGCTAAGACTTTGAGCAATTCTTCGCGTGAACGTTTAAAGAGAGTCATCAGTTCGACGTGTCCGTATCGAATGATTCCTTTTTCATCTATCAAGTACACTCCTCTTCTGGTTCCAAGAGGAGACATGCATCCGTACTGCGCGGCCACTTTGTGATCAGGATCGGACAGAAGAGGGAAGGGAAGATCGTACTTCTCTTTGAATTTTTGATGCGATTCTTTATCATTCATGCTGATTCCAACCACATCTGTCTGAAACCCGCGAAAGGATTCGATCCCGTCGCGATAGTCGCAGAGCTGTGCGGTGCAAACGAGCGTGTCATCTCCAGGATAAAACACGAGCAGCACTTTTTTTCCTCGTGCGCTTGAAAGTTTCCAGGGCACTCCGTTGTCTGCGATTAGTTCAAAGTCGGGCGCAAGGGATCCAGATGCAATGGCCATAGTCTCTCCGATCGATCAGGAAAATTTTGAGAACTCAACTTTGTCCGGCGGCGAAGCCGTGCGAAGTAGAATCCTTGTAGTTCGTCGCAATGAATTCCTTTGAGGTATTCCATTTGTCTGGCGGACTCCACGCCTTCTGCAATCACACCCAATTCGAGGCTATGCGCCATGGCAACGATTGCATCTGCGATTGCATTGCTGTCTCTATCATCCGGCATGTCTTTGATGAACGAGCGGTCAATTTTCAGGCGCTGGATGGGGAGTCTTTTCAAATAAGCCAGGGAAGAGTAGCCCGACCCGAAGTCATCAATGGACAGACCAACTCCGAGCCCACCGAGATCTTCCAGAAATCCAAGTGAAAGCTCCATGTTCTGCATTGCGAAGCTTTCTGTGATTTCAAGGTCCAGTTCAAATGGCTTCATTGAGTTTTCGCGAATCGCGCCTGCTACAATGGAGAACAGATTCATCTTTCTCAGTTGAACGGCGGAGACGTTGACTGAAACATTGGGCATCAATATTCCGCCTTTGTTCCAGGCGCGAAACTGTGAACATGCTTCGCGAATCACCCATTCCCCAATCTGGAAAATCAATCCAGTTTCTTCCGCGAGGTGTATGAAATAATCTGGTGCGATGATTCCCAGGTCGGGATGATCCCATCTGAGAAGTGCCTCTACCCGGGTCAGTTTTCCGGAATTCGTATTTACGATGGGTTGATAATAGAGCTTAAATTCTTTTCTCGCCAGAGCGGCGCGAAGGCTGTCTTCCAATAACAGTTGTTCCAGAGTGGCTGTATGCATGTCAAAACCAAACATGCGAAACTGATTGCGACCTCCTGTCTTTGCTTTGTAAGCCGCAGTATCCGCGTTTTTGTGCAGGAATTTGGCATCAATGCCTGTCTCCGGATAGACAGCGATTCCAATGCTCAATGTCACATAACGTTCATAATTGCGTGAGGTAAATACATGGGACATGGCAGCCAGGATTTCTCTGGCAATGCTCGAAGCTTCTCGACTTTCCGTAAGACCTGGGAGAATGACTGCAAACTCGTCTCCACCCAGACGCGCCAGAACATCGTGTCGTCTGAGGCAGGTTCGGATTCTATGGACAATGTCGATCAGGAGTTCATCTGCCGTAGTGTGGCCCAGAGTCATCACGACCGATTTGAATCGGTCTACATCTATGATCAAAAGCCCGACTTTTTCATTTTTGCGTCCGGCCTCTGCTACTTCTTTTTCCAGAATCTCTGAGAACAAATTGCGATTGGGAAGCCCAGTTAATGTATCATAGTTTGCTAGAGCGTATAACGTTCTTTCGTAATCTTTTCTATGGGTGATATCGCTGAATACTGCAAGGTAGTAAATGTGTCCGTTTTCATGAAGCTGGCTGATGCTGAGCCATTCAGAATAGAGTTCTCCATTCTTTCGCTTGCTCTGGATTTCTCCCTGCCAGGAACCAGTGTCTCGCACACTTCTCCAGATTCCTCTATAGAATCTGAGTGAGTGATTTCCGGAATCCAGAAAACCCGGACGCTTGCCCAGAACTTCCGAGAGCATATAGCCCGTGACTCGTTCGAACTCTGGATTTACGGCAATGACCCTGCGGTTTTCATCCGCGATCAGCATGCATTCGAGCGCTTTCTCAAATGCTTCCGCATACAACCGGAGCTTTTCGCTTAGATTCAGATGATCCATGATTTCACAACTTTCATTTTCTAATAGCCGCGAAGACCCGAGAAGCGGGCTCCTTTGCAATCGCATGACGGATGAACTCACTTGCGTCTGCGATTTTGCCCAGGTCTACGCCTGTTTCAATCTTACTGCGATGCAGAGCATACAGCAAATCTTCTGTTGCCAGATTCCCCGACGCTCCAGGTGCATAGGGGCATCCACCCAGGCCACCGGCGCTCGAATCAAAAACACTCAGTCCGTAGTCGAGAGAGCGGAAGACATTGGAGAGCGCCGTGCCCCTGGTATCATGATAGTGACCCGCCAGCTTCTCCGGCGGCACCTTTTTTGTGACCTCATCGAGAAGTCTCGAGATGTCGTCCGGCACAGCGACTCCGATGGTCTCTCCCAGTGAGATTTCGTAGACGCCTGCCTGGATCAATCTGTCACAAATTTCCGCCACTTTTTGCGGGGCGATCCTACCTTCGTAAGGGCATTCGACCACAGTGCTCACGTATCCGCGCACAGGAATGGCATGGTCCGCGGCTAGTTGCATTACCTCTTTAAATCGGCTAAAGCTCTCTTCAATTGAACTGTTGATGTTCTTTCTTGTGAAAGTTTCTGATGCTGCGGTGAAAATTGCCGCTTCGCGGAGCCCGGAGGCCAGTGCGTTCTCCATTCCTTTGCGATTCGGGACCAGAGCACTCATTCTTGGTCCAAAATCTCGGACTGAAGTGTACACTTCCTGTGCATCTGCCATCTGTGACACGGATCGCACGAAGGCCGTCGCTTCGATGTTGGTCAGGCCTGAGAGAGAAAGAAGGCGAATGAATTCTATCTTGTCCCGGGCACTTACAATTCGTGCCTCGTTTTGAAGGCCGTCCCGGGGGCCAACTTCGTAGATTCTCACTCTTGAGATAGCCATGACGTCTGATAAGAATCACTTGCTCTCCATGCAGTGCAAATCAATTTTCGAATGATGAAGAAACCTCTCGCCGTTATCGCCTGGATTTGCGTCGCACTGGTGGGCGCTCTTGGTTACATTATGGTGGCCATGCACCGTGGCGAAGGCTTGAACGCGGCCTGGATTTTGACTGCCGCGCTCTGCACTTACGCCACCGCATATCGCTTTTATTCCAAATGGATCGCGGCGAAGATTCTCACTCTCGATGATCGCCGTGCGACACCGTGCGAAGTGCACGAAGACGGGCGCGACTTTGTTCGCACCAATAAGTGGATCGTATTCGGGCATCATTTCGCCGCAATTAGCGGCCCTGGTCCCCTCGTGGGTCCTGTGCTCGCCGCGCAGTTTGGTTATCTTCCTGGAACGCTCTGGATTCTCATAGGCGTTGTTCTCGGAGGAGCAGTGCAGGATTTTATGATTCTATTTTCTTCCATGCGAAGAAACGGAAAGTCTCTGGGAGAGATGGTTCAAGAAGAGATCAGCAAACCTGCGGGGATCGTCGCCATGGTAGCGATCGTTTCTATCATTACAATTCTTGTCGCGGTACTCGGCTTGATTGTAGTCAAAGCTCTCGCGCATAGTCCCTGGGGAACGTTTACGATTGCGGCCACCATTCCAATCGCTCTGTTCATGGGAGTTTACCTTCGCTTCATTCGACCAGGAAAGGTACTCGAGATCACTACAGTGGGAGTGATTCTTCTTCTTATTTCCGTCTGGGCGGGAAAGTTCTTTCAACAGGATCCCGCACTCGGTGACGTTCTTACGTTTTCTGAGCCCGCTCTTGCGTGGATGATCATTGCATACGGCCTGGCCGCATCCATTTTGCCTGTGTGGCTCCTTCTTGCTCCTCGCGACTATCTGAGTACTTTCATGAAGCTTGGAACGATAGGCGCTCTTGCTCTGGGCATATTTCTGGTTTTACCTCCGCTTACATTTCCACCCCTGACCCGATTCGTCGATGGCACGGGCCCGGTGTTTTCGGGAGACGTGTTTCCTTTCTGCTTTATTACCATTGCATGCGGGGCAATCTCCGGTTTTCATTCGCTCATATCATCAGGAACAACGCCAAAGCTGATTACTCGCGAAAGTCATGCGCGTTCGGTTGGTTACGGAAGTATGCTCCTTGAGTCATTTGTTGCGATTATGGCTTTGATCGCGGCCTGTACTCTTTCCCCTGGTCAGTACTTTGCGATGAACGCAAGCCCATCTGCTGTAGGCAAGACACCAGAAGTGATCGTGCAGACGATTTCAGGCTGGGGATTTCCACTCACTCTTCAGGAGATGCAGGTGCTGGCCGCAGAACTGGGTGAAAAGACAATGTTTGGTCGAGCAGGAGGCGCACCCACTCTGGCAGTCGGGATGGCGCATATCTTTGCTCGCCTGACGGGCCCCGCACTCCTTGCACTCTGGTATCATTTTGCAATCATGTTTGAAGCGTTGTTCATTCTTACAACGGTGGATGCGGGGACTCGGGTTGGCCGATTCTTGCTGCAGGCGTTGCTCGGGCAGATTTACAAGCCGCTTGGAAATACTCATTCGTACGGCGCCAACGTTCTGGGAAGTGTGCTTCTTGTGTCAGGCTGGGGATATTTTCTTTATTCAGGAGTGACGGATCCTCTGGGAGGAATCAATAGTCTCTGGCCGTTATTCGGCATTGCAAACCAGCTCCTGTCTCTGGTCGCCCTGTGTCTGGCCACAACCATTCTCATCAAGATGGACAAAATCAAATTTCTCTGGGTGACTCTGATTCCGCTGACGTGGCTGACTGCAGTTACGTTCACCGCATGCCTGGAAAAGATTTATCATCCGGATCCGAGGATCGGTTTTCTGTCTATGGCTGCTTCCTTGAATGACAAACTGGCGCATGGACAGGTTCCGCCGGAAAAGATTGGCGAAACCGGAAGAATCATCTTTAACATGCAGTTAGACGCTCTCGTTGCGGGCGCGTTTCTTCTCCTCGTAGGTTCCATCCTGATTCTTTCTATCATTCGCTGGGCGGGAATGCTGTTTGGAAAAGGGTCCAGAAGTCTGACCGAAACTTCTCCCGTGTGGCTTTCCAATGAAGTCATTGCTGCGGAAGCTGCCGCCAGGCCTCCATGGAAATTCTGGATGATGGGATTTTTTCTCGCAGAGCTATTTCGTCATCTGTCGGGACAGAATCGCTTTGAAGCAGCGCGCCTTTCTTCTGATCGATCTGTAGAGCGTTCTTCTCTTGCGGCGGTATCTGCGGGGGAAACCTGGGCCAGAGAGGAAGAGAGAAGGTTCAAGAATCCGAGGTGCTGTTAGTTGATCCGTACATTTCTCACTGCGGTGATGTTTCTGACGCGCATTCCCTGCCCTTCCTGGATAGATCATTCTGAAGAAAGGCTGAACAGATCGGTCGCTTACTTTCCGTTAGTCGGAGCGATCGTCGGTGGAATCTGCGCGGTTGTTTTTCTCCTCGCGAATCGTCTATTTTCGCGCGAGATCTCTGTGGTTCTTTGCATGATTGCCGGTGTTCTGGTTACAGGCGCTTTTCACGAAGATGGCTTCGCAGACTTCTGTGATGGGTTTGGTGGCGGCTGGACAAAAGAGAAAATTCTTGAGATCATGAAGGACTCGCGCATTGGAGCGTTTGGAACGATCGCACTGATTCTATTGTTTCTGTTAAAGTATCATGTGATGATTGACTTGAATTCCGCGAGGCTTCCGGCTCTTCTGATCGCAGGTCATTCTATCAGTAGAATGTTTCCGGTGTGGATCATGAAATTTCTTCCGTATGTACGTGATGTGTCCGCAGTTACAAAACCCATCGGCGTTCTGACTCATGGTCTCGATATGGTCGCGGCAACGTTATTCGGCCTTGTTCCGCTGGCATATTTCGGAAGATTGTATATGCTGATTCCCGCGGTTGCTTCTGCGGTAACGGCGTTGCTTATGGCGCTCTACATGAGAAAATGGATTGGTGGTTATACTGGCGATTGCCTCGGAGCAGTGCAACAGGTGACTGAAGTCGTTTTCTATGGAGCCACTCTGGCAATATGGACCTTTATGTAGTTCGGCATCCACCGGTAGCAGTGGACAAAGGCGTTTGCTACGGCCAGCTCGATGTCGCACTCAAGCCTGGCTTTGAAGTGCTGGGCAACTCACTGCGCGAAAGTCTTCCTTCTCTGCCGGTGTATTCCAGTCATCTGAGTCGATGCAGACAATTGGCGCACTTGATTGATCCGGACCATGCAGTGGATGCGCGCCTGGCTGAAATGCATTTTGGCGAATGGGAAGGCTTGCGCTGGGATGACATACCTCGAACAGAGCTAGATCTCTGGATGAATGATTATGTCACACAGCGAACGCCGGGCGGTGAATCGTTTGCGGATGTCGAGGATCGCCTCACTGAATTCTTACAGACTCTACGGGACGCAGGAAAGGAAGGAGCAGTGCTCATCAGCCACGCAGGAGTCATTCGCAGCTTGTTGATTCGTTGGACCGGCTTGTCACCGGACAAAGCATTCAGAAAGCAAATCGAATTTGGCAGCGTGCATCACATAAGCGTATAACGGTATTCGGAATAGAGAAGAGTATCTTTCAAGTTGGTTTTTCACTTTGCTTAGTAGTTGACGCAGAGAGTTAGAACGTCAGTCATGACTTCTCTCCAAGGGAGGAAGTCGGGTGAGTAGCAAAAATCTGCTGCGATTCCCGCGCTGACGCGCAACTGTGAATGCGTAAAACGCATGAGCCAGATCTTCCCCGTACAGGTGCTTCGCGAACAGAGGCTTGTACAATGCGGTTCGCCGCAGGGGCCCTGGGGACGGGGCTCCGTTTGCATAATCATTCGAAGCCTCTCAATTTTTTCGGTGGGAGACGAAATATGAGAAGAACAATTTTTATTCTGGCAGTTGCCTGCGCGAGTTTCGCTTGCTCGGCGGTTTCAACTTCTGGAACGGACAAGAAAAATTCTGACACTTTAATGGCAAATTCCGCGTTGTTACTCGCAGGTGCGGTTCTTACTTCAGGTCCTGACATCCGCGGTACCTGGCGCGACAATGCATTTATGACCAACCTGAATCTTGGACAAGCAGGTGGCACATGGTTGGCCTATGGAACTGGATCCGGATATTCGTTTACGTATGCTTTGCGTGCCTATGATAACAGTGCGAACAAGTTCTACTACGAATGTATCGCTCAAACAGGCAGTGGTTGCACTGTGGGGAAATTTGGAGCCGTAATGTGGACTGATCCGGCCTCTAACTCATTCTACTGGTGCGAGTACGCATTCAATCTAACGTCAACTTCTGCCGCTCAATCCGCAAGTTCTTCGAGTGCGGTACCTTCAAATCTCGCTTCAGGTTGCAACGGTTTCAGTTGGACCAAGTACGATAAAATATGAAACGACTGTCGTGCATGATGCTTGTGGCTGCCTCGTGCAGTCTGCCATTTGCAGAGCAGCGCAAGCAAGATAGCGCTGTGACGGCACTACCGCTCCTTGCTTTGCTCGGGGCGGTCAGCGGCTCCAGTGTTTCATGTTCATCGTTGAGTGCGTCAACGCCATCCGGGACTGCAGCTGCTGATCGCATAACGTCTGCCCCAGGAGATGCCGGTTCCGGCTTTTTCGATGCTCGGTGTTCTATTGACGGTGTGCGCGGCATGGGTGACAATCAGGGATCCACGGACGTTTTTTCCCTGGCGGCAACCGGGAGTAGTTCAGTGCTGGTGCTGGAATGGAATGGAAAAAAGATTACGAACGGAGTGGGCGCGGACTTCATCGTCTTTGAGAATTCATTTAACCAGAACGGAAATGCCACTACCCGCTTTATGGAACCGGTCATCGTAGAGGTCAGTTATGATGGAAGTCACTGGTGTGGTTTTAATCCGATATACAGTTCCGGAACGTACAGTCAAAATCCTGCAAACTGGACCAGATTTGCAGGTACGACCAATAGCTATTTCAATCAAGACAGCAACTTCATGAATGCTACCACTCTTTTCACTTCGGGGTCGTCCGGAGGCGGGGGAGACCAGTTTGATCTTAGCAACCTCGTGACCGGGGCCACATCCGGGTATAATTGCTCCGCAGTAGCGTCCAATTCCGGGTGCGCGGCGGGAGATGTCTCACAATTGCAAGGTACGTCGAGCGGACAAGGAGTGGTGTACGTTCGCATGATTGCTGCTACCGCATGCACGAATCCAAATGCGGGTGGGGCAACATTTCCGCAGGACAGCGGTGCCTATGGCGGCGGTCCAGATATGGACGGCGTCATCGCTCGAAACGTTGTTTCGCGCCCATAACCTTTTTTACTTGATCGCAAAACGAAACACAGGAGATTACCAGGTATGCAAAGCATTAAGTCATTTTTCACCCAGCAGCCAGTCGCCGCAGGCGCGGCCGTATTGTCCGGGCTGCTTCGCCTGATTCAGGTGATCAACTTTTCGCCGGTAGGGGCTCTATCTATTTATTCCGGTGCGCGCATTCGAGGCCTCGGTGCGTTCGTTTTGCCTCTGCTTGTGATGGTTGTAACGGATTGGATTCTAGCAGGCCTTTTCTACGGCGCAGGCACGTGGACATGGACCACACCTTTCGTATACGCGGCGTTTGTTTTGAATATTCTTCTTGGTCGCCTTGTGCAGAAGACTGAAAACCCTGTTGCTGTAGTTGGTGTTTCGCTCCTTGGAACAGTTCAGTTTTTTCTGACTACGAATCTCGGGGTATGGATGACCACAAGCATGTATGAGAAAACATTAGCGGGGCTTGTGAATTGTTATGTTGCGGCACTTCCATTCCTGCGCACCACGCTCGTGAGCGATCTTCTTTTCGTATCAGCAATCTTTCTGGCTCATCATTTCCTCGCACAAAAGTTCTCACCACGCGAATCAGTCGTTCGCGCCTGATTTCTATAGCGCGCGGAGGCAATTGCCTTCGCGCCTTCTCACCTACTGCTTCACTCACCGTACCTTTTGTAAAACCACGTTTTGACTATTTGAGTCAGCGCCACATAGCACACTAACATTCCCGCCAGACAAAGCCAGTAGAGAGGCGGCAGACTTACGAATCCAAGAGAGTCCGCCAGAGGCGATATTGTCAGCCATGCTGCACCGGAAACTACTAGAATGGAACTTACGATCAGAGGTCGACTGGCGCGGCTTTCGATAAACGGAATTCTGTGTGTGCGAATCACGTGAATGATGAGTGTCTGCGTGAAGATCGACTCAATGAACCAACCAGTGTGAAACAGTGCGGGATTCTGCCACGAGTCGAAGACGTACAGCATCAAGAAAAATGTAGCATAGTCAAACAACGAGCTGATCGGACCAATAAACAAAATGAATCTCTGCACTTCTCCCATGGCCCATTTTCGCGGCTTCCTCAACCAGTCATTGTC
>Ga0268298_10001785_pt1 | contig 24421 bp, 17 predicted proteins | sample WWTPWeurt_MetaG_FD_194462 | JGI IMG/M metagenome (GOLD analysis project Ga0268298, IMG submission 194462) | Activated sludge microbial communities from WWTP in Nijmegen, Gelderland, Netherland - WWTP Weurt | ecosystem: Engineered > WWTP > Aerobic digester > Activated sludge | place...
TCCTGCCGGCGTAAAGAGTCAGGCACCTTTGCGCGGCTCTCTCGACAGCAATTACCTGCAAGCTTCTACTTCGGTGATCCAATTGTCGGGAAACCACTTCACCTCCGGGCAGCCTACTTATGCACTACCGCCCACTGGCCAATACACACCCCAACTGAACGCACAGATTCCATATTCCTCTTATGGTCCCATTCGCACCTATGGGGAGCACGGCATCATTGCGCCAATCTCGACCTATAAGCAAGATCTGCGTACTAATATCACCAGCGTCTCGCCTCAGATGTCCAGCACCCCCAGCTACTCCGCCAAAGGCATCACCACCTGGGGAACACCGCAGCCGGCCGCCACACCGGCCCTTTCAACCCATGAAGGAATCACAACCTATGTGCCGGGCTACGAAGTAAAAACAGTAAGCAGACCTAGCAGTCTTGTCACTGCTTACCATTGCATGCACGGCAACCTGCCCTTTCTCTGTCCGGGCCACTGTACGATTTTGCCCGGCTATTCCGCCACTCATCAAGACTATAAAGTAGACTCCATTCGTGGCGCCGACAGCACTACCCCTGGTAGCAGCACCGTAGTCTCCACAGGCAACCAGGTGCAAGTGGTCTCATCCCGAGAAGGAGTGGTGACCTGGGCTCCTGGCTATGAAGTAAAAGTGACCGTTCCCCATACCGAGAAAGAAACCCTGGGCGGCATGTGGAGCACAAAACCGCTGCCGGAAGCGCTATCGGCAAGACCGGGCAGCCTGGCCCTCAAAACCCCTATTGATCCGGTCTTCGTCAATATTCAAAGGGTACCGGAAGAACAATCGGCCACGGCCCTCATGTTGCCGCAACTGGAAAAGGCAAATGTAGCAATAAGCCCCAACTGGGGAGATTGGTACAAACAAGTAGCCAGAGCCATCTACAGCCGCTGGCAGTACGCCGACGTCGGTGTCGGCACCGCCGTTGTGAAAGTAAGAGTAGACACCGCTCACAGAGTGGAAGCCCAGGTAGTCGATTTCATACCGGCCGAAGATGTGCGCCGCGATGTGCAAGTGGAAACCAACTTCAGACAGACTGCCTTGAAAGCAGCAAACAGCGTACAAACCTACGATATTCCAGGTTTTCCGCCCGGTTCTAACAACAAGAGCGTCAGCTTTGACATTGAATTGAAGCGCACCGCCGACGGTCCCACCGGTTTCAGCATCCTATCCAGTGCCGAGGCCGCTAAAAAATTGGAACAGCAGGCACCGGCTCTCAAGCAGAGTCAACCGACCGTGCCGGTGAAACACACTCAAGGAGCCGATTGGGAGCTTTAACTACTCAGCCGGCGATCCAGAAGAACCAACTACCAGAATTTTTAAAGGCTTGCTCAGTTTGGGCGTCCATTTAACTTTCCTCAATCCCACCAGAAATACCAGACCGTAGAGTCAACCAGGTTACCAGCCAGCTCAAGAATTGAACCACAACCCTGGGCTACCAGATCAAAGCAGTAGAAATACTGTTCGATTGCCAGCGAAGTAGCCTCCTCCTCAGTGGTGGGAGGGTTGGTGACGATGAACTCGAAAGTATCCATGGAGAAAAATGCCGGCTCCGCGCCGTGTTTGTCAAACCAGTATTTGAAGGCCGCCAGGTGGTGCGCGGCATCGGGACAGGCATTCCAACCACCCAATTTGAGTAAGGCCGGCAAGTGCCAGGGCTCTTTCAAGGGACAAAGCAAGATGAGAACTTCGCTCAACTGCTCCATGGAAAAACGCCCCTCGTCGTCCACTTTCAAATCCAGCAGTTGCACCAGCACATGAGCGGGCTCGGCATCCTCGGGCCATTCGCCCATCAGTTCATCGTTATCTCGAGGATCCGGCTCCTGGTTTCTCAACCAATTGGGAAAATCTATGGTCAGTCCTTCGGCAATAGTGTCCCGCATGTATTCGTCAAAATCGTCATCATGTCGCTCCAGAGTGGAAAGCAACTCATCCAGAAGGCTTTCGGTTTGAACCAGAATGGGCCAGTAGCCGCTCTCTTTATGCAAAGCCCTCAATGCGTGCCAGGCACCGGTGGCCTGCTCGGCCAGCACCGGCACCGTATAAAATCCCAATGGCAGATCCTTGTCCACCAGCTTTAGCTGAGAAACATCGACTTGAAAGCGCTTCAACTGTTCGAGCAAAAGTTGGCGTGTATTCGGCGGAATGCCGCTTCCGAGCATAAATGGGTCTACTTATTTACGGGCTGACTTTCCTTCACTTGCCCCCAAAGCAAGAGAGTGAAACTCCCCTGACTTCCTACCGGCTTTAACCCGGCTATAGAGGACAGTGCTTCCAGCCGTTTTGTCCTGGTGAGAACATAGGCCTTTTCAAGCTGGCTAAGCCGCACCAGGAAAACATCATGATTGTTGATATTCTCAACCTGCCTGCGGGCGTAGAAGGGCACTCCCGGCTTACGCATGTCGTAAACAATAATGGGAAGAGAAGACTGGCCGGCAAAGGCGGAAAGCTCGGGCAGCCCGCCTTCCCACTTAGCTGAAACCACAGGCAAAATTCTAACGGCATAATAGGCCAGACCAAGTGTCGTGCCCACGGCAAAGAAACACATGCCCAGACGCATTTTCTTGAGACGCAAAGCCAGAATTGAAAGAAAAGTAACACCGGCTCCGAAACCGGCAAAACCAATAACAAGAGGCGGAAGCTCAGCCGGGCAATCGCGCAGGCGACCGGTCAAATGGGGCGCCACCAGACCGACACCGCCGTAGAGAGCGACCAGTGCCACTAACGGCAGAGCCAGGGGTAGAAACCTTTCTCTTTTGATCTGTCTGTCGATGTAATGAGAAACCATCAGGGCTAATGCCGGGAAGGCCGGCAGAGTGTAAGGCAAAAGCTTGGACACCGAGGCGGAATAAAAGGCAAGGGTGATGAAGGCCCAGAGCGCCGAATAAACCATCAAGCTCTCAGCCGTCCCCAGGTTTCGCAAACTGGAGGCAAGGTGGCGATAACGCTCCCAAATGCTCTCACTGGGGGTTTTCAGGGTTAGAGTCAGTCTGGTCAAATAGTCTTTGACAAGTCCCGGCAGGAAGACTGAAAAGGGCATAAAACCCACCACCATGGCCGCCAGGTGGTACCAGACCGGCTGCTTATGAGCATCCACTACGGCAGTGAAGCGCTGAAAATTCTCACGCATGATGAATTCTTGAAAATAGGCCCCCTTGGTCACATAAATCTCCACGGCAAACCAGGGGACGGCAATAACGGCCGTCAAAATGAGACCAAGAACCGGGCTGTAAGCCTTCCATGCCTCTTTCAAATCACCGCGCAGCAGGTGAAAGGCGAACAAAATGCCCAGTGGCAGCACCATTCCCACCGGTCCCTTGGTCATGATCGACAAACCTACCATGGCGAAACCCAACAGGGCATAGACTTTGCGCTTCTGAAAAAAGGCATGAAAGAAGGCGAGTTGTGCCGAGGCCATAAAGAAAGCCAGGGGCATATCAGTAATTGCTTCCCGCGCCGTGCCCAGATAGAGGGGCGCCATTATCAAACTGAAACCGGCCAAGAAAGCAGCGGTGGTGGAAACATAGCGACTGGCAAAGAGGTAAGTAACGCCAATCAAAGCCACACCGGTCGCCGCACCGAAGAAGCGAGCGGCAAACTCGTTAACCCCGAACAGGTTCATGCTGAGAGCCATGGCCCAGATCACGAGCGGCGGCTTGGTGAACCGAACCACATAATTCAAATAGGTGGTTATGTACTCCTTGATTTCCAGCATTTCCCTGGCCGGTTCGGCATAGAGAGCCTCATCGGGATTGAAAAGCGGGAACTTGCCCAACTGGGCAAAAATGACGGCGGCGCCAACCACAAGGACCGCCAACAGCACAGGCAGCCGCAAGGGAGAGTCCGGCGGGGATGCGGAGCTATTATCCGTGGATGACATTTTCGATTCCTGTTTCTGTCGGCTTGGCAGCAACTGATCCAAACAGGTTAGACCATGACCGGGGAAGTTTCAAAACTCTAGCAAGACCAATAAATAAATTTCATGGCCGCCCCCGGGAGCCCTCGGGCTGTACTGCACCGGCGAAGGCTCGCGGCGGGGTCGCAAAGAGGAAGCCCGGCGCCCGTTCTGATGCAGATTCTAAGGCATATTAAGAAGAACGTTAACTCTAATTCCTAGTTGGGACGGATGGCGGCTTTCCATGTGAAGCTATGATAATGTCAGATGTTCTAAGAACTAAAGGTCGGTAATTATGGAAGTTTCTCATAGACTTAAGTCCATCCCTCCCTACGTCTTCGCCGAAATCGATAAGAAACGGCAAGCAGCAGTAGCAGCAGGTGTAGACGTAATCAACCTGGGCATTGGCGACCCGGATCAACCCACGCCGCGCCACATAGTGGAAGCTATGCACGACGCCCTGGAAAATCCCGCCAATCACCATTACCCACCTTTCGGCGGCACCAAAGAATATAAGCAGGCCATCTCCCAGTGGATGAAGAAACGCTTCGGCGTGGAAGTAAATCCCGACAAAGAAATCACCTCTTTGATTGGCTCAAAAGAAGGTCTGCACCACACCATTATGGCCTTTGTCGACAAAGGCGATATCAACATAATTCCCGATCCGGCATACCCGGTTTACCGCACTTCCACCATTCTGGCCGGCGGCGAACCCTATTACATGCCCCTGACGCCGGAAAACAACTTCATTCCCGATCTGGAAGCGATACCGGAAGCGGTGCTTAAGAAGGCCAAGCTCTTGATGCTCAACTACCCCGGCAACCCCACAGCCGGCATAGCTGATCTGGCTTTCTTCGAGAAAGCAGTAGCTTTCTGCAAAAAGCACAACATCCTCCTGGTGCATGACCTGGCCTACTCAGAGATGACCTACGACGGCTACAAAGCTCCCTCTATCTTGCAAGTGAAGGGCGCCAAAGAAATCGCCGTAGAACTGCATTCACTCTCCAAGACCTACAATATGACCGGCTGGAGGATTGGCTTTGCCGCTGGTAATGCTGAAGCAGTGGCTGCCATCGCCAAGATCAAATCCAATGTGGATACCGACATCTTCAAGCCAATTCAGTTGGCTGCCATAGCCGCTTTTGAAGGTCCCACCGACCATATTGATTTCTGCAACAAACTCTATGTCGAGCGCCGCGATCTGGCTGTGGAAAGATTGACCAAGTTGGGTTGGCCGGTCAAGCCGATCAAAGCCACCTTCTACATGTGGCTGCCCACTCCCAAGGGCATGAGCTCTGCCGACTTCGCCACCTTGATGCTCGATAAAGCAGGCATCGTGGTACCGCCCGGCACGGCTTACGGACCGAACGGAGAAGGTTTCGTGCGTATGTCGCTTTGCCTCGATAAAGCTCGCATGGCGGAAGCCTTCGACCGCATGGAAAAGCATGCCATCACCTATGACATGTTGAAAGCCAAAGTGTAGTTGCCGTTCGGAGCGGAGCTTCAGTCTATTGAATAAGGCTGAAGCTCCCTCCTCTATTCGAGTTTCATTGGATGCAGAAAGAGAAAAATTACTCTGCTAAATCGATCCAGATCCTCCCTGGCAATCCTACTGCCACGGCTATCCATCAAATTCTCACCTGGGCACTGGAAAATCTTGACAAACAAGTCGAGGTAATCTGGCCCTCTTCCCAGAAGGGTTCCGAGTACAAACTTGTGGCCCATGCCGACCCTATGGGCGGTGATCCCAAATGGGCCATGTCGGTCTCAGTACTGGGTAAAACCCAGGCCCTCTGGGATTTCTCATCATGCGACTCCCTGCTAGTGTTCAATCGCATTGAAGCTTCTTTGAACGACAGAGAAGGTACCGAACACGGTCAGGCGGCAGTGAAGGTCACAGCCGAAGAACAGGCGGAAGAAAAAGCCTTCTTCTACATGCCCGAAAATGCCACCAAACAACGTTCCACCCTGCCCATACCGCCGGTGGGGCAAGACAGTTCGTTAACGCGCACCGCCACCGTGCTGAACGGCGATCTGGCCTTCGTGCAGATCAATGCGCTCTTGCAATCCATCAACCTGGCCAAAATGACCGGACGATTGGAGATTACCAGCGATAAAGGCACAGCAGAAGTCTTCTTCATCGAAGGTCAACCCTTCCACGCCACCGCCCCCGATAGCCGTGGTCCGGAGTGCATTTACGAGCTGGTTACCTGGAAAGAAGGTCGCTTCTTCTTCCAGCCCAAAGTAATTACCAAACAGCGCACCATCAACGACACCCTTGATTCCCTCATTATCCAGGGCGCGCAGATCCTCGACAAACACAACTTCCTCAAGAGCAGCGGCTTCAAACCGGACGCCATACTGGTGAAGCTTATCCCCAGTATTTCCGATGCCGACTTGAAAAAACTTGTACAGCCGGCCATACCGGTGGAATTCGTCCTGCAAAGACGCTTTTACGATGCTATCGACGGTAAATCCAGCACCAGAGAAATAGTAGAAAAACTCGGCTACCTGCGCAGCCAGTGGGTACCGGTCATGTGCAACATGCTTACCTGCGGTCTGGCCGGCTTCAGCGCCGTCACCAAGCGCGCCGGTAATCTACCACCGCTGGAACCAAAGACCGTCGACTCCTCCGCCGTGCAACAGGTGATTATGTCATTGCGCCGGGGCGACACCGGCATGTTCAACTTCCCGGCTTTCCTCTATTTTCTCGAGCAGGAATATTTCCGTGGGCACCGCTCCGGTAATCCGCTTTCGGTCATTATTTTCGAAATGCGTGTCAAAGCCGGACCGAACGGCTCTATCAGAGAGCCACTACCCATAGGGGCATTGCGGGAAGCGGTGCTGCGCATATCCCAGGCCAAGCGCCACAACGACTTGCTCGCCCACTACGAAGCTTTTGATTACGTCTTGCTCTGCCCCGAAACCAAAGGTGAAGGCGCGAGAGTCTTTGCCAAACGCCTGGTTACGGCGCTGACAAAGTCACCACTGGGCACCGGTGTTGATGCCAGAACACTATCTCTTTCTTTTGGCGCCGCCTGCGTGCCGGAAGATTTTCTGGAACTGGGTCTTCTGCTCTCAGCGGCTGAAGCAGCAAAAACCAGCGCCCATACCAATGATACCCCGGTAGTACTGTACCGGGACATGCATGTAGACGAATAGATTTTCCATATGACGGCAAGCCAGGCACGGAAAGCGGCTAGAGCCCTGAAGCGAGAGCTGAACGCCTGGCTCACCCGGGAGCTGGGGCAAGGGCTTTTCACTGACACCGCCCTGGAGGCGCACATCTTACTCAGGGCTATCGGCTACGCATTCAGCGAAAGAAAGCAAAAGGGTACGCCCCCGGTCTTCACTCTTGAACCGACGCCGGACTGGCCGGAACCTGAACGGCACTGGCTCCAGGCCGGACTGTCGGTAAAGCTGAGCGAGAAAAGCACGGCCGAATTGTTTCGCATCTTCGAGAAGGCGGCAGAAGGCACAAATCTATCAAGGAAAGCAATATTCGTAGGTCAAGTCTTCGAATCTCTTGTGCAAGTTCCGCGCAGCGCCAAGACCGCTAATTTAGAGAGACCGGACAAGGAAACCAAAGCCGCCGAACTGATCAGCTTCACCCAGGTACTTACACCACCGGCGGTGGTATCCTACATTCTAGAAAAAAGCCTCGGCAAAGCCCTGGAGCAACTGCCGCATGAGAGAGACAAAAAGCTTTCGGCACTGAGGAAAATGAAGATTCTGGAGCCCTGTGTGGGCACAGGTAATTTTTACTTTACCGCCCTCGAAATGTTGATGCCGCTCTACCAGGAACTGGGTTTGAGCATTGCACAGGCATTTGAGGAAACCCTCCGCCTTAACCTCTTTGCCATGGAAATGGACGGACGGGCTCTCACCGTGCTGAAACTTCTGTGCGCGGCCCTGGCCAAAGACATTACCGGAAAACCCCAGCTACCAGTTCTCAATTGCTTCCTGGCCAGCGACGAGAACCTGCTCGGCTCCCTGGCTCCCCAACTTCCGGAAGCCATAGCCGACAACCAATTCGACATCGTTGTGGCCAATCCGCCTTACCTGGGACGCAAACTACTGGACAGGAATCTCAAAAAACTTCTCAAAGATCTCTACCCCGGCTGCCATAACGAACTCGGACACTGCTTCTTAGTCAGGTCACTGGACTGGGTAAAGCCAGGAGGCAGAGTCGGCTTTATCATGCAAAGCTCAATTCTATCTCTGCCCAGCGCCGCCTCCATTCGCCGGGACATCCTCAAACATTGCTGCATTGAACAGGTGGTCAACCTGGGTTCCCGCGTCTTCCCTCTTTTATCCGGAGAGAAGGCCGACAGCGCCATCCTCATCTTGCGCAAGCAAGAGGCTAACGACCAGACGACAATAAGTTATTTCGATCTGACCCGGCAGGAAGAGAAGGGCTTGTTCCTAGACCGTCTCTCTAAGCAAGAAAAGGGAGCCCCTCTACCCTTTTTCAAAAAGCAGTACGACTTCAATAACCACGAAGGCTTCACCTTCAATTTCAAAAGGCCACGAACTGCCTCTCTTCTCTACGCTACTTTGCCAAGACTGAGCGAGAAAGCCGATATCAAGCAAGGTCTGGCCACTTCCGACAATGAACGCTTTGTGCGCTACAGTTGGGAGATTGAAAATGAAGAAATTGGTAAAAGCTATCGCTATTACATAAAAGGCAAAGGCGCCAGACGCTGGTATCATCCCCTGGAAGACGTAGTCTTCTGGCAAGATCAGGGGCACCTGGTGAAGGAGGCGGTAAACAGCGCCTACCCCTACCTGAAGGGCAAAGTACACTGGGTTGTAAAAAATGAAAATTACTACTTCCAGCCCGGACTGACTTTCTCCTTTGTCAATGCCCAGGCTCTCGCCGTAAGGAAAATGCCAGCCGGATGCATCTTTGATGTTGGCGGCTCGGCAATTTTCGCCCGCGACATGGAAGAGAATCTCTTGCTTGCCTATCTGAACTCAGGTCTAGCCATGACTTTTGCCCAGGACCTCAACCCTACCATAAACTTCCAGGTGGGCGACCTGAAGAAAATCCCGGTGCCGCTTTTTGAGGGCGAAGGCAAGGACACCCTCATGGATATAGCCGAACAAGCCGTGGTAATCAGCGAAAACCTCTATCACCTTGAGTCACCATATCTGCTACCACGACCAGGCACCAGGTTGATAGACAAAGAGAGTTTTGCCAATTACCGCAAGAACCATCATCTCACCCAGGAGAAGTTGATTGAACTCGATTGCCGCAATGACGAACTAATACTGAAGGCCAGCGCCACCGGTCTCAGTCTGAGCGAGCACACCGAACTACTCAGTTGGCTGGATAACTTCTGGAGACCGGAAACGGCGAAAATCAAAGAAGCTGCTGAATACTGCCTTAGTGAACTGGCCACGGCCCTGCACCTGTTGATGAAAGAATTGTCGGGGAAAATCGTCGACCTCAATGATTTTATTCAGGAAACCAACAGCAGAGTCCAATTGATGGCAGCATACAGTCAATCCGGTGGTGACCCTCTGCTTGTTCTTGATAGCCTTTTTTTCTCCACCGCCCTTGGTGTGGACCTGAACACCTACTTAAGAGAGAAACTGAACGATAAGTTGCGCGCCCTTTTCTTACAACAGCCTCCCTACTTTATTCTGCCCTGCAGCAAGAACACTTACCTGGTGCCCTTTCTAACTTTCAAGCAAGCGTATTTGAAGCAAGACTGCCAAAATTCCAAGGAGAAATTGTTGCCTGAAAACTGGTGCCGGGAAGCAGATGAGAAACTGCAAAAACTAGCCGCTCAATTGGAAGACAAAGAGACAAGGGCCAGGCAACTATTTACTCTCATCCAGTAGGTCATCCAACTACTTGCGGCTATTACTTAACGGGAGTCTTTGCCGGCTGGCTACTGTGGGCAACATGAGTAGTCTTAGCGGCACTGGCAGAATGCTTGGAAGCGGCAGCGGCATGCTTTCCGCCGGCATGACCTGAACCCTGAGACTTGACGACTTTAGCGTGTCCGCTTTTTTCATTGCGGGCATGAGCCGGACTATCCTTGCTCAAATACTCAGCCGGCATAAACACCCTTGCCGGTTCCCGATTGGAGAAAACAAAGAAGACACAGGCCACGGCTCCGGCAATAACGGCGGCGCCCAGGGCGTAGAAGAAACCGTTGAATTCAAAATCGACGTGGGCATAGCGGTGATTTCTGTCAAAGATGCGACCGCTGAACAAATCAACGTCTTCACAGGCATCAGAGAGGGTGCCGACGATACATAGACCCACTAGCAGAACAAAGAGAGCCACACTTAGGGGATTAGAAAACCATTCTTGCAAGATTTTGTCGGCCCGTCCGTGCAGGCCGCCTCCACGAGTAACGTGCTACCATCCTAGCGATACCACTTGGCAACTCTTTGTTTCTTAAGCGCGGCTTAACATTCCTACAAAACAGCCGCCCTTGACAGAAGGCACCGACCAGGATATAACACTGTTATGCCAAATAACACCGTTATATCTTCCTCCGAAACACCGGACCAGGGAAGCTCAGGGAAGTTCAGACAGAGGCAGAAAGCCTCCCTGCGCTTAAATCTCCTGGATACAGCCAGCCGCATGGTAGCGGAGGGCGGTGCTGAGTCACTCAGCTTGAGAAAACTGGCAGAAGAAGTGGGAGCCTCGACCATGGTGGTCTACACCACTTTCGGCAGCAAGGAAGGCTTACTAAATGAACTCTGGCGGGAGGGCTTCCGCAGGCTCTGGGAAACGGAAGAAGAAGCTCTCAAACAAGCCGATCCCCTGGCCAGGCTGCACGCCCTCGGTAAGGCTTACCGGCAAAACGCAATCACCAATCCCTACTTTTATAAGCTTGTTTTTGGCGGGCAATTACCCACAGAACAATTATCTAAAGAGATGGAAAGCGATGAATGCAACCGCACCTTCACGGTACTGGTGCAAGCGGTAGCCGACTGCCAGAAAGCCGGTCTAATAGCCGGAGATCTGCCAGAAGTCGACGTGGCGGCCATGTTCTGGAGCACCGCTCACGGTGCCATCAGCCTGGAGCTGAGCGGTATGCTCGGCAAGTGGGCTTGTGCCGAAACAATCTACAAATTGAACTTCGAAAACTTACTAAGAGGTCTAAAATAAAAATGTCTTTTGACTACGATGCAATCATAATCGGCTCAGGCATGGGGGGCTTAGCTACAGCCAGTCTTCTCACGCAATTGAAAGGTTTCAAGGTGCTCGTACTGGAAAAGCATTTCAAGGTTGGCGGCTTCACCCATACCTTCAGCCGCCACGGCTATAAATTTGACGTGGGCGTGCACTACGTAGGCGAAATGCAGCCAGGTAGCCGCTCCCGCCAGCTCTTTGATCTGGTCAGTGGTGGCGCTGTAGACTGGGCACCACTACCTGATATCTACGATAAATTCGTCTACCCCGATTTCACCGTTTGCGCTTCATCCAATCGAGCAGTCTATATCAATGAGCTGGTGAACCGCTTTCCCCACGAGAGAAGCGCCATCCACAAATACTTCAAAGACATAGACGCCGTCAATCTCTCCATCCAGACCAAAACCACGGCAAGCCTCCTGCCAGGAGTACTTGCCGCCCCAGTCAATGCTTTCAACAGCGCTTTCAATAAACTGGCGATTATATCTACTGCCGACTATTTGAACGCCAACTTCAATGACAACAAACTAAAAGCCGTGCTGGTTTCCCAGTGGGGCGACTATGGTCTGCCGCCATCTCTCAGTTCTTTCGCCATACACGCCTTGATTGCCACCCACTTCTTGAATGGTGCCTTCTATCCTACCGGCTCGGCAGAAACTATCGCCCAGTCCATAGTGCCGATTATCAAAGGAGCCGGTGGAGACGTGCTGGTCAATCACGGGGTGGAGGAGATACTGGTCAAGAACGGCACCGCCTGCGGCGTCACCGGTAAAGATCAGAGCGGCACCACCTTCAGATTTACGGCCCGCCATATCATTTCCAATGCCGGTATTTATCCCACTTTCCAAAAACTGCTGCCCGAAAATTACAAACTGGCAGTACCAGGCTTCACCGAAGATCTTGATGCCTCCTCCATTTCCATTTACATAGGCTTTAAACGCAGCCCTAAAGAGCTTGGCTTCCAGGGCGAGAACCACTGGCTGCATTCAAGCTACGATCACGACGCCGAATACGCCGCCCGCAATAATCCGGAAGGCAAGCCAGGCTTCGCCTATCTTTCCTTCGCCTCGCTGAAAGACCGATTGGCCGAAAAACATACCGCCCAGGTTATCACCATAGCCAGCGCCGCCCCCTTCAAGCAGTGGCAAAACACCGCCTGGAAAAAGCGCGGCAGTGAATACGAGCAATACAAGGAACGCCTGACGGAAAATCTTCTTGCCATGATAGAAAGCCGTTATGCCGGCTTCAGAGATCTGGTCGACTACTGCGAGCTTTCCACCCCCCTCACCGTGGAAAGTTTCACCGGGCACCCGGGCGGCCGCATATACGGACAACCAATGACACCGCAAGTAGTAGCATCTCGCTCTTTCAAACCGGACACCCACGTCAAGAATCTCTATCTCACCGGCACCGATATACTGGCTCCCGGCGTGATGGGAGCCTTCATGGGCGGCGTCTTCTGTGCTGCCCGCATCATGGGTTCCTTTGGTCTGGCAGAGATAATGACGGCGGCATCCAGCAGTCGCTACAGCCCGGCAAAGCAAGTTACGGAAGTCGACCAGAGGGCCCCCCAGAAAGTCAACTGATTAAGCGCCCCTCGCTACTTCAATTTTGCGGCCTTAAGTTTTTCCATTTTTGCTTCATCCGCTCTGGCTGCCGCTTCATTGTGCATCAGGCGCAAAACCTTAGCACGGGCCTGATAGTGCGAACTCTGGTCAGGGGCGAGCTTAATTGCCTGGTCGTAATCTTTCACCGCCATGGCATAGTTCTTTAGACCAAAATAGGCATCCCCTCTCATCTTGAGCGCATCGTCATCGTTAGGACTAAGACTCAATACGGCATTCAAGTCGGAGAGCGCCTCTTTATAATGATAAAGCCTGAGCAAGAGTGAGGCACGCCTGTATATACATTCGATCTGATTGTGATTCAGATTCACAGCAGTGTCCAGGGCGCTGATGGCCTCTTTATACAAACCAATGTCTGTCAACTGTTGCGAAAGAACAACCCAACTGTGAGGATCATTCTTTTTGAGCTCGGCCGCTCTTCTCAGATCTTTGGAGGCTTCCAATCGCTCGCCCATAGCATTTAGAGCCATGGCCCGGTGCTCCAAATAGCGAGAAGAACTCTTGTCGAGTTGAACGGCTTTGTTGAAGTGAATTAGCGCTTCTAGAGGTTTGTCCTCATTTGCAAGACCGACACCTTTGAAATCGTGACCTTCGGCAAGCAGAGGATTGAGTTTTAGTGCCGTATCAAGATCTCGCTTAGCACGGGCGATGTTATCACGACCTTCATCAACTTCAGCCAGAAAATAATAGGCCTTAGCCCTGAGCAGATAAGCCTCAGCATACTTAGGATTAAGTTCAATTGCTTTGTTTAGTTCTTTCATGGCTGCCAGGGGATCTTTCTGAGATTCCCTTATGCGAGCCCGCAGGTAATATATACTTGCATCCCTTGAATTGAGCTTAAGGGCTTGCTCGCTTTCGGCAATGGCCTCTTTAAACTTCTTTTTGTTGGATAGAAACTGGGCCTTCTCTTTAAGCTCAGCAATTTGCTCGCTCTCGGTCTTGGCAATAGCAAAGTTTACGGAGACGATTGAAACTAGAAATAGAGCGGCAGAGAATCTGAGTAATCTTGTTACCATAAGCGAATCCACTTCAATCTCTCAGCCGGACTATCCGATGTACTTTGCTAAGGACCAGTCAAATTCATGACCTCTAAGCCGATGACCGAACTACACCGCCATCTAAAAAACAGTCGAATTCTAACAGGCGGGCGACAACAGAAACCCACTCTCAAGATATCAGCTTATTGTTTCGCAAGACAAGTAGTAGGCATCATGAAACTCACTGGGCTTGCACTTTCGAACCTTCCAAACAGCAAAGACTCTAGTGATCTACCCGCACCGTCTCATAGTCGTTCTTGGTCCAACTGTAACCGCCTCTGACATTGGTGTCGGCCACATAGTCGGCTTCGAAGCTGACCTCGCGCCGCTGAGAGCCGGCTGGGAAGGAGAGACCGGGATTACCTTCAAGGGAATTGATTACCCGAACCAGAATGCGATCAAAAGAGGTTTTGCCTGAGCTTCTGGTTATCTCAGCCATGACATGACGATCGCGAGTAACAGTCACCTTCATGGTTGCTTCGCCGCGAATCAGAGCTACTTCCTGCCAGCGAGCATAAATTTCCGCACAGAGTTGCTTATGCCAGGCTTCCCAGGCCAGAGTCAGGGCTTTCGAGCCGCGTTCGGCACCTATATCAAAGCGCCTGTTCTCGGCTTGCCCACTAAGGGGCACATTGTCTCGCGCCGGTGTGGCGGCAAAGAGCTTGGGATCCACCAAGCCCCCCGAGGCGCCGGCCGCGGTAGCACGCCCGGAGAAACGTGAGGGAGCCACAGGAATGGCATCAGTGGTGACGTTCTCGGGAGAAACAGAGCGACTTTGCACCGGTCTTTCCAGGCGCATGACACTGTTATTCAGACGCACACCGCCTTTCAGTGTAGACTGTGCCGCCGTGGCCGTGGAAAAGCCGGACAGAACCAGAGCCAGCGTACTGAAGACCAATATCAGGTCTTTACCATTAACAACACGGCGACTGCCGCTTAGAAAGCCCATATACATTTGCCGATACCCATACCGCTTAAGTATTTCCTGAATAGGAAGACCATAAATTGACACTTTCCGGAAGACGGCGACTAACACCGTCTTGTTCCTTATTATCTACCAGTGACAAGCCCGATAAAAGAGCCTACAAGCGCCCCCCGCAAAGCGGCATTACCCATGCTGGAGCGGCTGCGGCCAGGAGAAAGGGAATTTACAAGGGCAGCGCCGGCGGCTCCGGTAAGACCATAAGTAAAAACTCGTTTGAGGCGACCATCAAGATACCCTGCACTACTGGTGATACCAGAGGCGCGACCTTCGAAGTTACCGGAAGCGAACTCTTCACTTCTGGAATTACTGAAGGGAGTAAGAGTACCGGCTGGCTCATTGTATGTCGGCTGTGGCGCAGGCCGCGAAGCAGCCCTGGCAATGGCGGGCGCCACAGGGGGTGCAGCAGCCGTCCAATTGGAGTCAGTTGTTTTGGGTGTTGCAGCCAATTTAGATTTGAGACTAACCACGGCTTCATTTACCTCGGGGTCGTCTTTCTTGAAAGATCTGGCCCGCTCGTAATAATTTAGAGCCTCGTTCAATTTGCCGTCGGTCTCGGCAATTACACCGAGGTTGAAGTAAACGTCAAAACCGGGATGGCTGTAGCTTAACGCTGTCAATTTGCTCTCAGCTTGCGATTTGAAGCCCTGATTGTAGAGCGAAAGAGCTTCAGCCAGGGCCTCGCTGCCATCATCAACTTCGGCAAGGGGAGCTGCTTCCGGCACTACCTTGTCGAGCCGACCGGCCTGGGCTGTCAAACTGCCGCCGCTTTTGCCATAGGAAACAGCACCGGCAATTGCCTTGAGGCGCTCACTTTCAGGACCCTGCGAGGTCTTCCCAAAGAGTTTCAGCTCCAGTTTCTCAAGACGCTTGAGACTGGAAAGCTCATTTTGAGGACGCCCTAAAACAGTGGTCTCAAGGGAGGAAAGGTCGTAGGAGGCAGTAGAAACAATAGCCAGCGCCGGCAAATTGATCGACAAAAGAAAAGCCAGGGCGGCACCCTGCACTACTTGAGTTTTTCTGTAACTGGTCATGATTTTGACCTCTGGCAACAAAAATTCCGCTTGAGCAAACTGTGTCAAAAGAAGCCGTGGCAGAAAGGTCCTGCCACCCTGTAAAACAAGCTTCAATTGCAACCTCTACGGCATCTGATGACGGGCGAAAGCCCAGGTAGTTCCCAAATCAGGATAGATGCACCGAAGACTAAAAAAAGAAGTCAGCTTGCCGGGCAGAGCTTAAAACCCCATTAATAATTGTCAAGCGAAGCTCAAAAGCAGGCGCCCTTAACAATCTAACTAGATTTCCTTAACCACGCCTTTGCCAAAGAAGGGGGAAGATATCAATACATATACAAAAGATAGAAGAAGCCAGAAAGAAAAGTCTTTTGTAGTTGCTAAAGGTCAGAAAAACCGAATTTTCCAGGAAAATTCAAGGAAGAAAAATCATGGAAGTCGCTTTAGGATTATCACTAACAGCAGCATGCTCCATTCTCGCCATCTGGATTAACGACAAGTTCAAGGTCGGCGGCGAACTGAAAGAAGACTGAAACTAAAAGCAGTCGCTCTCTCTTAAAATACGGAACTACGGCCAGCCCAGACGAAACGCTTGAGAAGCGGGGCCGGTCTGAATCTTTCTGCGGCTGAGAAGGCACCCTTATCAGCGCAAATGGTGGAGCGTCGCTCCAGTTCGGCAAGGCATACAGGCAACCCCATGGAAGAGGCAAGTTCCAGGGGACCGGAGCGCATGCCCAGACCAGCCATCAAGGCCGGGTCGAGATCTTCGGGCATACAGATACGCTCCTGCAAAGCCAGAAAAGCTTCGTTGATCATGGAAAGGAAGAGCGACTCTGCCAGATTTTCCTTGTTGCAGAATTCTTTCAGCACCTCACAGGTGGGGTCTTTCGCCAGAGCTTCGGTAAGAAGCGGCGCCAGAACCGGGTTTACTCCAGCACGTTTACGGGTCTCTTTGTCATAGGCATAGAAACCGCCGCCGGTCTTCTGACCGAGCACGGAGGCTTCCACCATTTCGCCAAGCAATGCCGGCACGGCAAAACGCGGTCCGTATTCGTTGTAATTGTAGGAAGCAACAGCCAGACCGATATCGGCGCCATTCATATCACGCAGAGCCAACGGGCCTATGGGCATTACGTAATCGCTTACGGCCTTATCGATTTCTTCCACCGTGGCAATGCCGGCGGTGAGAGCAAAGAGCGACTCGTTCATGTAACGTCCCAGCAGTCTGTTCACCAGAAAGGATGCGCATTCTTCCACTCGCACGGCTAGCTTGCCGATAGAAGTTGCCAGTTCAAGGGCATAGCGCACTGTTTCGTGGGAGGTTTCAAGACCGGGTATGACCTCTACCAGCTTCATGATGTGAGCCGGGTTGAAGAAGTGCATGCCGACAACTTTGTCGGCCCTTCTGGTGAAGCTGCCAATCTGAGAAATGGAAAGACTGGAAGTATTGGAGGCTAAAACGGCGTCCACATTGCACCACTCATCCAGTTCGGTGAAGATCGCCTTTTTGATCTCGATATTTTCGCTGGCCGCTTCGATGACAAGCTCCACATCGGCAAAACCTTCGTAGTCGGTGGCACCGGCGATGCGGGCCCGGATCTCGGCTGATTCTTCCTCGGAGAGACCTTTTTTGCGACGTCCCGCCAGCAGACGATCGATATTTTCAAAACCTTTCTTGAGGAAGTCTTCGTTTGCTTCCTTCACCAGCACCTGGTAGCCGCTTTGGGCAAAGGCCACGGCAATGGAAGCCCCCATAGTGCCGGCGCCGACAACGGCTATCAAGGCTGATGCGGGTTGATTGTTCTCACTCAGCTCCATTGAATTCTCCCAGAGGCATTTAGTCGATGATGCAAAGTTACTTGCTCTCGGTCCGAAATTAAAGAGTCAGACTAAGTGCTTTTCAAGCCGGAGTGACTCTGTGAATATGCTCATATTGGCCCGTGTTCATCACCGACACATATAGGGTTTTGCTCCTTCCAACCCACCCTTTTCATCGACCCGAATCTTCTCAAGTGAGACCAGGCAAGGGTCTCAGGGCTCTACAATTAATCACTTGACATCTTGGAATTTATTAAAGACTTGTAGCTTTTTTGCAATACTTCGTTAAAATAAATGCACAATAAAGCTTACTCACAAAGCTTTAACTCTCACATAGGGTCAGAGAACCAATCAAAAGTCCGCTCAAGCGATTCCACTAAAGCTTCAGCCGGGCTGTACAACTTTCGTTCTTCGTTCCTCGTTTCACTACCCCAAGCCCCCACAGAAAAGAACAATCAGGAATCTCAGCTCACGGCTTAACCAAGCCAGGAGGCGGTCGTGCTCGCCTATTTAATCATCGGCATTGAACTTGCAATTCTATATACCGTTTTCTGGTATGTGTTTTTGCGCGAGCCGCGCCCTTACAAAATCCGTGAGAATATCTGGGGTTATTATCCCGGCGCCGGGCAAGACTCAGCCCACACCGATAACGGCTGCCGGCACTGCAACAGCCAGGCCGATGCCAACCAGAAAGCGAGAGAAGAAGAGTGGCGCGTGCCCTCTTTCAGCAACATTCCCACAAGCCATATCGATGAAGTACAAAAGCGTTACCAGAACGCCATGACTCCCATCGAACTTTTGAGAAGTCAGCAAAAGGGCATCGAAAAAATTCACCTGCCTGGAAGTCATGATGAAGGCGGCAAAAACTATCGTGCCTGCACACAGAGGTTGAAAGTATCCGAGCCCAGAACTTTTCTGTCAAAATTAGGCGAGTCGCTCAACACGATGAATATCAAGTTGCCCTGAAGCCAAATTTTGGATAGTTAAATGACCCAGTCCGGCTCCGTATCTGGTCCCCTGGTTGAAATCCGCAACCTAACCAAGCACTTTCCCATCCGCAAAGGCTTTTTCAATAAGCAAGTGGGGGCGGTGCGGGCTTTGAGCGGTGTCAATTTAGACATCTACGAGGGCGAAACCCTCGGACTCGTGGGTGAATCCGGCTGCGGCAAGTCGACTCTTGGAAGGGTCATGCTGCGCCTCATGAATGCCACCGACGGCGAGGTGAAGTTCGAGGGAAGAGAAATCATGTCCCTTGACAATAAATCCATGAAGCCTTTGCGCAAGCAGATGCAGATTGTCTTTCAAAATCCGTATGCCAGCCTTGATCCCAGAATGACCATTGAGCAAATTCTGGCTGAACCCCTTGTTGTACATGGACTTTTTCAAGGGGATGCCTTGAGAAAGGAAGCGGAGAGACTAATAGAACTTGTTGGTCTCAAGAAAGAGATGCTCGATCGCTACCCTCACGAATTTTCCGGCGGACAAAGACAGCGTATCGGCATAGCCAGAGCCCTGGCCCTCAAGCCCAAGCTAATAGTTGCCGACGAACCGGTTTCGGCCCTCGACGTGAGTGTGCAGGCGCAGATACTCAATTTGCTCCTTGACCTCAAGAAAGAATTCAGGCTCACCTATTTATTCATCGCGCACAACCTTGATGTGGTGCGCTATATCAGCGACCGCATTGCCGTCATGTACCTGGGTCGAGTGGTAGAGATTGGACCTTGCAGCCAGGTATATGAAGAACCCCTGCATCCCTACGCCCGCGCTCTCATTTCTGCCGCACCGGTACCGGACCCCAATTACGACAAGAGCCAGCGCATTATTCTCACAGGCGATCTGCCCAGCCCGGCCAACCCCCCTTCCGGTTGTGCCTTCCACACCAGATGCCCCCTCGTGCAGGAACGCTGCAAGCAAGAGCTGCCGCAGCTTAGAGAGATAAAGCCGGGTCATAGTTCAGCCTGTCACTTCGCTGAAGACCTTTTGCAAAAGACTTAGAGGCGCGGACGCAGGTCGGTAAAGCTGCCGTCGGTGCGCTGCCACTGGGCGCCAAAGACGCCGTTTTCGACAATTTCATTGTAGACGGCAAAGACGCACTTCCCGGCGCCGGCACCGGCTTCTTCCAGAAGCGGCTGGGTCCATTTTCGCAAGGTGAAAATGCGCGGCGCGCTGCCGGTAATCACCCAAATAGGCAGACCGGTCTTGAGAAAGGCTCGAATCTTTGGCTCCCAGTGCCTGGTCTGGCGAAAATTACCGGTGTCTATCTCCAGCAAGACTCGCACGGCAGGGAGATTGCTATCGGCATAGGTAAAGCCGATGGTGGCATCGGCCTGCTCTTCGGCTTCGGTAAGATCCCCGGCCAGTTCCTTCCAGAACTCACGGCCGGTGACGAATTCCAGATTGCCGATAAGCCCCCTGGCTTCCGCATCTTCAAGAGCCAGGCGCAGGTCCACCAGGCGCAGGAAATGCTCTTTGTGGTAGGTGTGGGGCGGTCCGGTGGGTATGGTTTCCCAGGAAATGCCACGATGCTGCTCAAGAGCGCGAGCCCCGGCTGCCGTCAAAAAATAGATCAGTTCGGGACGACCACGCCCTTCCATACGCCCCGAAGAAGCGCAGCCCGTAAAGCCGGCCTGTTGAATGCGGCGAAGCCGCTTGCGGGCGGTCTCATAGCTTATTTCTGGAAAGCACAAGCGGGCAAGCTGGCTGGAGGAAATGGTTCGGTGCAAATAAAGCTCTTGCAGAGCCAATATGTCTCTATCCATAAGCACGACGCTGCGCTTTTTGGATTTGAGCTTGAGGGCCTTTCCGACCATGTCATTTTGATTGAGCGGCAATTTTACCTGAACTCCAATTGCAAAAAGAGCAACCCATTAGCCTACTCTTTTTGTACCCCTAAAATGCTCCCTAGAATAGCTAAGAATAGAGTACCCCCTTTATTACACCTTCCAAACAGGCTGTTTTTACCGGCGCTTTCGTGCTGACTTGCCTGAGACAAGCACAGGCGCTGAAACCAGTAGCAAAGCAGAGCGTTACTTAGGGCTGTCTAATCTTATAAATGGCCGGCAAAAAGAATAAGCAGCAGGCCGTCGTGCACACAGACACTACAAGTAGTGGCAAAAGGGAGCCGCCGAAGAAGGGCTGGCATACGGCAGTGTATAGATGTCCGCCCAGAAGAACGCCGGCCTCGGCAGCCAAATTGAAAAGACAGATCAAAACGGCCATCAAGGTCGTACGCCATTGCCTGGGACAGGCATCGGCAGCCATTCCATAAAGACTGAGTGTGAAAACGCCCGAGGTCAGCCCCCGCACAAATTCAATCAGAAAGGCGCTGAGGCTATCATGCAAGCCAAGATAGGAAAGGGTGACCAGGCAGGAGAGAATCACCATAAGCGCCGTATAGCGCCTGGTGCAAGCCAGTCTGGTGAGGCGGAAAAACAAAATAGAACCAAGCAAAAGTCCCAGGCTGCTGCAAGCCCCCAACTGCCCGATCAACTGGGGAGAGAAGTGCAGCCGGTCGCGCTCAAAGAAATAAAGGCTGACGCCCAGAGAAGGGCTGAAATTCCACAACATAAGAAAGCCGGCCGTGGCAAGAAAGCGACTATTCTTAATCAGAGGCAGGAACTCATTGAAAGTCTGAGCAATGGGAGACCGCTTGCCACCGGAGCCGACCGCGCCCAGAAAAGCAGCCCGGAACTGAGGCAGTTCACCTTGCAGACGCGGCCATAGATAAAGCGCCACTAAAGAAGGTGGCAAAGCCGCCAGAAAGGCGGAGAAAGCCAGAGCTGCGGAGGCAGGAAAGGTCTGAGCGAGAAATCCGCTTAAAAGTAAAGCCGCGATATTGGCAAGATAATAGGCTGTTCCCTGATAAGCCAGATAGCTTCTGGTAGTGTCACCATCATGCCGAGATGCGGCCATGCCGATGGCTATTACTGTGGCCAGTGCCATACCGACATTGGCCGACATGATCAAGAAAATAGAAAGAGCCGCACTAGTTTGAGCTGGTAGAGGCGGATTGACCAAGAGGACCAGCGCCAAAAGCAAATAGAAAACGGCACAAACAACATTACCAATCCAGAGATAACTCGACTGAGCCCTTCCCTGACCGGGGAAGAGGTCGGCGAGAATTCCATATACAGGCTTAATCATCCAGGGCAAAAGCAAAAGCGCCATGAAGCCGGAAACACCGGCAGCATCGAAACCCAGGCCGTCCTTCAAATAGTAATTGAGCGTCTGGCTCACCACACCAAAACTCTGACTAACGCCCTGCACCAGGTAACTGAATACAAAAAGAAGAGCCAGACCAGACCGGCTCTCCTGACCAGAGGGTGCAGGCGCCGATGAAGCTGCTTGCGCAAGCGATTCACGCTCAGTCACTAAAGGCAAAAGTGAGCCTCCCAAAGCTTGTCGGAGCCTGATACCGGAGATGATGCCCCACCGGGGGATGGTGATTCAAATAATAGTGTCCTCATCTTGCTAAATATTTGGCAAACAATCTCCCTGGCAAACTCCTCAAGTTATAAACTAACCCTCGTCATTATTGAGACTTATTCTCAATAAGTTCACCCCCCAGGCACACCTCAATAATTCCCGGGACCCAAATATAAACCGGACCTAATTGAGAAGCCAAGCGCATCTGTAAATTTGAAAATGTTCGCATTTACTGCACTTAATCTAGCAAAAACGGAAACCATTTTCAGATATTATGGCGTGCTGTCTCTACATATATAGAGAAGGTAGGAAAAGTGTTAGAAAACATTGCACAACTTCAAAAGCTGGACAGGGCCGCTTACCAGGCAATAGTGGAGCAGGTGAAGAACCACGGCGCTCTTGAAGCTATCTGGCAAGAACCTTACCCAGAGTACGCTTCCCGCGGATTGAAAGTTGCCACTCTTCTGAATGCTACCGGCGAGCAAGAGAACTTCGACTATCGCGATTGCCGCAATGTAAAAAGCACGCCGCTGCTGAACGAACTTTCCACTATCAAAACCTTTTTCGCAGGCAGCGGTCTGGACATTATGGGGGCTCGCCTGCTCAGACTGGATGCCGGAACCTTTTTGCATGAACATCGCGACTTCATCTATCTCGAGCCTGTACCGAGATTCCGCCTGCACCTGCCTTTGATCACTAACCCCGACTGCTTCATCGTCAGCCCCGACATAAACGTGCACTTCAAAGCCGGGTATCTCTGGAAACTCGATCCGAAAAGCACCATCCATAGTGCCTGCAATTTTGGCAAAGAACCGCGTATTCACCTGATGCTCGACTGCTATGTCAACCAGACACTGGCGGAATTGATTGAAAAACAGTTTCTTGACGAAGACGCCAAATTTGTCAAACCGGCTCTCACAAAGACCATAAAGGAAGATTTGCAAGAGCAAGCCATCAACCTGCTCAAGCAATCGCCGGATAATCTGACGGCAGCGGAAGAAATCATTCTAGCGGCTTTTTGTCGCTACAACCTCTACAGACTGAAAGAGGGTCTCACTACCTACGACATACTGAGCCAGGTTTACGAACAAGCGACCAGAGCCATTCCGACACTGGCTGCCCTGCTGAAGGAGCGTCAGGCCTACTGGCAAGCCAGATTGGTGGAGACCTATCCCGAACGCAAAGAGAAGGAAGCAGCACTGGCTGTTTGAAAAAAACATGAAAGAAGGCAAATTGCATTTTCAAATTCATGACGCCGGGCGAGGCAGAAGCTTCAGCCTGCCCTCCGTGCAAGACTATCAGGAAGAGAAGCGCATCAAGGTTGTGGCGGCAAGCCCACTCAATTTTGGACCGGAAGCCGATAAGGGCGCCGGCACTTGCAGCCACCACGAATTTATCGCGCACCGGCTGGAAGCAGCGCTGGCTCTGCTTTCCAACACACCATCTTACTTTCCCGGTCAGACCATTCCGGGTCCGGGCTCTATGGGTCTGGAAGTGAACCGCGGCAACCTGCTCATTGAACAGTTCCGCCACCTTCTCAACTTCGATGAAAAGGCTTGCGCAAGACTTCTACAAAGCGGAAACGACAGCTACAGCCTCTACTCTGTAAAGGTTCCTGCAAAAGAAGTCTGGCGTTTCAATCTAATAGAAAAGCCCAGCTTGAGCTTTCTCTACCAGGCGGAAGAGCCTGCCAGATTGAAATCTCCTGATATTCCGGCAAGAGCCTACCAGGTGCTAAAAACAGATCTAATCGAACATTATGCAAAGTTGAAAGCCGATGATTGCCCGGAAAATCTGCAAGGGGCGCTGAAAGCAGTGGCGAGGGCCTGGCATAAAGAAGACGGACGGCGGGACTTAAGCAAAACGGCACTTACCGCCGCCTATAAGCTCTGGCAGCACTACAGTGAGCAAGGGAGCGTCAATGAAGGTAACTTCATGGCTTTTGCCTTTGAACTGGAAGCCCTGGCCTTTCACCAGACCGCCAAAGAGAAGCTGGGCCTTTTGAGTTTTGCCGGCGGCGTCTTCGCCGACAACTATGTGCAAATTGCCCTGATGCCCCTGGCTAAGATTCAAGCCACCGAATTCTGCGTGAGAGAAAGACTCTTTGATGAAGTGATCAATTTAGTTGGACGCGGCTTTGCTCCGGTGGTGGTTAACGAACACGGTCTTGTGGCCGACGGCAATCACCGGGTGACCGCCGCCTGGATCTGGAATTTTCTCAAGTACACAGCCGGCAACTGTAAGACCAATGCCAAACAGGCCACCTGGTCCCTTGACGATCCCCGCTTCCAGAGAGAAGCTGCCAACTTCTTCCTGCAGTCATCAGTAACGGGAGCCATATCCGACGTTTCCCGCCATGAGATTTTAAGCCACCTGGCTGCTTACCTTTCCAACCCCGAATGCCGGGCCAAACTGCAAACCTATATCAAGCCGCAGTTGTCC
>Ga0268298_10001786_pt1 | contig 24420 bp, 37 predicted proteins | sample WWTPWeurt_MetaG_FD_194462 | JGI IMG/M metagenome (GOLD analysis project Ga0268298, IMG submission 194462) | Activated sludge microbial communities from WWTP in Nijmegen, Gelderland, Netherland - WWTP Weurt | ecosystem: Engineered > WWTP > Aerobic digester > Activated sludge | place...
TGCGGACGGCACCCACATTGAAACCTCGCATCTCGTGTACGCGGTTGGCAAAGTAGCCATGGTTTTTCGCGAATACTGGGTCATTCTAGGGCAGCCCTCGCAGCAATGGATTAGCAGTCACGAATCGTTTGACGCTGAAGCTCCACTCAAAAAGCTCAGCGCGAACTACGTCTTTCATTACCAAAACTTCCAAGTCATTCAAAGTCGTGGCTGGGTAGTTCCAGAGGAATGCCTGAGCGCTTACTCCAACTAGGACGAACTGTGGGAATGAACTCTATTGCACAATCATTCCCGATAGCACGGAAATACCAGACTGTCGGTCCTGGAGACTGGAGCAGAGGACTATACCAGCTACCACTTTGCACTCAAGCCGTTAGACCTTGTACTCTGCGCGCCATACAGCCCTGTTCTCTATTGCGGCAGCGAGCTGCACTTACGGCATATCCTCAACGGCATGGCCGAGCACAGGAAAGCCGCTTGCGGAATTCTCTCGTCCCGTAAGGACGACAAAGATGACTTCCTCTACAAAGGCTTCACTAGCTTCATCACAGCCAAGCAACTGCGCACATTGACCGTCGACAATGCACAGGAAGTGCTCGACCTTCTGGTAAGACAAGCCCAGGAGTCAATTCGCAACTACGACAACCGCGATGAAGTCCGCCGCAGACGCGAACATCAGGAGACTCAAAACAGGCTGGCTCGGGCAGAAAATGCGAAGATTCAGGAGGCCTTACTCACCCCCGTGCATCAACGCACCATGGCCCAGGAAAACTTGATCGACCAATATCGCCTGGAACAGTCTCGTCAGCGCTGCATGTAACCCTGGTTAACCTCTAAAACCGAACACTCCCGAGAATAAGTTTTCGGGAGTGTTCTTTATCTACCCCTATTGCTCAGACCGGAGATCCTTTATGACTCAAATGAAACCACTTGCACGCGTCTTAACCGGAGCCGTTGTCGGTACGATTTTCGCACTGGCCCTGTTTGGATTATTGGTACTAGCCAGCCAGGGCGAGGTGAAAATTGATACTTCGCGAGCTCTCAACGCCATAATCCTGTGCGCCGGTATGTTCGCTTTCTTCTTCGCCATTGGCTACGAAATGATCTGCGATGCCATGTCGTTTATCTACACCCCCAAGGCTCGTACACCGTACAAAGGCTGATCGGCAGTCCGAGAAGCTTCCACAATCCCTAAACAACCAACCAATAGCGACTATTAAAAACCAAGTCGCTAGGAGACCATCATGAACATCAACAGCATCACCGCAAACATCAAACGCATCCGCTGGACCGGCAACAGCACAACCAGAACCTATCTGGTATCAGCCGCTCTTACTCTGAATGATAAGGACACGGCTTTCGCCTATTGCGACCAACCAGTACCGGCTGAACGCAACTGGTGCGACCTGACAGAATCCGGTAGACAAATTGTCAACGACCTTCTCGTCCAAAGCGCCGTTCAGCACCTGAACGTCTCATGCTTCTCATTGGAAGTGACAATCCGGCCGGCCTTCACCTGGGATGACTTGCAAGCATGGATTCTCGCCGTCATCAACACCCATCTCTTCCAGGGCGAAGCAGACATAGGTGAACTGGGCAAAACAAGCTGTGAACACGGCGTTATTCGCTACAAAGGCACCAAGAAAGATACGGTGCGCTGGTACGGCGTATCTATGCCGCTACGCCCTGATGAGAAGTGCCGCACTTCCCTGCAAGTTACATCGTGGGCAACCATCGAAAGCATGAACAAAGCCTATCTAGCCGATGCTTCAGTCCATCTCGCGAAGAAACAGATGGTTTTCAGTCACTCAGTATCGGCCTTGGGCGGCGAAACCAAATCAACGCCAAGGAATCCTGCAGCCAATGAGCCGTCATCCAGCCACCTATCAGTCACGGCAGCATGCCTGAGCATTCTCAAAGAGGTCTACAGTCTTAGAGGAGTCATGTCAATCTGGGTCGGAGCATTTGAAATCAGCGTTGAAATTGCGCCGGTCTTCAGTTGGAGCGACTATCACCAGGTAGTGGTGGACATCATCAACAAGCATCTCTTCGAAGGCAAAGCAGCAGTTGAATTTGACGGCTAGCTAAGCAACACCCATGCGAAAGGACCACTCAGCCACGGAAGGCAATTCCATCGAAACTACAATCGGAGACACTAATGTCTGAACAAACTGTACAAGAAATCGTCGGCACCCTTATCAACGTGGAAAAGGTCGTAGTAAGTGGCAAACCTCAAAGCGGTGATCAGGATGCGCGCTGGGAACATGCCGTTTGCCGTCCAGCTGAAGGTGGTATTACCGGCGCTCACACAGTGCACATCCTCACCCTGTTGAAGGAACGCGGACGCCATATGGAAGACAGCCATGAGGTGTATGCCGCCGTCTTTGTGGAAGTGGTCACAGACTCCAGTCGACCAAGCGACATAGCCCTGGCCCTATTGTGCCGTTCCGGCGGCAAGGTCAAATTGACCGTTGACTATGCCGGAGAGGTACCTATCGCAAGCGCACCCAATGCCAAGCTGAGGATTCCACTGCTTGCCATTGAAGCAATCGACGAAGACGACTACTAATAACGTTTCGGCGAAAGAGCAGCAGTCAAGTTAAACGCCTCGCAAACTTCACGGTCTGCACCTAACGGTGTGGGCCTATTTGCCAATTTACCGCGAGAAACCTCGCAAGAGAAACACGTATGTATATCAATCCTACAGCGCTGATAGTCCTCTTTGTTCTGTTCCTGATTCTCTGGCAGTCCTTTCGCTATCTCACATACCGAGTAGCGCACTGGCTGACCGTCGCCGCCATGGTGTTCATTGCCCTGGCCATAATCAATCCGGCTCAAACAAAAGTCATGGTTCACCATTTATGGTACTGGCTCCTGGACGCCGTGCACAACATCATCTACGTGCTTAGCTGACCCCCGGCATGAGCTGAACAACCGCTTGCCTTCCCAAAAGAAGGCAAGAAAACTGCAGAAGCAATGGATTTTCACAAGTAGCTAGAAGAACACCGGTAAGAACGACGGTTCTTACCGGTCCACGTATATCGCAACTGGAGAAGTTTATGACAGATGAACTTTCATTTGATGATGAAAAGATTTCCCTTTTCTCAATGTACATGCAGGAGGCCCGCAAGATACCTCTAATTACGGCAGAAGAGGAAGCTTCGCTTGCCTTCCGTGCCAGAAATGTCGGCAAGGCAGCAGCGGAGGCTAGAACAGCTCTAATTGAGGCAAACCTGCGTTTAGTGGTCTCCGTGGCCTGGCGTTATGTCAGACCAGGAATTGAACTCGAGGATCTGGTGCAAGAAGGCAACATCGGCCTGATGAAAGCAATAAGCAGGTTCGATCCGTCCAAAGGCTTTCGCCTATCTACCTACGCACTCTGGTGGATTCGCCTGGCCATCAAGCGTTACATCGCCAACTATGGACGTCAAATCAGGCTACCGGTACATAAGGTAAGAAAAGCCTATCAGCTCCATCAGGCACTCGACACTCTCAGACGACACGGACCCGAGCCTACCCTGGCCGAGCTTGCCGCGTTCTTGAATCTCACTGTCAAATCTACCGGTGACCTGCTTCGGCAAATGGCACTGCCAGTATCTCTGCAAGAACCTACATCCCAAGCCGGTCAAGAAGACGGCGACGACGAGCGCGAGTTGCTCGACACTATAGCGGCAGATCAGTCCTGGGAACCCTCCCAGAAAGCAGAAACCGACGATATTGCAGTAGCTCTCAATGCCGCAATGGCAAAACTGAATGAGCGAGAAACACTCATTCTTAAGCACCGCTTCGGCCTTGGCGAGGCGGATTTCCTCACTCTGGAAGAAATAGGCGACATGTTCTCAATTACCCGGGAACGTGTGCGTCAGATTGAATCGGCGGCTTTAAGAAAGCTTGGCCGAGGGGAAAAGGGAGCGGCCCTGCGGCAGCTCCTCTGACCGGCAACCGGAGGCAGCCCTCAGGGACCGCCCTCCAACATAAATCTAGTATTAGCCGCCTGCTTTCCTCTCGCGAACCTACACCTCGCTAGCGGACGCAGGCGTCCTCAATGTATTGGAGAACAACCATGAATAAAAATTACGAACAACCAATCACCATCGGCAACACTCCCATCGTCGGCAAAACCGCCCGCGAACAAGCCGAGCACGTGTATTCCCTGTGCAGACAACTGATGCAGCCGCTGCAAGAGCGCCAGCAATCACTGCGCATTTACGCACCGGAGCTATCGAATAAAGTGCGCGACATTGTGGTGGAGCTGTTTCTCAAGGATAACTTGAGCGCGAGATACTTCCGAAACCGGCAGTACAAACGCACTCCCTATTTCATCTTCACAAAAGTGGCAGCGGCTTAAGCGGCTTGTAGAAAGCCGTATCAAAACCGGGCGTGCACACCACCTGCGACTGAATCAAACCATCAAAAACATTTTTTGGAGAACTGTCATGAAAACAACATCTACAACATCCCGCAAGGATAACGCAAAATTCGCCCTTGTCGCCTTTGCCCTCGTGGCCGGTGTGGCAATACTCAGAGGCTTAACTGAATTGCAAGAACGCTTCGGCAAGAGAGGTTAGGTCAATGAGCCCTATCTACCTTCCGAACCCCCAAATTGCTCGCTTCATTGGACTTGCTGTCGCCTTTGCAGGCTCCTTGTGGGCAGTTCATCTCAACGAGCTGCCGCAGAGAGAGAACGCTGTCATCTTCGTATCAATCTGGATGGTCTTCATCTCGACAATCATTGCCTGGGCGCTGAACAGTTACGACCCCAACACCCAAAGAGAGCGAGCCCTTCTACCGGCTTCATTCCTGCTCTTGCTGCTCTGCTCCTTTGGCGTGCTGGGACTCATCCCCGCCCTGGCCGCGGTTTCAGGAAGCTTTGTCACCGGGCTGACGTTCAGGCCAATTGAACAACCAGCTCACTAATCAGCTACCAGTCAGCGGAAAACCACCCTCACCTTCAAATCACCTACCACGAGGTCAATATGAACCAGACACTCCTAAGCAAAGTACAAGCGGCAGCTCAAGTTATCACCACCTTTCTCGGCAAACTTGAGCAAGCGGGGCTATTAAAACTCGATAAAGCGCAGCAAATTCAATTTGCGTCCGAGTACATCAACAAGACTCTGGCCGACATCAAAACCAAAGGCTCGGAGGCTGTGCAGCAAAACTATCTTCAAATAAACAAAGCGACTCTTTCCGAGGCCATCAGTCAGTGCGTTTTCGGCAGCGCTGAAATCGTGCTCTGCGGCGGACTGAGAACTGTTGAAGACACAGCCTTGCAATCGGAAATCGCCAACTATTACTACGACAAAATCAATGTGTCGGTGCGTCCGCTCATCAACCAGGTAGGCGCGCTCTAGCCGCCGCCTCGCTCAGTCGCAACGGCCAACCCACCAATAACCGGCAACAGTCCGGAGAGCCACCTGGACTCTATGGTCTTGTGCAATATCAAGGCTCCAGATCAGACTCTCCGGAAACACTGGTGCTATCCAGTTTTTATCAATTTGGAGACACCCATGCAGTACATAACATCAAAGACAAGAACACGTCTGAAGAGAACTCTAATTGTCGTGGGAGGGTTACTCTTCCTCTGGCATCTGGCCACAGCATGCTATTTAGTAACCCTCGACTGGCAATGGCAGCTCACCCATGACACCTATAAACCAAGTCTGGAAATGTCGTTCTTAAACCTGGCAGGTATCGTACTCTGGGGAGCGATCGGTCTGATTGTGCCGCTCTGTGCGCTTTATGAAGCCTTTGAGGAGCGCAGCCTCTTCAATCTATCGATAGTAAGCAGAAACGGACGCTACCCGGCGTGGCAATTTCTCTCTATTCTCTTGTTGCCTGTAATCATTGTCGGAACAATTGGCATAGCCTACAACGAAATGTTGTTCACACTCTCCACTGACATGAAGCCTACTAAGGCTGCTGAAGAAGCCTTTCAGGGTTATCTCGGGATTACAGTGGGCAGCGTCGTGTTTCTCCTTTGCGGCAGCCTGCTTCTGGCAGTTCTCGCCGATATCTGGAAACCGGCCAGAGCCAGAACCAGCGCAGCATACTCACCGGCCTATGTTCGTCATAGCCGGACGGACAAGACCGACGCCGACTCCGACACAGTTAGCAAGATTGGACTGGGGCTCTTACTGGGCTGGCTGTTCTTTAGTTAAACCCTGACATGGACGTACTGTCTGCGACATCCACACAGTGTCAAAAGAAGCGCGGACAGCCACACAATTGGTGGCGTTTGCAATCAAACAACCATTACGGAGAAGTAAAATGTCCACACCTAATACTTCAGACAAAACCTCGATTGAGTGCCAGATTGGGGACTATATTGAGGTAACCCTGACCCCGACACGGCAGGGCGACGGCTTTTGTACCTTGGAACGCATAAATGGGCGTATAGCATTCATGGAGGAAGATGTCCTAAGCGTGTGCGATTTGCGGGCTAAAGATCGCTGGCTGGTGCAAGTAGCTAGTGAAAATCATAAGCGCACGGTTTACTTCCTCGCGCCCATGGCTCTCCAATATGCAGAGGACGGAAGCGAGGAGCTGGTCAATAGCCATTCTTTATCTTATGCCGGCGGGTTTCGTAAACTAGTAAAATTGCACGAGGCTGTGCAAGCGACGCTGCCTGCGGGTGACGTTAGCGCACTAGCTGACCTGGCAAAAGCCTTCGGAAAACTCTATCTTCCTGAAGAGGCGAAGCAGAAAGCGAAAACATTTGTTATTCATATACTGCAATTGGCGGAGACTGGTAACTACTTGTCGCACCCTGAAACCGTCCGACTGCATGTCCCGGCAATCATCAGGTTTCTTGTGGAGTACTGCGACGGCGCACCAGCGGATCTTCTGGAAACGCTTTGTGTTTCCGTCGTTTCCTCCCTTGACACTCTTCAGGTCAGCACCGCCGAGGCCGCTGACTTTGCATACTGCGTAGAACAATACGGAAATTTGCTGCAAAAGCGCGGCGATGCCTTAGCTGAGAAGGTATATGCTCGTCTCTGCAGTCCAACGGCATTGTACCAACGTGCTATCTGCCTGAAAGCGCTTGGTCGCTTCGAAGAAGCTTGCATTATCTTTCAGGATCTGTTTGAGCGAGTCATGGCGGGTGAATTTGCATTGGACTATGAGGAAATTGGATACAACGATTTTCACAGGTTTTTTCATGATATCCCAACTCTGGTCGATAACCAGTCCATAGTGTAGGCGGATGATCTGCAGAAAGAAAATGGACAAAGTTTTGTAGGTTGGCTGATTGAAGACTCAGGGTCTGAGTTAATTCGACCTTCAGATGGCAGACGGATCTGGCAGTTTAAAGAATTAAAAGAGAAAACAGTGGCGAGTGACGGTCCCTCTGCTTCAATCAGCCCGGCGCCTAACTCGCCTCCACTTTGAGAGAAATTATGAACAACAGCCTTACAAGGTTACTTTTTATGAGGATACGAATATGACAATCACACTTTTACTACAGTGGCTACTGGCCGGCTTCTTCTGGCATGTACCAGAGGACGCTATCGGCATCGCGCTCTTCATTGTCGGAGCCTGCCTCCTTGCCGAGCACCTTGCCAAACGCAAAGAGCAGATGCCGGCGATAATTGCAGTTGAATCACTGGAGGCAGAGCTAGAGTTTATCGACGGCATGATGCAATCGCATCTGCCCTCATATGACAAAGACAAAGCCTGGCTGGTCGAACGAAACCTGAAAATTGCCAGGGAGCAACTTCGCTTAGCCGGCGAATCCATCTGGAAGGAAAGGTGGTCTGACTGCCTGGAGTGTGCCGAGCATGGCATGGTGCAAGTCTGCCTCTTACGCCGCACCCTTGGTATAAGACACGAGCTGTAGACAGAACGTTCTGAACCGGCCGTCTCAACAAAGGATTAGCCACAATTAGCTTCTGCTGGTCAATCTTGAGTAGTTTTGTACTCGGGTCAACTTCTGCCCTTCTGTGGCGCGAAGGCGCCCACGCAGTCTGAATTCACCAGCTGCCCTTAGACTTATGTAGGATGGCGGCTCATTGTCAGGCTCCGACTGAGCAATGATGCCGCTTTGCCGCTTTGATATCTTAAATTTTTGCAGCTTGCTACTTCGCCTTATAGTACTCTAAGGCAAAAAAGGAGGGAAAGCTGATGCAGTCACTATGCAAGCCGTTTCCAACCGGCTTGCATATCATGATGGAATCAGCAGAATCCCTTCAAGTCACGTGCGCTTCTCTTGCTGCCGCAGTTATCCCTGTCAGACGACACCTAAGGGATCATAAGTCTGTCCGAATAGTTCCGGATAGAACCAGCCCTCCGCATCGATGAAAGGAGCCACAGCTTCGGGGATAGCCTCAGGCGCATCAATCCAGCCCAGGGCTTCGATTTGCGTGCCGCTTTTCCATTTGACCTTCACTTGCAGACCATCCAGCGAAGCGACATCGTCACTCTTGGCCCCGCACAAAGTAGCGATGACGGCAGCCAAAAGCTCGACTTTTCGCTGCCAGTCGCGCTGCCCAACGCCCAGGCCGAAGCCGGTAACGAAATCTTTTCCAACCAGTTCAAAGTAGACGCCGGGGTTGTTTAAGAGAACTTCCAGACGGCCGCTCTGCGGTTGTCTAATCTTCAAAGTATCAATCGGTTCATTAGCTTTCATAAGTTTCCCGTGATTGTTTAGTGTCATCGACTCAATCGCAGACGGGCTGCATCTGCCGCCCGTCTGCGAAATATCGCTAGTTCGAATCAGTCGGCTTCCGGAAGTTCGGGACAGCTACAGCGGCTCTTCTTCAGAAGCCAGCGCACCGAGAATGCCAGAAACAGCACCACGAAGGCGAACCAGGGCCAGTGCGGCGTGGAGGCAATGCCGAACCAGACCGTTAAACCAAGCCAGCTCCAGATACCTGAAAGATTCAGAATATTGACGCCGGCTATGTTGTTAATCCCGGCTGAGGACCATCCGGTCCAGAGCACAAGACAGAAAACGGAAAGCCCGGCAATCCAGATGGTAACTGGTCCAGCCCAGGCTATTCCTAAGCATACGGCAATCGATACCATGAATGCCGCAAATAAAGTAAGAAACGCATTTTCATTGTTCATGAGAGTCTCTATCGGGTAAAGCAGAAGCATCTTCGGTGCCGGGGGGCTTATTCGCCGCACCTGCGTCACCGGGATTGTTTTGCACAGGCGGTTGCGATGCAGTCTCCGCATCGCCTTGCTTCCGCGCCATTTTAAGTACAAGCTTTGCCAGCCACAAAGACCAGGAAGCGGTATCAACCACATCCATAGGTCTTGCTGCAATGAAATAGACAAAGCCGCCGAGGATAAGCGCCAGTGCCAGTCCGGCCCAGGCCGTATGTACCAATGTAATCACAGGCAAGATTGCAATAATCTGCACCAGCGAAAACACCACTACAAAGGTCACAAGAGCCAAACTGAGGGCTATCCAGAAAAGTCGGTCGGACACATAGTCAACCTTTTTCGATAAGTTATCGATACCGTCGTGAATTTTGTCGGTCTTTTTTCCCATACTGAATTTCCGCGAGGTTGCTTGAAAAGCTGGTCCCCCCTATGAAGAAGGAACCAGCTTGTTAATGATTACTTCCCTGACGAAGCAGTATTGATGCTAGCCCTCAGCAGATCAGTCATCACCCATCACTTCGGCCAGGAAGCGCATCAAGCTAAACCAGAAGTTGCAGAAGTCCAGATAGACCTGCATGGTGTACATGATGGCGTTGTAGTCTGAATTTTCAGAGTTGGCAATGCGCCAGAAGTCAAAGATAAAGTAACCGGCAAAAATGACCATACCGCCAATTGCATACAACAAATTGAAAGTATGACCCATTCCGATGAAAATGCCGAGCACGCCAACGATGATCAAGCCCACCAGTCCAAGAAACAGCCAGCGACCCATGGCGCTGAAGTCACGACCGGAAAGAGCACCGTAACCCCCGAGAGCCGCCATAACTGCTGCCGTACCAAGGAAGGACATGGTCACTACACCGCCGCCCAGAACCTGCACATACATGTTGACGGCGGGGCCCATGACCAGACCGTTGATAAAGGTCCAGATTGCCAGACCAGCCACCCCCAGGGCAGCAGATCTGGCGGCCATGGCTGCTACGCCAAAGATACCGGCAAAGAGCAAAATCACCAGAAAGAAGAGTACCCAACCGGAAGTGATGCCCTGTCCCATGTAGCTGCCGATAGCGCTGATGATCATGCTACCGGAAAGCAACATCATCACTTTGGCCATCAAAGTGCTGGAATCTTCGCTTGTGCGAGCACGAGTGCGTGTGTTTGTTTTAGATAAGTTCATGAGAATTCCTCATTGCAATGTTGATTGAAAAGGTTGTCGGTCCTTTTGCCGGCACCGAATTAACGCGAGGTTGCTCAAAGTGCCGGTGCTTCCTCCCGGGGAGAAAGCACCAGCGGTTACTCAGCACGCTTTAGAAGCGGCCACTCTTCCTAGCGTTTGCCCAACACTTCGGTCAGGAAGCGCAACAGGCTCAACAAGAAGTTGCAGAAGTCCAGATAGACCTGCATGGTGTACATGACGGCGTTGTAGTCTGAGTTTTCAGAGTTGGCGATGCGCCAGAAATCGAAGATGAAATAGCCGGCAAAAATAACCATACCGCCAATTGCATACAGCAAATTGAAAGTATGGCCCATACCGATGAAAATGCCTATTACGCCAACGATGATCAAGCCCACCAGACCCAAAAGCAGCCAGCGGCCCATGGCGCTGAAGTCACGACCGGAAAGAGCACCGTAACCCCCAAGAGCCGCCATAATTGCTGCCGTGCCCAGGAAGGACATGGTCACTACGCCGCCGCCCAGAACCTGCACATACATGTTCAAGGCAGGGCCCATGACCATACCATTGAGGAAAGTCCAGATTGCCAGACCAGCCACCCCCAGGGCAGCAGATCTGGCGGCCATGGCGGCTACGCCGAAGATACCGGCAAAGAGCACGATCACCAGAAAGAAGAGTACCCAACCGGAAGTGATGCCCTGCCCCATATAGCTGCCGATGGCACTGATAATCAAGCTGCCGGAAAGCAGCATCATCACTTTTGCCATCAGAGTGCTGGAGTCTTCGCTGGTGCGAGTGCTTGTGTTTGTTTTAGATAAGTTCATGAGAATTCCTCATTGCGAAGTTGATTGAAAGGTTGTTGCAACCGGGGAAGGAGGAACGCTTTGAGAGCAGCCCTCCACCTCGGTTAAGAAGCATCCCTGCCGAAACAGTGCTTAAGACTTGATGGTGACCAGATCACCGAAGCCGACGCACATTTCCAGACCGTCGATGGGGTCGTCGTTATCCACCAGACGCACTTCGATCACTACCAGGGCAAACGCGCCCAGGTCGGTAGTGCCCATGCCCATCTGCAATACTTCCACAATTACATCTTCCTTATCGGTGCTGCGCTTGTGAAAGTCGAAGAAGGGCTTGAGCTTTTCCGTAGCCACCTTGATTTTGCTGCCGGCAGTTATGGTCGGACCTTTTGTCACGCCGACCAAAAGTGGATCGTTGTCTAACGGGTTGTTACCATCGTTTGGGTTGTTCATAAGTTTTCCCTTGTTTGGGTTTGATTTAGTTGGATGAAACGAACCACAGTGCACAAACTATTGCGCACTGCTGAAAGAACCGGAGTCAGACGGCAAACCGAAGTTTTAAGCCTGATCCAGCACGGAATAGTCTGCCGAAGCAGGCTCCACGCATTCCTGAAGCGCACAGCGCAAGCTGACTACAGCCGCCTCCAGAGCTTCCACGTGAATTTCCTGCCAGTCCTCCTCGCCCATACTGAGCTGGGCATCGGCATAACCGGCCAAGTGCAACTCCGCCGCCTTGAGCAAAACTCTGCACAGCGGCAAGAGAGCCTGAGCCTGCTCCTTAGCCAGCCCTTCATCGAAAAGCACCACATTCATGCTTATGGAAGCGACCGCCGCACAGCGACAGCTATGAAAAGCTTCCTTTAGATACACCTGTGCCGCCGAGGCATTCACAAGCGCCGGAAAGCCGCCATGTGCCGGTTGTGTTATGCCTTCCGCCAGAAACTCCAGCGCCGGTATGACATACAGGCTCAGATGCTTCTGTATTGAAATGGTCTCAGCCAGCACAAGTTGATTGTGCCGCCTTCTTTGAGTGCGTCGCTTCTCGTCGTGGTAGGCGATGATTACAAGAATGATCAAACCCACGGCGATTAAGCCTGTGGTCAGACTATCACTGAGCATATGGACTCCGTTTACTATTTTTATGTGGAGCAGGTCGAAGCAAAGTCCGACCTGCCGATTCAAGCAGCAGGGCTAACAATCAGCCCAACAAGCCATCCTTCTCCACCACGATGGGCTTACCAAGGTTGCCTTCGGCTTCAAGCAACATGGCGGTGACTGGGTCCACTTCTTCTTCGACAACAGCAACCGCCGGAGCAGTCACTGAAGCCGTGGCGCCGGAAGGCAATAAACTATCCAGTAAGGCAGCCACTGTACCAGCTAGAGACAATTCTACCTTGGCAGAGAGAGCAGCACCTTCCTGTACGTTCTTAGAGCCAACCATGCCGTGAGCCAGGCTGTCTGCTATCAGGAAGTTCCGCTTGTCTTCGACTGTGGCACCGAGTACATCGTCCACCATAGAAAGCGCGGTTTCCTCGTCGTCAGCCTGGCAAGAATCCATGATTTGACCGACGAGCGCCGTAACAACCGCAGCAATTTTTTCGTCAGTAAACATCTTTTCCGCCTGGCCGGTGCCGACCAGTACACTCTCCTCCGCTTGTCCAACCAGCAAGCTCAAGGTTTCAAACAACTGGTTGATGGTAGCTACCGACGCCCCGCTCACCGAATTTTGAATCTTCACTCGTGCATCGAGAGTGGAAACCAACGATTTGAGCAGAGCCAGTTCCGCCTCCAACTCGGCGACATTATTCAAGATCGCCTCGTCCGTTGCTGAAAGCACCTGCATAGCAGTATCATTGTATGCCGCCAGACGCAGTTGCACGGCGTCGTAGTGGTTACAGATCAAGTCAAAGAGCTTCTCTGCCGCAGCATATTCCCCGCTCTCCACCAAATGGGTACAGGCATCGATGACAAACTGGATGGCCCCACTGGTGTAGAGACCAGCGATCAGGAAACGCAATGCAGGAGTATCTGCCTCCTCACTGATGTCAGAATACATACCCGCCACAAGCTTGAGCATGCTCTCTTGGTCATGAAGTGAAGACAAAGCTCTCGCTGCGTTGTTGGCATTGATGGTGTTTGTGGATTCTTGGTTCATATTATTCCTCTACTGAGAGTAATGATTGATGGGGTTGGAATTATTTTGTTGCTACTAACCTGTAGCCAAGAAACAAGGGCTACAGAATGAATCCGGTAATTCCAAGAAATCCGGTTCCATTCCATAACCCTCGAACACTTTGCCGCCATGCCTTAAACAAAGAACACGGGGGCAACTTTGAAGAAAAACACAAGCGTCATGAATGCCGATATGGGCAAACTGGCTATCAGAGCCCAGAATCCACTGGTGACGCGAATCAACGAAGGCAAGAGACAACTACAGATCATGAGCGCGCCGGTAACTGCTGCCGCATTGCAGATCAGTTCACTAAAGAGAACACGCATGGGTTCTTCCATCGCCACTTCCAGACTATACGGCGTCCCGGCCAAACTCATGATAATCAGCACGGCGATGGCCAGCACCGAGACAATCATGAGCAAACTCATGGATGCAAGCAAAGCCGGCGGCACAGCCGAAATCGACAATGTGCTGACCTCGACATTACCGCGAGTGATTTTCGGTACTATGAATCTGAGCGAAAGCCAGATAAGACCGATTGATGCAATTAATGTAGACATAAAAACCTCCAGCTGATTTACAGCTAGCAGAAGATACAGAACGAGAAGGTGCTGCACTATAGGTAATGCAGCGCCTTTCGGTTCAGGCGTCGGTGAGACGCGTTCTTAGTTTGTTAGAAGAAATAGTCCGGTCCGCCTAGACCATCGATTACATAGTTCATCGAGATGGAACACAACCTCAGCCACGAGACCGCGAATCTTTCCAGACGTTAATCCAGAGGCAAGCGGCCATACCTGTTAGCAGCGACATCAATATGAACACCGGCACCGAGGTAAGCGACGCCCCCAGCAATATCGTGTCGCGAAGTTCAGTGAAGTCAAACATCCACAAAAAGAACAGCGCAGCGACCCAGATCGCCACAATAACAGACCAGCATACCGACACCAGAATAATCGCCTTAGAGAAAATCTCATTAAGCTTTCTGCTGATTGCTATCCACAATAACGCAGCCCCCAGGGCGAAAGCCACGCCAGCCTTTACTAAAATTACTAAATCCATAACTATTCTCCAGAGAGAAAATTTAAAATAGGCAGCTCGGCAAGAGTTCTGTCGAGCTGCGCTCTGATTGCTTCTTACGCAACCATTCTCAGAGACTCAACTCAGCGGAGTCTTCCGTGGGTCAGATCATCGATAAACGACGCGTCATCGCAGGCACGCAGGTCCCAGGTCTTGTTGCCTTGAGGTTGATTTGCCCTTTGAAGCCGCGACACTTCTTCGATATACGAATTGTCATAACAAGCACGCAGATCCCACGGCTCGTTTACGTAACCCTGATTGTCGGAATCAGTATTCACGCCAGGTGCTGTGAGCGCGTGCCCATTTACTATCACCTGAACGGAACTACCGTCAGGCACTGAAATCAGTAAGTCTGTCATGTTAGAAGCTCCCGGCGCCGCCGCGACCGTTTGAAAAGTTATTGATAATGTTGTGATAAACGCCGGAAGCGGCATTTACAACCTTGTTTACTTCGGCCGCTGTTTCATCAGGCTTCTCAAGAAAATTGAGGAAGGTGACAAACGCCAGAACCACAACGACCAACAAAATATTACGAATGATATCCCGCATGATTAAGTACCTCAGAAAGAAAGCCCGATACCGACCGTCCCGGCAGACATCGAGCTACTAAAACAGCCGCTAATTTCCTTCCAGCAGCTTCAGCCCAATTAAGCAGCAATCACTTGATTTTGATTTTGCTGCTGGCCCACTCGTTAATGGCGGTAGGAAAACGCCACAAGATAATTGCCAGGGCGACGGTACAAAACGCTACTCCCACTATCATGCCGGTGCTGCTGTGGAACAGCCATTCACCGATATTGGCAGAGAGATTGACGTTGCCAAAAGTGATGAGGCTCACCAGACCAATAAACAAGGGCGGCAATGCCAGCATGAGCGAAAACAGCCCGATGACGAAATTACCCTTGAAGCCGATGATCACTCCCCAGGCGTAAATCAATACACCAGCGGCCATGACCGTGTCGGCGACTTTTTTGCCAAAGCGAGCTTCAAGGAATTTTGCGAGTTTGTCGAACATGGAATTTCTCCGGTTAATTAAGGAAACATTGCGAAAACAGACAGCCAATCTGCCTGTCGACTAATTGCGTGTTTTGGTAAGAGAAGCAAGAACTTCCTTGTATTCCAACGCGAAGAAGAGTCCCAGCGCCGTGTAAAAGGCTCCTTCCTCGGCTGCGGCAAAGCGACTGAAGTGGAATTCCTCCCCTCCCATCGCCCCTTGCATCAGACTGGAAAGAATCAGCACGGTAAATCCATAAGTCAGCGCAATCAAGGCTGCTGTGCGGACACTGTAGCGGTCAAAAATCTTCAGCCCAAAGAAGAGCCCGAAGCCGGCGTATATGGCGCCTTCATCAACACCGACGGTGCCGATATATTGAGCCGAGATAGACTCCCCAAACACTGCCAGGCAAAAGACTAAAACCCCGGCTCCCATTGCTATCATTGCATTTCTTTTTGTGTTGCTCATTTTCTCTCATTTTGAGATTACCCATGCCACGCTACATCCAATGTGCGGCAGGAGTAATTGACTTACACCACCCTCTCCCCGGTGGTGTCCATGTTGCGCAGGGAGAACTGCCTTCCGCCTATACTCCCCTTGCGTTTATGGCGGGATTTACTGAAAAATCTACTTCGTGAAAACCTTTCCACTGGCCCATCTATTGATTGCCTCCGGGAACTGGTAGAGGATGATGGCAGCGGCAACCACAATCAACACAATACCGAAAACCATTCCTTCGGTGGAATTTACCAACCAAGTTTCGAAAATCGCAGCCAGATTGACATGCCCCCAGGTGAACGCGTACACCAGTCCGATAACGAATGGTGTCACCACGGTAGAGAGAGCCACTACTGTCATGAAAATACCGGCTTTGAGGGATGCGATCAGCCCGATGGCAGAGAATACCGTCAGGGCAAGCATAATTTTGACGGCGTTGTCGGTGCCGAAACGAGTTTCAAGTGCACTGTAGAATTTTTGGTACATGGATTTCTCCGGTGTTTTTTTAATTGAAAGGGTTGTTTGAATTGCACTACTGAGAGTGCGACTACCGCGATTTCAGGCAGCGCCCTCAATCGTCGGAGGTAAAGGCATGAATGCCGAAGTAAAAGACCTGTTGCAAGGTAACAAAGAGAATTTGATACCAGGAGACAGGTTCCCAGCCTTTGCCCAATGGAAATGCCATCGGACCCAAACTGTCTGGTATGTACAGTCCGGCAAATAAAATAGCCGCACAGAGCACGATTCCGTATAGACCCACGTGGAGTTCGATAGAATCACAGGCTGAATGCCAGAGTGAAGGCGGCGTCAGCATGGCTACCGCAAGTATGGAAGCCAAGACAACTCCAGGTCCGGTGGGCAAAAGGTTGAGGCTGGCTGCCGCTGTAACGATACCGACCAGATAGGCAGGTATCCAAAAATAATTAGCATTTTTGACTAACATAAATTGAACTCCTTTAGAAACAAAGACAGAACCAACCGCACGGACAAGCCGGTCAATGGGCAGTACGGTTAGAGCCCAACTAGCGCTTACTTCTTCTGCGGTAAGTTGAGCGACTGAGCTTAGACCCTGTGCTTGCCGCCTTCTTCAGAACAATTCCAGAGTGGCTCGTGGTGCCTCCCAGCTGAATGGCAGGGCGACGCTTATTGTAAGCAGTGTTCATACGCCGTTGCTCAGTCCAGGACGAGCTTCTGCGGTAATTATCTCGAAAGTAGGATAAACCGGCAAGACTCGCTCCAGGGGTGTGGTAGGCATGACTGGGGCTAATCAGCTTGTGGATCAACCAGTATTGAAACATCGTATTTAAAAAAGAGGTATGATGCTCCACCGGACTGCCGTTAGCCGTATTGCTTGTTATCACTGCTTCAGTCGATTTTTCATTAGCAGGAGAAGTTTGCTTTATGGAGAAGATTTCCTCGTCTGCCGGTTGCAAGCCATCCTCACTGTTCTTTTCCACGTAGCCTGTGATTTTGAGCATGTCGCCCTCCATCCGGCTATCCACGGAAACAATTCCATCGCCTTCGTATATTTCATTGACTCGCTTTTCAAAGGCATCCATCCACCCTTGCTGGTCATCGACCTGTATTTCCTTAAGTGCCTTCTCCACAGCATCAACATTGATGCGCGTTTGACTATCATCCTCATATGCACAAGCGGTCAACAAGAACAGCATGGCTACCAGGTTTAGCAAAACAAACATTCTTCTACACATGATATTTCTCCAATTGAAAAATAGTCGAACGGTTAAACCGCTCATAAAACCCTTCCTGAAGGGGACGCTCCTGCAAGAGAAGCGTCCGCACAGATAGGAATTTGCGACAGCCATTTAGGCTTATGCCGCAGCCTTAGCTACTACCGGACAAAGCCCGATATCAGTCAGTCCAGCGAGCCGGATCAGGGGAATTACGCACCACGGCTTTCAAGACGTGGTAACTGACGTACATGCCCACAATGAGCCCGACCAAGCCCCAGACACCGGCCATGAACGGCCCACTGAACGGCATGGTGACAAGGGTAGTGACGAGAAAGGACAGGCCCCCCGTGGTGTACCATACCTTGTCTCGCAAACCGAATTTGGTTTTCGTCAGCACGAACCACATGGCGCCGCCGGCTACCGGAACCGAAAGATACCAGGGCAGAACCATGCTGAACAAGCTAATCACTAACATCACGCCGACGATCACACCAAAGACCGCCAACATAGCTCCAACCAAAGCACTATAACCTTTACCAGTCATTTCATTCTCCAAAATTGAGTTTAAGGAAGACGCTTCCGGGAACGGGAAGCGCCTGGTTTGATGGGCTTTAAGCCCGATTAAACAGGCTCAATTGAGAGCCCGGATTTATTGCCGAAAGACTTACCAGCGCCTCAAGAGTGCAGCCACTCTTGACTGATAGCCATCTAGGTCGGAAAGGCTTATGCCGTACACCTTGGTATCGGACTCCATAGGCATCACCATAATGCCCCCATTACCTGTAGCGATCGAGATCGGAACGATAGATTCATCGATGCGCAGTACATGCCCCAGCAGCTTGAACTGCTCCTGCGCCTCCTTCAGAAGCCTTACTTCAAAAGGATAAAGCGGACTTTTATCGAGGCAAGCTTCCAGGTCCGACTCAAGCAGAATGCCAGAGTCTACTGGCTCGGCACAGCGATCGAGGCGGGCAAAGTTCACTTGCAAGTAACTTTGCAATTCCGGCGCCCCCTTCTGATAGGCCAGAACCCGCTCGTGACCGCCCTGCAGCACCGTATAGAAAGGCACCATCAGCACACAAACAGCGGCGATAACACCGAGCCAGAAGCTAGCTTGTCCATAGTCCTGATAGTCCAGAGTGAGATTATCGAAGACGGTAAGACACAAACCATAGACGCTTACTCCCAGAACCAAAGCCAATAATACGCCGTAAAATGAGACGCCGGTCGGCCCCTCGGTCAGGTCATCTGCAATGGACACGCCTATCATTACACAGCCATAGACCATGAGTGCGGAAAAGCACCATGCCAGAGCCGTTGCTACCCATTTGTTTTTATTCATAGTAGAGCCTCATAAAGTTGAACAAAGTCAGACGCCTCCAAAGCGGTGGCGTCTGACTATTTCAGAAGTCAGCGAAGCAATGAGCAGAAGCTGAGCCTCAACCTACCACTCCAGCCAAGTTTTCTAGCCCTTCCAGCCCGGAGGCAGAGCACAGCCTTCGCCCTTTTTCTCCGGAGCAGCAAAGGGTGATACATCGCCCAGAGGGGAAGTTTTGATGATGCCCGCGGCTTTAAGCGACTCTTCGCTGGCATACTCGATGACGATACGCGCCACCACTTCACCGCGCTCAAATTGCACCTGCTGCACTTTGTGCTCGGTGCGGTCGCCAAAGCCCGTACCTACGTCGTGGCCGCCGCTACGGGTCGGAAAATTTCCGCCTTTCATGCCGCCACCGCCTCCGAGCAGTCCGCCGCCGCCCATGGTCATTCCACCGCCCCTGGTCAAATGCCCACCCAGTAAGTCGTCACCCCAACCGGTCTCTCTCACCGGGCACTTTTCGGCGTAGATAACGGCAGCGATGACACCGATGTTTTCGGGCTTGTCCATGAGAGCGGCATAAGACTCTTCCGGTGCACCGAAGACAAAGTGGGCCACTTCTTCATCGTTCAGACGAAAGCCGGGCACCGTCAAGACGCCGCCGTGCGCACGATCGATGACGTAAGCACTGTCTGCCAATGTGGCGCGTTTGCCGTTCATGACGCTCAGACCATCGACAGAAAGCACCGCCGCATAGCGATTGAAGGAAGCCCAAGGCACTCGCACTTTCAGCTCGTACTTCTTGCCCACCGGTGCCGCCACGTAGAATTTGCCTTCATGTTGGTGAACGGGCAATTCCAGACCATCGACGACCACTTTCAAGGAGAATTCTTTTTCGTACATGTTTGTTCCTGCTAGTTTCAAATGTTTGAGTTGCGAGCGAAATTCGTTGTAATTTCGCTCGCGGTTGGTTTTGAGCATTCCCTGCGGCAAGTCATTCGTTCATGCGTATTCGTATGCGAATGCGGCTGCGAATTCGAAGGTTCATGTTCATGTTCCCGTTCTCATTCACGTTCTCGAACACCCGAACTAAAGCCCTAACTCCAGGCCTCTGACTTGCCTTAACTCAGACCACAGGTGCTGGTCTACTTGCCGCGGCACAACTCATCGAAGGGAGTCGCACCATGGCCAATCTCGGAAAGAGTGCCTTTCCACTTGCTGCGAGCTTGATAGCAAAGCAGTTGTGGGTTCTTCAACAACTGCTCCGCCTGGTTTTTCATACCCTGGGCTTCCGCTTCGGCATTGAGGCGAATGTTGGCAGCGTCGGCATCGGCGTTGCGAGTGACGATGGCCGCTTTTGCTTTAGCGTCCTCCAACTGCGTGTCGCGCTTGGCACCGGCACGTTGCAAAACCTGATCTCGAATGGCTTTGTTCTGCAGTGCGGTCTCAAAGGTATTGGTGAAGTTGGCCTTGGTCAAGACAACACTTTGAATGACAATCAGCCGATTCAGCTTACGAGCCTTGGCCGAGTTGTCTACCCATTCTTGCAGTGCCTTGCTCATATCCAGCTGGGCCACGTCGCGAGCGTAGAACAACTTGGTACCTGTGTACTGAGCGGTCACTACCTTGGTGCTTTCGTGCAAACCAGGCAGAATGATGTTTTCTTCAATATCCGCTTCAGCCCCGAGAACACCGTAGGCCTCATCGGCAGCACTGCTCAATATGGCGTATTGCACAGTGGCTTCACCATTGAGCTCTTGCAAGTCGATGGTGGGAGCATTGATTTTCACATCCTTGAGGGTACGGGTTTGCACCTGCACCTGCGTTATTTCACACCAGGGAAGTTTAACTCCGGGACCGGCTGAAATCGCCCCTTTTTGCACCTTGCCCCAGCATGTTTCCACACCGGCATAACCGTTATCAACCATGTAGAAAGGCTGCCCGAACATCATCATGAGGATGAGAGTAAAAGCCGCCCAAATACCGGCGTTTATCATAAAACGTGTACTCATTATCAATACTCCTTAGTTTTGGTTAGCAGATTGGGCAGGTTCGGATACCACCGGCGCCGGAACAGCAGCACCAGGGATAAGCACATCGCTCTTGCCGGTCAGGTCAACCCGGTGCGGTTCACCGTTCCAGCGCTCAATCTGTATGTAGGGAGCCAGAAGTGTGCTGAGCCTGGAAGCAGAGCCTTTGATATCAATTGCATAAGCCTGAGCCGAAGTAACCGTCGCGGTGCGATAGGCTTCCGCCTTGCCTAATAATTCCTTCTCCTGACCATCAGCGTCAGCTTGAATTTCCGCAATTTTGCGGTTAATTTCAGCGGTCTGCTTGAGCTGGTCCTGTTCTACTTTCTTTTCGATACTCTCATTGAAAGCGGGTGAGAAGAAGAAATCGAGACAGGCAATCTCAATCACCTGCACAGTACCTTCGGGCAGCTTGTACTCTTTCAGGCGATTATCCAGGTTCTTCTGCAAGCGAGCCTTGATGTTGGCCACAAGCTGAGGACGCTTTTTAACAAGGTCTTCAGGCGAATAGGTAGGAGTTTCGGCCTGAGCAGAAGAGGAAATCTCAGGGTCCAGCACCTTTTGCCGCAAGGCATCAAAACTGCCAATCTCCTTAAGTAGAACACCGGCATAGGTGGGATCCACAAAGAGCTGTACATTCCACTTGGCGGTGAGCACCTGGTTTGTATCATCCCGGGGCTGAGTGGTATGAGTCTCGGCATAGGTGCGAGTGGGATAGTATTGCAACCACTGCACGAAGGGGATTCTCAGAACCAGACCCGGTTCATGGTAGCCTTCTACGTCGAGCTTACCCATGAAGTTCTTGAAACCGACAGAACCCGTGGGCACGGCGGCAGTAAAAGTGTGGAAGAGAATACCGAAAATCAGGAGGAAGCTCAGGGCGAGCATCCCGATTCGATGGTTGGCGTACAAGCTGCGAAAATCGTTCACCTGGTACTCTTTTTCATTGAAGTCATTCATATTTGACCTTCTAAAGTCTGAGTTAAAAAAACGAGAACGACCTATCCTGTCGCTCTCGCTCGAAATTGACGAATGACGTCCTGTCATTCGTTTTGCCGGTTACCCGAATTAGCCGCTGCGACTCTTAAGCCACAAGACGTAAGTAACCCGGTGCTACCTGCCAGAAACGATGTTCCGTTCTGTGACCGATGGCCTGTATTTCACCGTCAACAATATGCACACGCACTTCCGAGTCGACTAACAAGTCGGTGCTTTTGACGCCGGCTACTCGCAGAAGCCCGAGCAGGCGTGCATTTATATCTTTGGCAGGAAAGGCCGTCCACTTTGTGGTTTTAGCAAGCACGTCATCGCCTTTGTCGACCAGAACGGAAACAACTATTCCCAGTCTGCTTTGGTTGTCTGCAACGATTGAAAAACCAGTGATGATGCCATTTGTAATTTTATTCATTTTTATCTCCTGAGTAAGGAAAGGGTGAGGCTGGTGGTTAGAAACGCAGCACTCACGGGGTTGATTAAGTAAAGTCTTTCGCTAACTGACGTTAGCTAATTTCCCTAGCCGGTCTTCTACCTGGCATTTCCATGCACTTAAATATCCTGACTAGACCACTGCCTATAGGCGATTGGATTAAGAGATAAGCTCCAGATGAAAAACAAAGGTTAGGGTATGTTCATGTTACTTACAGGTCACCCTAAAACCCAAACTCAATTAGCTCTCTCTTTAATACTCTTAGGAATTGGAAACCAGCCCGGTTGGCAGGCACAAACACCCACCAGCAACTGTTTTTCGGGTAGGGGACAAGCTTTCGAGATTAATCTCCGGGTGCGAGCCACTACGTAATTACCGCTTGGCAACCCTATTCTCAGCACTGGCCTCGCACAAACCGTCCCACAGCTTTGCCGAAAAGTGGCGCAGCCAGAGCCACACCGGAGACACATAGCCGCCACAAATCGAACACAACAAAAGGAGCTTTCAAAATCGATCTCCGGCAGTGGTACCACCGACGCCACCAAACTTCAGCCCGCCAACCTGCCAGGCTAAAGACCCAAAGAAGCGGGATTTGCCAATACTTATCAGTTGCTCGACAAGCAACAAAATAAAGACAAAATAAAAGCGTGCGCATTTCAAGATCCGCTTTGCATCTCGCTTTGAGAGCTATTGCTAACTAGCGCGAACGTCACAACCTCTATTCCGGAGACGGAGAACCCACACACTGCGGCCTCAAAGCCCCAACATGGGAAGCAAAACCTGAAGTGTCCAGCCTGGGCATAGAATATATAGGCTGAGCCCTTAGTAAAACTAAAACTTCGGGGAGGTAGCCAAGATTGAATCGTATCAAGACTATGTAGGTTACTAAGCTTGTATTTAGTTTTTTACTTAAACTCAAAACCTTTCCTCAACCACCATCAGTTAACCGAGTTCCCCATCTTCCCAGTCGCTCCGCGAGCGAACCGTAGAAGCACGCCGAACTCTTCCTCCAACACCTGAGGCGCCACCTGCATAACAGTCTTTCTCGCAAGAAGACCGCGCGCAGGATAACGCCGTAACTACTCGCGAGAAAGACCATGAACGCTAACGCCAACCCCAACCCTGACAACACTGCCAAAACCTTCTCCCCTGGTCTTGAAGGCGTCACTGCCTGCCGCACCAGACTGAGCGAAGTGCTCGGAAAAGAAGGCAAACTCATTCTTGCCGGCCACAACGCCGTCACTCTGGCTGAAAACAACACCATCGAAGAGGTCTGGTTCCTTCTGCATGAAGGGCGCCTGCCCAATCCCGCCGAACTGGCCGCCTTCAAAGCCAAGGTGGAGAAGCTCGGTGTGCTGCCGGCCGATGAAGTCAACCTGATCAAGAAGTTGCGCGGTCCTGAGCCGCTTTCCGCCTTCCGCACCGCTCTTTCCGCCATTTCCAACAAGCGCGGTTACAAGCCCTGGCTGAATCGCCCTGTGGAAGAGGTGACGGAAGAAGTGATCGCCCTGTGCGCCCTGGCTCCGGCCATCGTGGAAGTGCTGCACACAGGCCGCCGCCCCCGCGTCAAAACCCTGAACAGCGGCTACGCTGAGCGCTACCTCTGGGGCGTCAGCGGCAAGAAGCCTTCGCCCGAAGACCTGCGCGCCGTGGAGACCTATCTGATTCTGACCATGGACCATGGTTTGAACGCCTCCACCTTCGCCTCTCGGGTCACCGCTTCCACCGGCGCCGATGTCGGTGCCGCACTCACCAGCGGTGTGGCCACTCTCTCCGGCCCGCTGCATGGCGGCGCTCCCGGTCCCGTACTGGACATGCTGGACGCCATCGGCACTTGCGAGAACGCGGATGCCTGGGTGCGTGCACAGCTGGCTGCCAAGATCCCTCTCATGGGCTTCGGGCACCGCATCTACCGCACCGACGACCCAAGGGCCATGACGCTCAAGCGTGTGGCTGAACGTCAGAACGGTCCCCGCATCGAGCTGGCCAAAGTCACCGAACAGGCAGCCCTGAAAGCCCTGGAAGAGAAACAGATTCAGCGCGCCGCTGCTGAGAACAAGCCCGTGCGCACTCTGCGCGTCAACGTAGAGTTCTGGACGGCTGTGGCGCTGGAGCATGTGGGCAT
>Ga0268298_10001787_pt1 | contig 24408 bp, 15 predicted proteins | sample WWTPWeurt_MetaG_FD_194462 | JGI IMG/M metagenome (GOLD analysis project Ga0268298, IMG submission 194462) | Activated sludge microbial communities from WWTP in Nijmegen, Gelderland, Netherland - WWTP Weurt | ecosystem: Engineered > WWTP > Aerobic digester > Activated sludge | place...
CTCGAGGCCTCCGTTCGCTAGCAAGCCCAGGGTCGCCGCTTGAGTCCCGCGCTGGTTTCGGATGTCGTCGACCGCGACGATCTTCGCAGCTTCGCCGGGGGCGGCGTCGTTGCGGACGCTTTGAATATGGGTGTCGGCGTAACCTTCGTCGTTGGCGAAGCTGGCTGAGAGCAGGAAGCCGAGCTTCTGAGCGCCAAGAGAGATGGTATTGCCGACCGATCCCGCGATCCCCAGCGCTGGCCTGGTGGATCGGCCGACCGTGCCCCAGTCGGAGTTGAAGCTCCCGGCGACTTGGTCGACCTGGGCGGTGGTCATGGCGCCATTGGCCGCCGACAACGCGCGATCGCGGGGCACCGCGGCGGGCAGCGCTCGTTGCCCCGCGTCAAAGCCGAAGAAGTCGAGCGATCCGCCGCTGTAGCTGGGGCGCTCTTGGAAGCTCGAGCTGGAGCTGAGCCCTCCGGAGATGCGGAGGTTTGACTCCAGCTTCGCGGGATAGTCGTTCGTCGATAGTTGCAGGGCGCCACCGGCGAAGGCGCCGGGGAGATCGGCGCGATGCGTCTTGGCGATACTCATGCTGGAGAGCAGGCCCGTCGGCAGAATATCCAGCGGGACGGCGTACTCATCCGGCTCCAGCGAAGGTAGGGGTACACCGTTGAGCAGGGTCGGCGTGTAACGGTCGCCCAGACCGCGGATCTGGACGTAACGGGAGTCCCGGACGGTCGCGCCCACCACCCGCTTGACCGCGGCCGCGGCGCTCGAGTCAGGGGTCTTGCCCACCTCCTCGGCGGAGATGGCGTCGGAGACCTCGACCGCCCGCTGGCGCTCCTTGAGTACGGCCGCGGCCTTCTTCTTGTTGGCGCGGGCCTCGACGACGACCTCTTCGATCGCGCCCTCGTCGGCCGACAATTGCACGTCGATCCGCGTGAGCTTGCCCGCCTCCACGACAACGTCGGTGACCCGGCGCGGCTTGTAGACGTCGTAGTAGACGCGGAGCTCGTAGCTGCCGGGAGGCAGCTCCAGCACGTAGTTCCCATCCACATCGGTGAGGGCCTGGCTGCTCGCTCCCTTGATGACCTTGACCGTGGCTTCGATCAGGACCTCGCCGCTCTTGGCGTCGGTGACCTGGCCTTGGATGCCCGTCTGCGGGCTCTCGGTCACGAGCAGCGCTGGGCTTGGTTCGCTGGTGGTCGCGGTCGCGGCCATCGACGACGTGCTGCTCAGCTCCTGCGCCATAGCGCTGGGTGAATAGAGTGCGATCGATGCGATGAGCCAGATTTCGCGCTGCTGCACGCGGCCGAGATACTCTCGCTGCGTATCGGTGAGGGTAGGTAGCGGTGACTTTTGAGTGACGCGGCGAGATAGTGTGGGTCAACCGCTCAGCGGAGCTTGTCCGGAAGCACTGCGATGGTGACGGCCCCCGCGCCGCGCGCCGAGTCGAGGGCCTCCATGGCTGCGCCATAGCTCGCGTCATCCTCAGCGTCGAAGAACACGACCTTCTCGCTGCTGGCGGCCATCGCGCGCCGTACCCTCTCGGGGAGATCGGCTCGAGTGACGGTCTCTCGGTTGAGGTGGATCGAGCCGTCGGCGTGGACGCTGAGGACCACAGGAGGTGGCGCGTCCGCGGTAGGCGGTGGCGTGTCCGCCTTCTCCTCCGGGGGAACCTGGAGGGAGAACTGCTTGGCGAGCAGGGGCGTGATGACCATGAAGATGATCAGCAGCACGAGCACGACGTCCACCAGGGGCGTCACATTCATGCTGGGGCGAACGCCCGACTTTGGACCACCAACCTCTACCGCCATATCAGCCTCCCGCCGCGCGCTTCTCGCCGACTTCCAAGCCCACTCCCCCGACGCCGGCGCCTTGAACCTCTTTGAACACGGCTCTGAGATCGCCGTACCGCACGCTATGATCCGCCTTGAGCACTACTCGGCGGGTCGGCTTTGCGACGAGCTCGGCCTTGATCCGGGGCACCAGCGCCGAGCGCTCTACCGCAATGTCGTCAAGGTAAAGGACGCCCTTGGCGTCGAGCTTCACGGTGAGCGGCTCATCGTTCACCTTCTTTTTAGGGTCGGCGTGGGCTACGCCAGGCACCTCGATCGTCGGCCCCTTGTGCATCTGAGGCGTGACCACCATGAAGATGATCAAGAGCACCAGCACCACGTCCACCAACGGGGTGACGTTGATGTCGGGGCGGACCTTAGGAGACCGCACTGAACTCGACTCCGGCCGGCGTGGACGCGGCGCGGGCCCGGTCCTCACTATGGCTCAGGGGAATGATGGTCGGCGCAGATACTTCCAGGTGGTCCAGAAACTCTCCCCGGGCGCGCTCGAGCGCCAGCGTAAGTTGGTCCGCCCGACTCGAGAGATAGTTGAACGCGAGCACCGCGGGGATGGCCACCACCAGACCGAAGGCCGTCACCACCAAGGCCTCCGCGATGCCAGCGGAGACGGCCCCGATGCCGCCCGAGCCTTCTTTGGCGATGCCCTCGAAGGCCGCGATGATCCCGACCACCGTCCCGAGGAGCCCCACGAAGGGCGCCACCGAGCCTACCGAGGCGAGCACCCCAAATCCCCGGCGAATATCGGCCGCGCTAGCCTCGGTGCGCCGCACCAGCTCCCGGCGAGCGACCTCGATGGGCGCTAGGCCCGAGCGCTTGTTGTGCGCCGCGCCGGTAAAGGCCTTCGCGCCAGCGGCGAGGAGATCCGGCAAGGGGCTCCCTCGAAAGTTCTCGGCCGCGGCCACGATCCCTTCGAGGCGGGCGTGCTCGAGCGCATCCGCGGCGGCGCTCAGAAATTGCCCGGCGACGCGTCGATTTTTCCGAAAATACCAGACGCGCTCGAAGAATACCGAGGTTGAGAGCATCGCCATGATGGCCAGGCTCACCACCACTAGGCGAGCGAACAGATCCATGGATTGCCAGATTTGCAGTAGGTCGAAGCTCATCGCGTCCTCATTTCAGGCGAAAGGGTAACTGTACGATCCGGAATACGGGCGTCGGCTCTCCACCGACCAAGGCCGGGGAGTATCTCCAGGTCTTCACCGCGGCGATCGCCGCCGACACGAAGGGCTCATCTCCCCGCAGGACCTCCACCTTGGTGACCAGTCCGCTTTCGGAGACTACGATCTTCAGGATGACCTTCGCCTCCACCCCTCTCTCGCGCATTTCTGCGGGATACTCAGGCGGGACGTTGTCGTCGCTCGCCACCGGCGCCGTGGCGTTCTCGGGGAGGTTTACCGGCACTTTCGTCACCTTTTTTGGGGGCGGCGGGGGAGGGGGCGGCGGCGGAGGCGGCGGGGCAGCGACGACCGCGGGCGCGCCGAGCTCCGGAGCCCCCGATACTTCCAGCGGCTTCTCTACCTCCGACTCGACGGGGGCCTCGGTGGGCATCTCTTTGGGCACTGCTACTGGCGCCCGTCGCCCGCTCACTTGCTTGACGGGGACCGTGGGCGGTACCACCGCCGGCGGGGGTGGGGCCTCGACAACCGGGGGAGGGGGGCGAAAGCGTACCTCGATCGGTACGGCCTCTTTGATCGCGTCCGCTTGGGTCGCCGCGAGCCCAATGCCAAGCAGGATAGCGCCGTAGACCGCTGCCGACGCGGTGGTCGAGGCCAAGTAACGGCGCTTCGCCGTCGCGTCCTCGGCGCCATGGAAGGAATCGAACATCCCATCGCGATCCGTAGTGGCCCTGAGTGACCGCCAGGAAACCACCCGGTGACTTTCTCTCTCGCGCCCACGTGCTGGTCAGGGAAGATGGGCTGCGTGGGTCCGATTCAGGCCGTGGCGGGGCTGGCGCCCGGGGCGGGGAAGCGATGGGCGGGATTCCGCCGCCGGGCGATCACGCGACGCGGAGCTGAGCATCGAGGCTTCCGGAAGGCTCACGGCTTGGCGGCGTGGCGCCGGGCCTCCACCACGTACGCTCTGGCGCTGTTGGCATTGACCTTTCCCCACAGCGCGCCGAGCGCTGGGTCGGACCAGTTCACGTACTCCCGGCCGCCCGACAGGCCCTCCATGGCGTTGTTGATCATGGTGATGTGGAGCGCCAGCGCCCGCTTGTTGATGTACTGCGCGGGCTGGGCGGCATAATCGTTGACCTCAGGAATGACGAGCTTGGTGAGATACTTGAGGTCCCCCGAGACGCCGAACACGAAGCCCATGTTCCACGTCGCGTACAGGTCGTCCCAGGCCTTGGTGGCCTTCTGGTGCAGCTCCACCATCTTCCCGTCCTCCGAGAGCGTCGCCGGTCCTTCACCCTGAGGGCCGTGGGTGGCCAAGACCCAGCCGGCGAAGGCGTTGTCCGCGTGCCCGAGGCGTGCCTCAGCGGGCCCGGTTGCCGCCCAGTACTGATCCACTGTCCACGCCTCCATGATGTTCATCGGCAGGACTCCCGCGAGCGTGCTCGGGTCCACCACACCGGTGCGGTGGATCTCGTTGTACTTGTCGATGCCCATATTCACGGAGAGGAGCTTCACTCTCTCGAAGACGTTGAGCTCGTCCCAGAACTTCGGGTTCGACTCGAAGCTCTTCCAGTGAGCACGGGTGGCCTCGCTCACGCGATAGTCCGAGGCAAGTACGCGGGTGAGACGGTCGAGCAGCTGCGCGTGCGCGAGCACGTCTGGGAGCGCGGTCGCACCCTCCGCCAGGAACTTCTCATGAAACGCCGGGAAGGATGTGCGCTGTGCGGCGTCGAAGAACTTCGCCAGGTAGGGGTTGTTGGCCGCCGCCTCAGCCATGCGAGCGACGAAGCGCTGCATCGCGGGACCATCGAGATCATCGGGCAGCAGCTCCGCGGCGTGGGGAGCGAGCTCGGGCACTGTCCACGTACCGTTCGCGTCGAGCAGCCCCAAGGTCGTGTATTTTTGGACCAGTCGCGCCCGGATATCGGCCTTCGTCATGCCAGCCGCGGCGGTGTCGAGCGCCGACGCCACCGTCGCGAGTCCCCCACTCGAGGGCGCCAGAGCTTGCGAGCGGGTTTGGTACGGCTGGAGCGCGTTCGCCGGGGCCTCAAAGAGCTGGGTCGGAGCCCCGTTCGAGGGCGGTAGCCCTAGGGTGAGGCTCGACGCTGGCTCGGGGAAGGGGACCAGCGTCGACGCTGTTACCAGTCCGCTTGCGACCAAGGCGTCGCGCGCCCGGGGGTCGTGGGTACGTCGGGCCTGAATGAACTTCGAGAGTGCGGGCGGGAGCTTCATGACTCGATCTCGGCTGGGAATGGCCGACGGGGCTTGCATCGCCCTTGCACTGTCGACTGCGGCCTCGCTGCGTGTTGACTCAGCTGGCCCCCTTAGCGCCTGCCGGCTTCGCCAGGAGCTGCGCTCGGGTGAACTCGTTCCTGACTTGCCAAGGATAGATCTTGGCCGCGCTCGTGATCTCCTGCTCGTCCTCGAAGGGCCCATGGCCAACCGTCTCGATCCCAGGCAGCGCATCCCGCTTGTCGAGGCGTACCTCATACAGGCGGCGCTGCAGCTCGACATCTAGCCCGTTGTGAGACCGGGACAGCTCGACGAACAGGTGGGACGCGTTGAGCTCGTGCTCAAGCTCATAGGGCAGCGGCTCCGACGGCTGGAGGTAGACCGGCTCATCCGTCATCCAGGCACGCAGCCGGTCGCCCCATGATCGCAGCCCGGCCTCTTCCAGCCGGGCGTGGAACGCCTCGATGAGCGCCTCCGCTTGCGCCGGCTCCGAGGCGAGGTTGCTCCGGACGGCGGACTCGAACTGCTCCGGCGGGATGCCCGAGATCTCTAAGGCGCCGGGCGGCGCGGGCGGACGCCCGGCGGCGATCCCGAGCACGTCCCGGAGCCGGTCGATCTCGACCTTTCCCTCGGGCAAGAGGGCCTCGAGCGCGCTGCGCACGGCCTCCGGAAGCTTCCCGAACTCGATGCGCGCGTACGAGGACCCGTCTGAGAATCCGAAGGGCGTCGTGTAGATCGATAGGTCCGAGCTTGTGCTCAGGTATCCGGTCCCGAGCGTGCTCCCTTCGACGCCGTGGAGATCGCGCGTCAAATTCCCGACGCTGTGCCACTGCCCCCGCAGCTCGGCGAGGCCTCGCGCGTCTGGGGTCAGGGGGTTGTGATCGTTGTACATGCCGAGTCGCGACGTCGGCAGCGCTCCCCTCCACACGGTCAAGGTGTCGTCTCCGTCGTGTCGGATCGCCTCCCGCAGAGAAGAATAGCGGAGCGGTGAGCGATCGAGCGCCATTTGCTGGAACTCCTGCGCTGGGACGGTCCCCTCGAGCTCGGCCTTCGCACGCTCGAACAGGTGCTCGCGGTAGCGCATGATTTCTTTGGCTCCCTCGTGGTCGCCGGCGTGCCTGAGCCCGCTCATCATGTGCCACAGCTCGAGATCGAGCTGCTGGTGCCGCGACACTACCCACGGCACGCGTTGCTCTTCGGACAGCTCCGTCTCCTCGTTCCCGAAGAGGACGTCGTCGCCGACACTGCTTAGGTCGAAGAGCCGAGTGAACTGCGCGTGCTCCCCGCGAGGAAGGCCGACCCTGATCGCGCGGTCGTCCTCCATCGCGTCGAGATCGCTGTTGACCACGACGTCCCTCGCGAGCGTCGGCTGCTCCTGCCAAGTCGTGAACCGCTCCCGGGTCTGTAGGGTCAGCGAGTCTGCTGCCGTGGGACCTGCTTGGTCTAGGCGCCGGTCGACGAGGTAGCTCAGCATCTGGCTGAGGGGCGCAACGTGGCCACGTTGGTCTACGATATGGGCGCGCCCGGCGACGTCGCGCATGAATCCGTGCTCATCGAGCACGAACCGCTCCCCGCCGACCTGGACCGGGGTGAGGAAGGAGTCCTCTCCCCAATGTGAGGTCCAGGTCTGTTCGATCGTGCGCGCGATTCCTATGCGGATCTGCTCGGCATATTCTTGTTGGCTGAGCGCGACGTCGTTGTCGAGGTCGCTCAGCATGGGTGGGGGCAGGCCGCGCTCCTCGAGGATGCGATACATCAGGGCGCGGATGGTTCGGCCGTTTCCGTCCATGTTCGGGTGCTGGGCCACCAGGTGGCGGCTAAAGTACGCGGCGGTCTCCACCGGGTCGGCCTCGGGATCGAGCAGCCTCTCGCGGGTCTGGTCCAAGATCTCCTGCACGTTCGCGCGGACCTTCGAGCCCTCTGGGTAGATCACGGCGAGTTGTCCCGGTGGTCCGACGTGGACCGTCGACACCCCCAGGCCGAGCTCCTTCACGTTCTGGACCTGATGCGGCTTCATCTCCCAGGGCAGCGACCGGCTCTGGTAGTCTTCTCTGAGCTCACCACCATGCACGGGACGTCCCTCCACGTAGTGCATGAGGTGAGCGAGCTGCGGCCATCCGTGATCATCCGTCGCGACGTAGGTGAGCGCGTTGACCTCGTCGAGGAGCTCGATGGACAGCGCGTCGGCGAGCCCTCCAGGCGGGATCTCAGACAGCCTCCGCTCCGCAGCCTCGAAGCCCTTGAAGGCGCTCTGGCCGTAGGCATAGCGGAAGTCGCCGTCCGTCCGGTGATCGAGGTTGACGAAGAGCCCGCCCAAGACCCGCGCCTTGGTCCCGTCGAGGAAGAGCCGACCATCATGGAGCCAGCGGTCCAAGGTGTTGTGATAGGCATTGCGCCGGAACAGCTCCGTGGTGCTGGGCGCCTCCAGGTCGTGTTCTCGCTCTTCATACACGTTGTGCGTGCGCAGCTTGTGGCCGAGGGACTCGGGAGCCCCGCGGATCCACTCCGGTCCGCCGCCGCCGTCCATGTCCGGGCGAGCCTCGATCCCGAGCTGATACCGCACCTCATCCAAGCTGAAGAGGCTCGCGACGCCGTGGGCGGTCGTGAGCTGGCGGGCCATGCCAGCGGAGAAGAAGCCGATCTGGGCGATCGCCATCATCCGCTGCTTCGGGGACATCCTCTGCCAATTCCTGGCCGTCTCGACGGCGAGCTTTCCTCCTTTCACCGCGCCGATCGTACGGCTGCCCACGATCAAGCCTGGCGCGACGGCCGCGAGCGCCGCCGGCGCCTGCCCGGTGGCTGCGACCCCGCGGATGACTCCGATCGTCGCCGCCGAGGCGCCGAGCGACGCTAGGCTTGCCACGCTCGAGAGCCAGTCTCCGCGCGTCTCCGCGTCGAAGGCTGGCTTTCCATGCGTCGCGCCGTCGTGCAGACGGTAGAGTGATCTCGAGGCATAGAACGCCGACATCGCGACCGCCGACATCGGGATGAGCGCGCCGCCCACGCCGATGAAGGTCGCCGTGCCCACAATCAGCCCACCGATCATCGCGGCCTGATCCACCTTGTCTGCCGCATACGCGAGCCCCGGAGAGCCCCACACCGCCCGTGCGGGCGCGACCTCGAGCTCCGGCTTGCCATCTTTGCCGCGGCTGAGGCGGCCCCCCTTCGGGAACGTGATCGAGCCCTCCGGCAGGCGGTTCTCTTGTCGCCACGCGGCGAGGCTCTGGTAGGAGCGGCCGAGGTTATCGACGAAAAGGAGCGATTTGTCGCCGCGATGGACGCGGAACAACGGCAGGCTGGTTGTAGCCCCGGTCCGCTGGTCTCGGTGGACGATCGGCAAGATCGTGTAGCGCACCGGCGCTCGACCGCCCGCCGCGCGCACGAGCGCGTCGCTGACCACCTTTGCCGCTTTGGCCGCCTTCCCCTCGAAGAAGGGCCAACGGCCGGCTTCGAGCGCGGCGACGTCCTCGGCCGACTTCGGCACGTGGTTCGGCGCAAAGTGCATGGCTGTCCCGACCTCGTTTATGAGGTCCGTACCTTGCCTCGTGTTCGGGTCATCGCCGCGGTGCGCCAGGTACCGTTCGAAGGTCTCGCTCACCTGTCGCGCGGTGTCCTCGTCCGATGGCTTCGGTTGGAGTCGGGCCGGCTCGACGGCGCTGTCAGCCGCGGCGGATCGGACCGGGACCGCCGACGACTGCGCTTCGAGAAGCTTCACGTATCGGTCGACCTGCTCGGGGGACGCCGAGGCGCGGAGAGAGTCGAGATCGAAGAAGGGCACCTCCAGCGACGCATCGTCGACCACTGCCTCATCCGCCGAGCTACGCACGAGGCGATGGAGGGCCCCTTCGACGACCGCGCCGGTCGCGCCGGCCAGCGCGGGATGTCCGACTGAAGCCCCCGCCACGAATGGCGCTCCATGCAGGGCGCCCGGCCGCAGCACCACCCCGACGAAGCCCTTGGCCGGCTCGCCGTCCCGAGCCTCCCGGTGGCTGACGAAGACGCTGAGGAACCACGGGATGTCGATGGCGGCCCGCTCGCCGTACCACCAATGCTTCCCTACACTCATGAAGGGGAGCCCGAAGCTGTAGCTCGCACTGTTCCCTCCGTTGTCCGATCGTCGCAGGCTGGCGCCCAGGCTTCCTCCGGCGTTGAGCCCCGCGTAGAGGAGCGGTTTTGAGCCGCCCGCGGCTGCCCCGACCGCCACGCTTCGCCCGCCAGACACGAAGCCGTTCAAGACACCTGGGACGTTGACCGCGCTCCCGCCGCTGAGGTCGATGAGCGCCGTGGGTCTATCTGCCGCGCCGGACTTGATATAGGCCGTGGCGCTGAGCTCGAGCGGAGAGATCGTGAGGTGAGGCGCGGAGAGGTAGCTGCTCACGCCCGCGCCGACGACGACCTCGGTCTGGGCCAGCGAGTCCTTCGCCTTCTGTCCCTGCGCTTCGATCCAGTGCCGTGCCCGCGCGCCCACGCCGAGCGCGTCCAGCCCCGCCAAGATGGTGGCCATCTCTCGGATCTGGCTCGGGCTCCACGACTTCGCGCCGCTCACCACGCTCGGGAGCGACATCTTTGGCGCGCGCTCGAACGCGTCATCGGCGCGCGGCGTGCGCGCGGCGACTGGATCGGGAGGCGGCGCGGCAGAGGAGGTCGAGAAGTCCCTGCTCACGTACGCCTTGATCGCCTCACGCCGCCGCTCCCTAAGCTCCGGCGTCGTATGTCGGTAGTTACGAGCCATGTCGACCTACGTTCGGCAGTATCGGCCTGCCACCAGGCGGTGTTTCCAAAAGCACGCGCGCGCTGAGGCGATAGCGCCCGAGGATGTGCTCACCGACTTGTGGCTCGAGTTCCATCTTCGCCCCCGCGCCTTCGTTGTCGGCGCGGCGACGTGCTCTTCCCTTGCGGAGGCCTATCTTCCGGCCCGCCCTCGGGGCGTTTGGTACAGGTCAGGCGGTCATGACTTCGGCCGGGCAAGACTCGAGCGCCGGGCCCGCCTTCGCACGAGCGCTAGCGCCAACAATGCCAGGCCCATCGGCCCGCGCGGCTCGCTGGAGCAGTTGCAGCCGCCGTCGGTGGGGGCCTGGCCGCTGGTGGTCGTGACCTCGTAGCCGCGGACCAGGACCGCGGCCTGACCGTCGGGGTTCATGAGTACGACGTCATAAGTACCCGCCACGATCCCCGGGGGCACCTGGGCGAGCAAGGTCGTGGGGCCGGGCACGGTGACCCGGGTGGTAGGAATCGCGCCGATCTTGAGCGTCGCGCCGGAGACGAAGCCGGTGCCGCTGACCACGACGTCGATCGCCGCGTTGTTCACCCCAGAGTCCGGTGAGATGGACGAGATCGTCGGGGCGGGCGCGGCGACGCCAGCATCACCGGGCGAGGCCCCACTGTCCGCTGGCTGCGCGTCCGCCGCGGCGAAGCCCGCGTCCGCCGGCTGCGCGTCCGACGTTTGGAAGTCGGCGTCCGTCGACCGTGCATCCGTCGGTGCGAGGCCTGCGTCGGCGGGCTCGACCCCACTGTCGCTGGGCGGGACTCCGGAGTCGGCAGGCCCGACACCGGAGTCGGCGGGCGGGACGACGCCGCTGTCCGCGGTCACCCCGAGATCGGCCGGATCTTGCGCGTCAGGGGCCAAGCCGGCGTCGGCGCTCCCGCTGTCGCGCGGCCCCGCGTCGGCCCCAACCGGGTAGCAGGCCCCGGCCGGAGAGGTCCACGGCGTATGATCGGTGGTGGTGACGACCGCGCGGATCGAGAAGTCCCCGGTGAGTCCGCCGGTCATCGCGTCCTCCCAAGCCCGTCCACCCAGGTGCTGATAGTTGTAGCCGGCCTGAATGCCATCGCCGTCGTAGACGATCCCCATGTCCGAGTCGTCGGCGCCGTTGAGGAGGCAAATCCGAAATGACCCAGAGAGGGACGGATAGGTTGGGGCCAAGCCAAGCGACACGAACGCGGGCGTCGTGTTGTACGGGATGCTCAGGTTCCCGCTCTGCGATGGCATCGCCTGATTCATCGGGATCGCGCCGCCACCGACGCCGTTTCCGTAGACCCGCACCTCGATGAAGGTAGGAAAAGAGCCGTTGGTGGGCGCATAGCCGGCCCAGGCGCCGTCCAGCGAAAAGCTCGATGCGGAGGGGGCGCCAAAGGCCGCGCAGCTCCACTCGAAGCTGTTCAGCTGGACGGCCCCCGACCCGACGCTGCTGGCATCCAGGCTGTCGTTGCACAGCACGTAGCGGCCGATGTTCCGGCAGTCCGGCCCGCACTGCGGGGGCATGGCAGCGAAGCTCTCGGTTGACCATAGAACCGCCACGAACAGGGCGAGGAGGCGGACGAGACGCACCTCCGAAGCGTAGTCCCAGAGCTGAGCCGAGTCGACCCACCGGCTGCCCTCGCGCATGTGGCCAATTTGGGTATGATGGCTCCGATGAGGCGCGTCACCGTTGTTGTGCTTGCCTGCCTGGGAGCCAGCCCGAGCTGGGCCGCGCCCGAGGCGACCATCCGGGCCAGCGCCGATCGGCTGTGCGAGCTCTACACCAAGGCGGCCAGCAAGGACCCGCGTGATGTGGCAGCCCAAGAGGCGGCCATCGGTAAGGAGCTCTCTGAGGCCCTGCGCCTGCCTCCGGCCACCCGCGCTGAGCGCTGGCACCCCGACTTTCTCCGTCGATTCTCGGAGATCTCGCAGGAGCCCCCCAGCGCGCGCTCGGCCTCGGTGGCCCGCTACGTCACCGCCGAGACCAAGTCCGAGTGGAGCTGCCCGGCGATGGTGGCCTACGATCGGGCGATGGCGGCGGTGCTCGACAAGAAGCGCGCCCGCTGGAAGCTCGCCGAGCGGGCCAAGCTGTGGAGCGCGTCCGAGCTGCGCTGCCCGAACACTGACCCGAGGAGCGGGGCCGGAACGCTCGAGGCCGCGGCGGTGACGGCGGTGGTCGCGGCCCACGCAGCGGCGATCCGGGCCTGCCACGAGCGCTGGCTGCCCTCGGGCGCGATCCTCGAAAAGGGACTAGATTTAGGCGGTCAGGTGGAGGTCCTGGTCGTGCTCGAGCCCAGCGGCCACGTCAGCTCGGCGCGAGTGGAGCGGTCGACCTTGAAGAGCGTCGAGGTCGAGTCCTGCGTGCTGACCGAGATCTGCAGCTTCGAGCTATCGGCCTTTGCCGGCGAGGCCGCCGAGCTGATCTTGCCCTTCTCCTTCGCCGCGCGTGGCGCCCCAGACTCACCTACAGCCGTCCCTTGAGCTGCTGCGCGCGATTGACCAAGTCCCGCAGCGCCAGCCGCGCGCTCTGCACCGCGAGGGGCCGGGCCTTGGTCGCGTCCTGGATGCCCTGAATTCTGGCCTCGAGCGCCTGACGCTGAACCCTGGCCTCGTCGAGCTCGCCCCGCTCCAAATGGCGCTCGGCGCGGGCTAGCTCGAGGTATCCGTGGTGCACGCGGGCCTGGGTGAGGCTGAGCCGGTCGCCCATCGCAAAGAGCGCCTTTTCGGCAACCAAGATGCGCGCCTCTCCCGACTCGATGTCGCCCGACAGCGCCTCGAAGGATCCGAGGAGGCCGTTGATCAGGCACTCGTAGCGCCGCGCGCCGAGGTCGCGCAGGGTCTTGGACGCCTGACCGAGCTGGCTGAGGGCTTGGTCTTTGTCCTCCGCGTACCAGGCGAGCAACCCCGCGACCATGACCGCCGTCGCTTCAAAGACGCGGTCGCCGACCTCGCGCTGGATCGTGATCGCCCGCCGCGCCCGCTCGAGTCCGCGATCGAAGTCGAGGACCTCCGCGTCGAGGAATGCCATGTTGGACAGGCAGATCGCCTCGTAGCGAAGGTCTCCGACCTTCCGAAAGGCCTGGAGCGCGCGGGCGTAGAAGCCGGCCGCCTCCTCCAAGTTCCCGAGGTCGGCGTCGATGTTGGCGAGCCGCAGCCACAAGACACCCTGGAGATGGGGCTCGGGGGTGGTGCCGAGGACCGTGCCCGCCTGCAAATAGCTCTGCTTGGCCCCGGCGATCTCGCCCTCCAGCCGCTGCACATTGCCCAGATCAGCCAGCACTCGAGCCTGTCCTGTCTTGAGGCTCCGCGCGCGGGCGATCGACAAGGCCCGCTCCAGATCGGCTCGCGCCGCGCCGAGGTTCGAGCTCAGCATGGCCGCTCGGCTCTTGGCGCTCAGCACCTGCACCGCCAGCTCGGGCTCATCGGAGGTCAGCGCCGGGAAGGCCTCTGATTCCACCAGCGCGCCGTGGAGCTCCAGGCTCATGGCCAACGGTCCTTGGCGCAGCGCGATCGCGTCCAGCGCCAGCGCGGCCCGGGCGGCCTGAGAGATGCGGGGGGTCCCGTCCATGGCGCGCCGAAAGACGGCCAGGAGATTGTCCCGGTCGCTGATCAGGCGCTCGAAGTGCGCTGCGCCGCCCCGTTCATCGATCCGCTTGCTGAGCGCTTCACCCAGCGCGAGGTAGGTCTCCGCGTGCCGTTCCTCGGTCGGCTCGGCCTCCGACCCGAGCTTCTCGGCCGCGAACTCGCGGACGGTCTCATACAGGCCATAGCGGATGTCCCCGCTGCTTTGGGGGTCCGCGCGGAGCAGCGACTTGTCGGCCAGCGCCTGCAGCACGTCGATGACCAACGGGGTGCCGCTAACACCGCTCGGCAAGGCCAACACGCGTTCGGCCTCCGCCAGCGCAAAACCGCCACGAAACACCGAGATCTGAGGCAGCGCGCTCTGCTCGACCGGCTTGAGCAGGCGCCAGGACCACTCCATCGCGCCCCGCAAGGTCGCTTGCCGGGGGCTGGCATCGCGTCGACCCGAGCTCAGCACGTCCATACTCTTCGACAAGCGCTCGAGGAGCTGCACCGGACCCATGACCGCGATCCGGGCCGCGGCCAGCTCAATGGCCAGCGGAATGCCCTCGAGGAGCTGGGAGATCTTTCCGACGACCGTCAGCTCGGCCGGCGAGAGCTGGAGGTTCGGACGAACGGCCTTGGCGCGCTCAAGGAAGAGCTGCACCGCCTCGGAGGCGAGCGCGTCCTCCGAGGTGAGTGGCAATGGCAGCGGTCCCAGCGCCAACACATGCTCTCCCTCCAGCCGGAGTACCTCGCGCGAAGAGACCAAGAAGCGGCACTCGGGGGCCCGGCTCAGCCAGCGGCTCAGGACCTCGGCGCTGCTGTCGACGATCTGCTCGAAGTTGTCCAAGATCAGCAGCAGCGGGCCACGGCGAGAGAGCCACTCGCCGATCTCGTCGGCGTTTTGAGCAGCGGACTGGGTCGGCCCGAGCACGATCGACAACGAGGAGGCGGTCGCGGCCAAGAAGCCCTCGAGGTCCTCGGCCCGGGTGAGATCCACGAACCACAGCTCGCCGGTGCCCTCCGCGATGTGGCGCCGGCCGTACTCTCTCCCGAGCCGCGTCTTGCCGGTGCCCCCGGGGCCGGTGATCGTCACCAGCCGGGCACCGTCCGCAAAGAGGCGCTCGAGCTCCGCGAGCGGCTCGATGCGACCGATGAAAGAGGAGCTCTCGGCCCGCAGGTTGTGCAGCAGCGTCTTGGGGGGGACGTAGGTGGCCTCCGAGGGCCCGGAGACCAGCGTGATCGGCCCGCCGTCGAGCAGCTTGGAGCGGCTCAGCCCGGCCAGCGGCCCGAGCTCACTCGAGTGCGACTTGACCCAGGCCGCCAGGCTGGTCCGGGGATCGTCGCGAAAATTGGCCCGCAGCCAATCGTCCAAGGCCTCCACCAGATCGAGCGCCGTGGGGTAGCGGGCGGCGGGCGCCTTCTCCAACGCGCGCAGCACGATCGCATCGAGGGCCTCATCGACCCTCGGGTTGGCGGCCGAGGGAGGAGGGGCTGGCTCGAGCAAGATGCGCTGCATCGCCTGCATGCCCCCGTCTCCGGCGTAGAGCGGGCGGCGCGCCAGGAGCTCGTGGAGGACGATGCCCAGCGCGAAAACATCGGTGCGGCGATCGACCGCCTCCCCAAAGCACTGCTCGGGCGCCATATACGCGACCTTGCCCTTGGTCGCGCCCGGCTCGGTCTGGCTGTCGCGCTGCTTGGCGCGGGCGATGCCAAAGTCGGCGATCTTCACCTCGCCGTGCTTGGAGATCAGGATGTTCTGCGGGCTGATGTCGCGGTGCACGAGCTCGAGGGGCTCCTCAGTGACTGGGTCCTTTTGCTCATGGGCATAGTGCAGGGCCTCGCCGGCCCGCGCCGCGATCCAGACCGCCACCGGCAGAGGGATGGGCCGCCCGTCCTTGATCGCGAAGTTCGCCAGGTGCGAGAGGTCGGGGCCATCGACCAGCTCCATGGCCAAGAAATACTGCCCGTTCTCCTCGCCGAGCTCGAAGACCTGCACGATGCCGGGGTGGTCGAGCTTGGAGACCAGCCGCGCCTCATCGAGGAACATCGTGACCACGTCTTTGCGCGCGCTGAACTCCGGGAGCATGCGCTTGACGACCAGGGGCTTTTGAAACGCCTCCACGCCGATCAGGCGAGCGAAGAAGACCTCTCCCATACCCCCCGCCGAAATGCGGTGGAGGAGCTCGTACCGGCCGATGCGCTCGCTCCCAGACATCGGCGTGAGCGTATGTTCAAAGAGGGAAGGCCGCGAGCCCTCCGGGGAGATTCTCAGAGGAGGCCGAGCGCGTGGGCGACGCGGTGGAGCACGACCAGGAGGTGCCCGTCGCGGAGCGGAAGGGCCAAGACCTCGCTCAAACGCACCCAGCGCAGGGGAAGGGCGGACTTCTGCTCTTCCACGATCTCCACCGCGAAGGGGAACACGGCCTCCGGGGTGACCCCCGGCGAGGGGTGATAGTGCCCCCCTAAGAGCCACATCTCCCCGGCCCGGGCCCCGTGATCGGCCGCCAGGCGCTGCCGCAGGAACGCGCGGGCAGGCGTCAGCGAATCGATGCCCCAGGGCAGGCGCCAGGCCGGCGCCACGAGGATGTTCGATCGCCCTTCGAAGCACTGCACCGCCGGCAGATCACGGTCCTCGAGGCCAAACCAGATCTCGCCGCCGCTCCGCCAGAGCGGGGCCACCACCACGGTGTTGGTGCTGAGCCGCCGCGGTAGCGCCAGCTCGAGCGGGCGCTGCGCGAGGACGCTCCCGTCGGCCCCGACCTCCTCCAGCTCCGCGCAGGCCAAGGATAGAAACCCGGGCTCCGTCGGCGCGGGCGCTCTCCGAAACGCCCGCCGCGGCGGATCCAGGCCCAGCGCGCACGAGCGCGGAGGTGTAGGCGCCTCACCCAGGGTGATCGACTCCCCGATCCAGGGTCCCGCGCTCCGTCCGAGGCGCGCCAGGAGCCCATACACGTTGAGCTCGAGGCGCGCGTCGGGGAGGCCGCCGACCTGCGCCGCCCGCAAGAGCTGCTGCGCGTCGATCGCCCCCACGCGCCCGGAGCTCGCGAAGCCCGAGATCCCGGCCAGAGGCTCGCTCACGTAGGCGGGCTCGATCTCCACCCAGGTCGAGCTGACCTCCTCCTGCACGCCTCCCGGTGAGGGATAGTAGGTCAGGCCAGAGTAGAAGCGTCGGATGTGATCGGCCGATATTCCAGCCCGCCGCTCCAGCGCCTCTTCGATGGTCTGGGCCGGAGGTTTGTCGTCCTCGAGCACGTTGAGCGGCTCGGTGACATAGTGCGGCGCTCGGACGCCCCCGAGGAGCGGCGCGATGCGAACCCCCGGACCGATCTCCCCGCGGAGGGCCAAGATCGGGCGCGGGTAGCTCCGACGCGCCAGCACGAACAGCGCGCCTTGATCCTCGAAGAAGGGCAGGAAGTCCAAGGTGCGGTGGGGGCGACGGATGAGATCCATCACCCGATCGCGGCCTGGCTCGAGATAGTAGGTTTGCTCCAGAAACCCGAGCGGCGCTCGCAGGCGCTTGAGCCGAAAGTGGACCCCTTCGCCGGGAGGAACTCGCTCTCCGGCGATGACATAGTTGGTAGGGGGCAGCTCACAGGCAGCTCCCCCGGCCGCGCGGAGCTCACACTTCCCGGCCCAGCGCTGCCTCACGATCCAGGGGTTTTGGAGAGGGGTCGACGCCAGCACCCGCAGCCCGAGCTCCTCGAAGCAGCGCTCCATCTGGTCCCGGGTGAAGTAGGTGTACTCTTCCTGGACCTCGCGCTCCCAGTCCTCCCGATAGTCCTTGCGGAGGAGGAACTCAGCGGCCAGCTTGGCGTCGAGCTCGAAGCGGCGCCACCCACGACGCAGCTCGGGCCCGTCCGTGAGCTCACGAAAGACAAAGCCGGGCCGGGCGGACAAGGGCCGGTACTCCGCGGCGAAGCGCAGAAATAGGTCGGCGCTGCTGGCCGTGCGCGGATCGCGATCGGCGCGGCCGTCCTCGCTCGGGAGATCCAGCCAGACCAGGCCCGGCCCCGGATCGAGAAAGTCTCGTACGATCAGCACGCCGTGGTCTCTGAGCTGCGCCGCTTGGGCCCGGAGCGCGCGGGCAGCGGCCTGATGGTCATAGCCGCTGAAGGTGGTGACGTGATGGAGCACGGAGGAGTCGAAGATCGCGTCGAGGCTCCCCGCGGGGAACACCGGCTCCGCGACGTTGCCGACGAGGAAGCTCAGGTTTGGGCGCTGAAAGCGGGCGCGGGCGCGTTCCACCATCTCCGGATCGAGGTCCACGCCGACCACCGCGAGCTCGGGATACAGCGCCGCCAAGGCCTCGCTCCCCGTCCCCGAACCCATGCCCATGTCGGCCACCGTGCCTCGCCCCAGCAGGTGGGCGGCGGTCAGCGCGATCTTCTGCGCCATCGCCGCGTCCATCGCCGATAAGTAGCGAGCGTAGGCGGTATCATCGCCGCGGGCCGGTTGTCGGGCGTTCATCGCCGAGGATGCTGACCGGGCCCGGCGTGCGGCGCAAGTCACTCGTAGCGAAGCGCATCGACCGGGTCGAGGCGGGCCGCCCGCCAGGCCGGGAAGAGCCCGAAGGCGACGCCGGTCAGCAAGGCCAAGCCCAGCGCGAGCGCAACGGCCCAGGGGATGACGTGAAAGCTCCAGCTGCCCAGCGCCTGACGGAGCATCGCGGCCAAGATCCAGGAGAAGCCGATGCCCAGGCTCACGCCGAGCACCCCGCCCACCAGCGAGATCGCGCTGGCCTCCACCAGGAATTGAGCCAGGATCGCCCGGGGTCCCGCGCCGATCGCGCGGCGCAGCCCGATCTCCTTGGTCCGTTCGGTGACCGTGACCAGCATGATGTTCATGATGTTGATGCCGCCGACGAAGAGGGACATCAAGCCGGTGCCGATCAGCAGCACCTCGATGATCCCGATGATGAGCTCCTCCTGCTTCTGACCCTGGCGATCCTGGAGCTTGAAGTTCCTCACGCCGAGGTGGCGGCGGAGCAGGATCTCGTCGGCCACCGAGCCCACCGCTTGGACCGTCGCGCTCTGGGCTCCTCCGCCGACCCGCAGCAGCAAAGAGTCAATCGAATGGGCGGGATCGAAGGCGGCGGCGAAGGCCACCTCGGAGACGAGCACCTTACGATCCCACATCCACGTCCCATCCCCATGACCCATGCTCGGCTTGTGCTCCAGGATTCCCACGATGGTCCAGCTCTGACCATCGATGAGGAGCTGACTCCCGAGGACGTCGCCGCGCTCCAAGAGCTCCTCCCAGACCTCATGGCCGAGGACCGCCACCCGGCGCCCGAGCCGAAGGTCCTCTTCATCGAGGAAGCGCCCTCTCGCTAGGCTCAGGCGATAGTTCCTCTGGGCCTCGGGGGTCGCGCCCACGAGCCGCACGCGCTTCTCTTTGCCTCCGCGGGTGGCGCGGGCCTCGCGGGTGGCTTCGGTCAGCACCTCCGCGCCGCCCAGGGCGCGGGAGTTGCTCAGGGCTTGGCCGTCCAGGCGGGATAGTACGCGCTGGGTCTTCCGCGCCTGATTGGGTGGTGGCTCCTCTTTCCGGAAGCGCAGGATATCGGTGGAGCTCAGCCCCTGATTCATCCCCAGGAGGGCCTCTTCAGCGCCGCGGAGCAGGCCGGCCAGCATCACGATCGACCCGGTGCCGATCATCACCCCGAGGAGCGTGAGTATCGCGCGGGCGCGCTGGGCCCGGAAGGTTCGCCAGGCGCCGCGAAGTAAGTCATTCATCGGTTCACCGCCTCATCGCTACGACGGGATCGAGCCGGCTGGCCGCTCGCGCCGGGAAGAACCCAAAGATGAGTCCGATCGCCAGGGAAGAGACCAGGGCCACGGCCACCGCGACCACCGAGATCTCGCTCACCCACAGCTCCTTGGCCCGGGCGATGAGCATGTTGGCGAGGAGCGCCATACTTACCCCGGCGATCGTGCCGCTGAGGCCTCCCAGACCCGAGAGCGTGGCGGCCTCGAAAAGAAACTGGGTAGAGATGGCGGCCGGTCCTGCGCCGAGGGCCTTTCTCACCCCGATCTCCTTGGTCCGCTCGGACACGCTGACCAGCATCATATTCATCACGCCGATGCCCCCGACCACCAGCGCGACCCCCGCGATCAGGCCCACCACCGCCTCCATCAGCGCGAACATCGAGTGAAACTGGGCCATGAAGCGGTTGAAGTCCCAGATCTGGAAGTCGTCGACGTCCCGGTGCCGATCGCTGAGGATGGCGTTGGCGATGCGCTTGACCACGTCGTTGTCGCTGACGTGCTGAGTCTGCATGAGGATGGCGCCACCTTCGAAGACGCCGCTGTTGGTCTCGGCGGCGGAGTCCAAGGGCATCACCGCGAAGTCGAGCCAAGCGAAGCCAAAGTTGGAGTCCCAGTGGTCGACCTTGGCCAGCTGACCGACCACCTCGCACCGCTGATCGTCGATGGTCAGCCAGCGTCCGACCGCCTCGCCGTCCCACAGGTTCTTGGCGACGTCGTGGGCTACCACGCAGACCCGCGCGTGCTGCTTGACCTCTTCGGAGGTGAAGAGTCTGCCTTTGGCCAGCCGCAGCCCGAAGGCCTGAAAGAAGCCGGCGTCGGCGGCTACGAAGTCGGTGCGCCCCGTCCTTCCTTGGTCGTTCGAGATGTCTCGCCGGTCGAGGGTGCTGAACATCGTGGCGGCTTTTAGGTGGGGGAGGGCGGCGTAGAGTCGGTCTCGGTCGCGAGTGGTGATGAAGCCCGGGCTGCCGCCCTTCTTGGGGCTGCGCTCGGCCTTCTTGGGCGCGATCATGATGATTCGTGCGCCGCCCAGCTCCTCGATGTCGCGGGCCAGAGTGGTCAGGCCGCTTTGGGCCAAGGACGACATGAATACGATGGAGAAGGCCCCCAAGGTGATGCTGGAGACGGTCAGGAGCGACCGGAAGCGGTTGGCGCGAAGGGCCCTCAGCGCCACCCGGAGATACTCCCGCCACCTCACAGCGCGACCTCGTTGGCGGCGGACGAGCCAGGGTTGATCAGGATCGTGTCACCAGCCGCCGCGCCCGAGGTGATCTCCACCTCCCGGTCGCTGCGGGTGCCCAGCTGGACCTCGCGCTTCTCGTGCTCCTCCTTGCCACCTTTCATCACGATCAAAGTCAGATAGTTCTTCCCTCCGTCTTTGAGCACGGCCTCGATGGGCACCGACAGCGTCTGGGGCCGAGTATCGATGAGGAAGCGCACGTCGGCGGTCATCCCTGGTTTGATCGCGGGACTCGGCGCGCGGAGGGTGGCCTCCACCGGGAACACCTCCACCTCCTTGCCCTTGGGCTTCACCGCCGCGGGGGCGATCTTGGTGACCTCGGCGGTGAAGGTCTGGCCGGGGAGCGCATCGAGGGTCAGCGTCGCCGGCTGTCCCAAGGCGATCTTGGCCACGTCGATCTGGTTCAGCTCTGCCCGCACGATCAGGGTGTTCAAGTCCCCGATGGTCAGGAGCGCCCGCCCCTCGAAGGTCTGCTGAACGCCGGGGGTCACCACCTCTCCCTGCTGGATGTTCAGCTCCATCACGGTGCCCTCGATAGGGGCGAGGATGCGGGTGTAACGCAGGCGATCCAGGGCCGTGGCCTGGGAGATCTCCGCGCTCTGTAGGGCGACCCGCTTGGACTTGAGCTCGTTGGCCGCGAAGTCCACGTCGGTCTGCGCCACCCCCCGGCCCTCGAGGCCCTTCAATTTGCGGTCCAAGGTGAGCTGCGCGAACTCCACCGCGTTCTTGGCCTGCGCCACTTCGGCCGCGGCGCGCGCGACGTCGCGTTGATAGTCAGTGGGGTCGAGCTCGAGCAGGAGCTCACCCTTCTTCACCCGAAATCCGGCGTCGGTCTTGAGCGCGGTGACCTGCCCAGCGACCTTCGATTTGACCTCGATCTTCTCTTTGGGCTGGACCTTGCCGGTGTCGATGATCTCGATGACCAGGTCCTTGGGCTCGAGCGTCAGACGGAGCGCCGCGTCCTTGGGGGGCGGGCTCGCGGCCGAGCGCTGGGCCAGATACACGCCCCCGAGCACCACGGACAAGCCCAAGAACAGAGATAGTCTTCGAACGTACTTATTCATTGCTCAACTCCTGCGATTGATCCGGTCGCGGCCGAGAGCTCGAGCCAGGCCAGCCGCAGGTCTGCCGAGGCCTCCGCCAGCTGGCGCTCCACATTGAGCAGCTCCACCTCGGCGTCGAGGAGCTCAAAGACCAGCGCTTCGCCGTTCTCGTACCGCCGTTGAATGATGCTGAGGTTGTCGCGGGCCACGTCCTGGGCGGGCGCGAGGCGCTCCCGTACCGCCTGTTGGTGGGCGATCTTGGCCTCGGCGACGCGGATCTCGGTCTCGACGAGGCGCGCGGCGCGACGCTGCTCCAGGTCCAGCTTCTGCTGCTCGTAGTTGGCCTCGCGAACTGCGGTGTGGGTGTGGAGCGTATCGAAGAGGTTGATCGACAGCGTGAGGCCGAGCTGCACATCGGCCCGAATGTTGGCGAACGGGTTCTCGGAGCCGGAGATCGCCCGCGAGCCGACGCCGGCCAAGAACGGGTTATTTCCCACCTGAAAGAGGCCGCTGAGGCCGAGCTCTGGATAGTAAGCGGATTCGACCATGCGCACCGCGGCCTCCTGGGCCAGGGTTCGGCTCCGGGCCGCGGATAGTTCAGGACGGACCGAGGCGGCGCGCTCCAGGAGCTGGTCGGTCGGAGGGAGTGATAGTATGGGGACGGTCGCAGCGTCGCTCGGGATGAGCACCTCGGGAGATTGCAGCTGTGCCGCGAACGCCGCCCCCGCTTCCTGCAGCTGGCCCGAGAGATCGGCCAGGGTCGCTTCGGCGAGCAGCTGGCGCGAGCGCGCGCGGTTGTGGTCGAGCACCGGCGTCAGGCCCGCGTCGACCCGGGCCTTGGCGATCTCGGTGGCCCGCTGGGACCGCCGGAGGGCAGCCCGCTGGGCCTCGGTGATCAGGCCGAGCTTGCGGATCGCCCAATAGGCGCGGGCCACCGCCAGCGCGGTCTCGCGCCGCTCGACGTTCAGGTCGCTGGTGGCGGCCGCTCGGAGGTGTTCGGCGCGCTCGATGCCCGCGCTGAGGCGGAAGCCTGCGAAGAGCGGCACGCCGAGGCTCGCGCTCAAGTTGCTGAGGCCGAGCGTCTGGCTGGCCGCGCCGTCGCCGCCCATGCCGCTCCTGGTCCACAGCTCTGTGGCCGAGGCGTCGACCTTGACGCTGATCCGATCGAGCTCGGCGCGCAGCACCACCAGCTCAGAGCGGCTGGCCTCGACCTGGCGGGCGGCGATCCGCGGGTCCAGCGCCAGCGCAAGTTCGACGGCCTCCTGCAAGGAGATCGAGCGGGTGGAGGTGGCGCTAGGCGCGCTGATCAGCGCGATGAGCCAGAGGCTTTGCATCTTCACGTCTCCTGAAGTCCGAGACGATCTGCCCGTCGCGGAAGCTCACGGTTCGGCTGGCATAAGCCGCGACAGAGGCGTCGTGGGTGACGATCACGATCGTCATCCCCTCCCCGTGTAGCTCGGTAAAAAGGCCAAGGACTTGCTCGCTGGTCGCCGAGTCGAGCGCGCCGGTCGGCTCGTCGGCGAGGAGCAGGAGCGGCTCGTTGACGATGGCCCGCGCGATCGCCACCCGCTGCTGCTGACCACCGGAGAGCTCGGTGGGGAGGTGGTGCACGCGCTCGGCCAAGCCCACGCGGGCCAGCGCGGCCAGCGCCTTCGTTCGGCGCGCACTGGGGCTCAGACCCCGGTACATCATCGGGAGCTCGACGTTCTCGAGCGCGCTGTAGCGCGGCAGGAGGTTGAAGGACTGGAAGACGAAGCCGATCTTCTGGTTGCGCAGCTTGGCCCGCGCCTCTTCGCTCAGAGACTCAACCGGCTCACCGTCCAGCAGATAGCGACCGGTGCTGGGACGATCCAGCGTGCCGACGACGTTGAGCATCGTCGACTTCCCTGAGCCGGAGGCCCCGACGATCGACACCAGCTCGCCCCGCTCCAGCACGAAATCGACCCCGCGGAGCGCCAGGAGCTCGGCGTCGCCCATGTGATAGAGGCGGGTGACCTGCTGCAGCTCGACGAGGGCCATAGGCGCGCCGGCCCTTCGCAAGCCTTGTGCCGCTGTGGGGAGGCCTGGATGCCTCCGAATTTGGGCCAGTACCGCAGTAAATAGGCTGCGGGGCGCTGCAGCGGGGACGCTGCGGCCACCGAGGGCTCCTCGCCTCAACGGACGATCGTCCGATCGGATTCCCGTCACAAAGGACCGGCGAGGACCGACAACGAACATCGGTGATGAATCGCTCGACGCTCCCGACCGCTCTGTTCGTATCTCTGTGCCTCGCCGGGCCGCCTGCCGCCGCGCTCGCCCAGACGATCAAGCTCCCGTTCGAGGGGGTGCTGACCGGCGCCGATGATCTCCCGGTGAGCGGCGCGCTGACCCTGGAGTTTCGGCTCTATGACGTGCCGACCGGCGGGACTCCCTTGTTCGAAGAGCATCAAGAGCTGATGGCCCTCGGCGGCTTTGTGCTGGCCGAGGTGGGCGCGAGCACCGCGCTGCCGGCGGCCCTGTTCGAGAGCGGAGGCGAGCGTTACCTCGGCGTCACAATCGTGGGCGATGGCGACGAGCTAGCTCCGCGCTACCGCATTGGCTTTGTGCCCTTGGCGGTCCACGCGCTCAGCGCAGAGAGCGCGGGTCCCGCTGGCCCTCGCGGGTTGCCGGGACCGACCGGGCCGACGGGCGACCCCGGGGCGAGGGGAGCGACGGGAGCGACGGGTCCTCAGGGGCCGATCGGTCTCACAGGACCCCAAGGCGTCCCTGGAAGCACCGGAGCTGCGGGCAGCCAAGGCCCCGCAGGCTCGCAAGGTCCCGCAGGCTCGCAAGGTCCCGCAGGCTCGCAAGGTCCCGCAGGCGCGCAAGGTCCCGTGGGTCCGGTGGGGCCT
>Ga0268298_10001788_pt1 | contig 24403 bp, 15 predicted proteins | sample WWTPWeurt_MetaG_FD_194462 | JGI IMG/M metagenome (GOLD analysis project Ga0268298, IMG submission 194462) | Activated sludge microbial communities from WWTP in Nijmegen, Gelderland, Netherland - WWTP Weurt | ecosystem: Engineered > WWTP > Aerobic digester > Activated sludge | place...
TCGACCACGGTGACCATCTTCAGCGGCGGGAAGGCGGCAAAGGCCGCCATCAGCGCCTGCTTGGCCCAACCGGCACGCTTCTGCGCGATCTGCACCACGGCATGGTAGAAGCCGCAGCCGCCGTGCGAGAAATATACGTCCTTGACGCCCGGCACCTGCTTCTGCAACAGCGCCAGCACGTTGGCCTCGCCCAGTAGGCCGACGGAATTGAACACCTCGCCGCCGGAAATGATGGTCTGGAATACCGGCTGGTGCCGGCGGTGGATCTTCTTCACCCGCACCAGCGGGCGTGGCGCGACCGTGGCGTAGTAGCCCGTGACCTCGGCGAAGGGGCCTTCCTCGTGCAGTTCTCCCGGCACCATCTCGCATTCGAGCGCGAACATCGCGTCGGCCACCATCTCCACGTCAGAGGTGGTACCGGCGACAAGCTCCAGCGGCCGGCCGTGGAAGCGGCTGGCGATGCCGAGTTCGTCGGTACCCATCGGCGCCGCCTCGGCCGGGGTCGCCGCGGCGAAATGCAGGCCGGGACCGACGCCGACGTTGAGCGTGAAGGGCAGCGGCTCGCCACGCGCGGCCGCCTTGGCAAGACAGATCTCGAGATGCCGGCCGGCATCGATGTTGATCGCCAGGCGATCCTTGGCGACCACCAGGAAGCGCTGGATCGAAGTATTGCGGATGCCGGTTTCCGGATCCCTGGTGATCACCACGGCGGCATCGAAATAGGGTCCGGCATCGAGCTCGGCATGGGTCGGCACCGGCAGCACGGAAAGATCGACCTTCGGCTCGGTGACCTGCAGCACCGGCCCGGTCTTGACCACGACCGGCGCCACCGGCTTCTGCTGCCAGTCGCGGATGCATTCGGCAACGTATTGAGGAAGCGTCGTGGCAGGGCGGCCAAAGAGGTCGCCGAGCAGTTCGCGCGACCAGTAGAGGCCGGTAAAAACCGGATAGCGCGAGCCCTTGACCTTCTCGAACAGCACCGCGCGCGGACCGCGTTCGAACTTCGCCGCGATGCCTGCCAGCTGATGCGCCGGATCGACCTCGGAACGCACGCGGACCAGCCGTCCCTTGCGGTCGAGCCAGTCGATGATGGCGCCCAGGTCGGCAATCTCAGCCGCGCCGGATCGTTTCCCGGTCATGCCCCTCCTCCAATGTCGTCCGCTTCATGAATCCGTCGGTGCGCTGCCGGCGCCGCGTAGGTCAGCGCCCGCGCCAGTTGTCGGGTTCAGTATACTGGATACATTGCTTTCGGAACAGATGCCGGAACATGATTCCCGGCGGGCGGCAGCGGGATTGCACCGATACCCCGCGGCGCAAACGCCGACGCTACCCGACCGTGACGCTCTTGGCCAGATTGCGCGGTTTGTAGCTGCGGCCGCTCGCCGGTGAAGCGGGCTCGCTTGACCGGCTGCGCCGGTCAGCCTTCTCTGCAAACCGCGGGGTCGTACGCCCGGCCCGCCTCACTCGACCGTGACGCTCTTGGCCAGATTGCGCGGTTTGTCTACATCGGTGCCCTTCACCAGGGCGACGTGATAGGACAGCAATTGCAGTGGCACGACATGGAGAACCGGCGAGAGCAGGCCGTAGTGCTCGGGCAGGCGCAGCACATGTACCCCGTCTTCGGCATCCACCGCGGAATCGGCATCGGCGAAGACGTAGAGCTCGCCGCCGCGTGCCGCGACTTCCTTGAGGTTGGATTTGAGCTTTTCCAGCAGGGCGTCGTTGGGTGCAACGCTGATCACCGGCATGTCCCGATCCACCAGCGCCAGGGGGCCGTGCTTGAGCTCGCCGGCCGGGTAGCCCTCGGCATGGATGTAGGAGATTTCCTTGAGCTTCAGCGCACCCTCCAGTGCTATCGGGTAGTGGTGACCCCGGCCGAGGAACAGCGCGTGCCGCTTGTCGGCGAATTGCCCGGCCCAGGCCCTGATTTCGGGTTCGAGGGCCAGCACCTTTTGCACCGCCACCGGCAGGTGGCGCAAGGCCTTGAGGTGTCCTGCCTCCTGCTCGGCAGACAGGCGGCCGGCCTGCTTGGCCAGCGTCACGCCCAGCAGGAACAGCGCCGCGAGCTGGGTGGTGAAGGCCTTGGTCGAGGCAACGCCGATCTCGGGGCCGGCGCGGGTCAGGAAACGCAGCGCGCATTCGCGCACGATGGCCGATTCGGCGACGTTGCAGATCGCCAGGGTACGGCCCATGCCCAGCGCTCGTGCATGCTTGACCGAGGCCAGGGTGTCGGCGGTTTCTCCGGACTGGGAAATCGCCACCACGAGTTGCTCGGGATTCGGCACCGAGACACGGTAGCGGTATTCGCTGGCGATCTCAACGCTGCAGGGGATGCCGGCCAACTGCTCGATCCAGTAACGCGCGACGAGGCCGGAATGGTAGCTGGTGCCGCAGGCGAGGATCAGCACCGAGCGGACGCCGGCGAGCATCTCCGGCGCGGCGACGCCGAACAGGTTGGGACTCAGGGTCTGAGCGCCACCGATCATTTCCAGCGTGGCGGCCAGCGCCTGCGGCTGCTCGAAGATTTCCTTCTGCATGTAGTGCGTGTAGTCGCCGAGTTCGACGTCGTCGGCCGAGAGCGTGCTTTCGTGCACCGCGCGATCGCCCGGCACATCCAGCGCCGTACCGCCAGCGCCGACCATTCGCACGCCGTCGCGCCGCAGTTCGGCGACGTCGCCGTCTTCGAGGTAGATCATGCGCCGCGTCACCTGCAGCAGGGCCGAGGCGTCGGAAGCGGCATAGCTGCCGTCGTCACCCAAACCCAGCAACAGGGGCGCGCCATGACGGGCAACGACGATGGCGTCGTTCCACTCCTGCACCACGGCAATCGCATAGGCGCCGATCAGCCGCGCCGTGGCCAGGCGCACTGCCTCGAACAGGTCGGGCGTCGACTTCAGGGTGTGCTGGATCAGGTGGGCGATGACTTCGGTGTCGGTGTCCGAGTCGAACACATAGCCATCCACGATCAGTTCCTGCTTGAGCTCGGCGTAGTTTTCGATGATGCCGTTATGCACCACGGCAAGGCCGGCGGAAACGTGCGGATGGGCGTTGCGCTCGGAGGGTACGCCGTGCGTGGCCCAGCGGGTGTGGGCGATGCCGTGATGGGCGACCTGCCCCGCCGCCTGCGCGGCGAGTTCGGCGACGCGACCGACGCTGCGCAAGCGCGTCAGCGTCGGATTGAGCAGCGCCAGGCCAGCCGAGTCGTAGCCGCGATACTCCAGCTTCATCAGGCCTTCGATCAGCACCGGAACGATGTTGCGCGCAGCAACCGCCGCGACGATGCCGCACATGGCTTACTTCTTCTTCATCGGCCGCTTCCAGCCGGGAATCGACATCTGTTTCGCACGCGAAACGGTCAGCTGGTCCGGCGGTGCATCGCGCGTCAGCGTGGTCCCCGCGCCCAGCGTGGCGCCACGACCGACGGTGACCGGCGCCACCAGTTGCGTGTCGGAGCCGATGAACGCGTCATCCTCGATCACGGTGCGGAACTTGTTGGCGCCGTCGTAGTTGCAGGTGATGGTGCCGGCACCGACATTGACGCGGCTGCCGATGGTGGCGTCGCCGATGTAGGCGAGGTGGTTGGCCTTGGAATGGTCGGCGATGGTCGAGTTCTTGACCTCGACGAAGTTGCCGACATGCACGTCGCGACCGAGTTCGGCGCCGGGGCGCAGCCGGGCATAAGGACCAATGATGGACTGCTCGCCGACCACCGCATCCTCGATGTGGCAGAAGGGGGCAATGCGGGCGCCGCGGCCGATGCGGCAGTTCTTCAGTACGCAATTGGCGGCGACGGACACCCCGTCCGCGAGCTCGACGCGGCCTTCGAACACGCAATTGACGTCGATCGCGACGTCGCGCCCGCACAGCAGCTCGCCGCGCACGTCGATGCGCGCCGGGTCCGCCAGCGTCACGCCGGCGGTCATCAGGCCTTCCGCGACATTGCGCTGGTGCACGCGTTCCAGCGCCGCCAGTTGCAGCTTGCTGTTCACGCCCTCGGTTTCCCAGGCGGCATCGGGATGCGCGGTCGCCACCGGCATGCCCTCGCTGACCGCCATGGCGACGATGTCGGTCAGGTAATACTCGCCCTGCGCATTGCGGTTGCCCAGGGTCGGCAGCCAGCGCGCCAGCGCTGCCGTCGGCGCGACGAGGATGCCGGTGTTGATCTCGCGGATGGCGCGCTCGGCATCGTCCGCATCCTTTTCCTCGACGATGCGCACGACCCGGCCATCCACGCGCACGATGCGGCCATAGCCGAGAGGATTGTCGAGGTATGCGGTGAGCAGCGCCAGCTTGTCGCTGCCGGCCGCTGCGACCAGGCGCCGCAGGGTCGAAGCGCGGGTCAGGGGCACGTCGCCATACAGCACCAGGGTAAAAGTCGGCGCCGGCGATACGGCGATATCAAGATGCGGCAGTGCTTGCATCACCGCATGGCCGGTGCCGAGCTGGGGTTCCTGCAAGGCCCAGGCCAGGTCCGGCGCATCGAGGGCGGCACGCACCTGTTCGCCGCCGTGACCATGGACCACGCAGATATTCTCCGCGCCGAGTTCCCGCGCGCTTTCGATGACATGAGCCAGCAGGGGCCTCCCCGCCAGCGGATGCAGGACCTTGGGCAGGTCGGAATGCATCCGCTTGCCCTTGCCCGCGGCGAGGATGACGACGTTCAAGGCGGGCTCAGCGCGGCAGGGTGGTGCTGCCCATCAGGAACTGGTCGACGCTGCGCGCGCACTGGCGGCCTTCGCGGATGGCCCAGACCACCAGCGACTGGCCACGGCGCATGTCGCCGGCGGCGAACACGCCCTTGACGCTGGTGGCGTATGCCTTGTCGCTTTCGGTATCGGCGCGGGCATTGCCGCGATTGTCCTTGTCAATGCCAAACGCATCGAGCACGCCGCCGACCGGGCTGACGAAACCCATGGCGAGGAAAACGTAGTCCGCCGGGATCTCGAATTCGGAGCCGGCAACCTCGCTCATGCGGCCGTCCTTCCATTCCAGGCGCACGGCCTTGACGGCCTTCAGCACGCCCTTCTCGCCGATGAATTCCTTGGTGCCGATGGCCCAGTCGCGCGCGCAGCCTTCGTCGTGCGAGGACGAGGTGCGCATCTTCAGCGGCCAGTAGGGCCAGGTCAGCTCGCCGTTTTCCTGCTCGGGCGGGCGCGGCAGCAGTTCGATCTGGGTGATGCTGGCGGCACCGTGGCGGTTCGAGGTGCCGACACAATCGGAACCGGTGTCGCCGCCGCCGATGACCAGAACATGCTTGCCCTTGACGTTGATCGGGTTCGGCCGACCGCCGGCGACTTGCTTGTTCTGCGGGATGAGGAACTCGAGCGCGAAATGCACGCCCTTGAGTTCGCGCCCGGGAACCGGCAGGTCACGCGGATTCTCGGAGCCCCCGGCCAGCACCACGGCATCGAAATCCTTTTGCAACTGCCCGGCGCTGACGGTCTTCTTCGCGTCATTGACGATGCCGGCCGGGAGCGTGGCGCCGGTGACCATGGTCCCGGTGACGAACTTGACGCCCTCGACTTCCATCTGCGCCATGCGCCAGTCGATCAGGCGCTTGTCGAGCTTGAAGTCGGGAATGCCGTAGCGCAAGAGGCCGCCGATGCGGTCGTTCTTCTCGAACACCGTGACGGCGTGGCCGACGCGCGCCAGTTGCTGCGCCGCCGCCAGACCCGCCGGGCCGGAGCCGACGATGGCGACCTTCCTGCCGGTCTTCTTCGCCGCCGGTTGCGGCAGCACCCAGCCGTTCTCGCCGGCCTTGTCGATGATGGCGCGCTCGATCGACTTGATGCCGACCGGCGTCTGCGGAATGTTCAGCGTGCAGGCCGCCTCGCAGGGCGCGGGACAGATGCGGCTGGTGAATTCCGGGAAATTGTTGGTCGAGTGCAGGGAGATGATTGCCTCCTGCCACTTGCCGCGATAGACCAGGTCGTTCCAGTCCGGGATCAGGTTGTTGACCGGGCAGCCATTGTTGCAGAACGGAATGCCGCAATCCATGCAGCGCGCACCCTGGGTACGCGCCTGCTCGTCGCTCAGGTGGGGAATGAATTCGCGGTAGTGCTTGACCCGCGACTCGGCCTTCTCGTAGCTCTCCGAGATGCGCTGGAATTCGAGGAATCCGGTTGGCTTGCCCATCATGCAGCCTCTTTGAGTTGGGTTGCGGCCATTTCCTTCAAGGCGCGACGATATTCATTCGGGAACACCTTGACGAACCTGCCGCGGGCACTCGCCCAGTCGGCGAGGATCTCCCTGGCGCGTTCGCTGCCGGTGAGGCGCGCGTGGTCCTCGATCATCCGCTTGAGTTGTGCCTCGTCGCTGCGGCCGCGATGCCGCGTGCCGTCGTCGGCCTGCTCGGCTTCGGGCAGGACTTTCTCCAGCGCTACCATGCTCATGTTGCAACGCTTGGCGAACATGCCATCGACGTCATACACATAGGCGATGCCGCCCGACATGCCGGCGGCAAAATTGCGCCCGGTAAGGCCGAGCACGGCGACGGTGCCGCCGGTCATGTATTCGCAGCCATGGTCGCCCGTGCCCTCGACGACAGCCTGCGCGCCGGAATTGCGCACGCCGAAGCGCTCGCCGGCGACGCCGCGGAAGAACACCTCGCCTTCGGTCGCGCCGTAGAGCACGGTGTTGCCGACGATGATGTTCTCGCTCGGCGTGCCGCGGAAGGCCTGCGGCGGACGGACGATGATGCGGCCGCCGGAAAGGCCCTTGCCGACGTAGTCGTTGGCCTCGCCGGTGAGGTCGAGCGTGATGCCGCGCGCGAGGAAGGCGCCGAAGCTCTGGCCGGCGGTGCCGGTCAGCTTGACCGTGATGCTGCCGTCGGGCAGCCCGTCGGCGCCCTTGCGGCTGGCGACCGCATGCGACAGCAGCGTACCCACCGTGCGGTTCTGGTTGCGGATCGTGGTCTCGATGACGACCTTCTCGCCGCGTTCCAGCGCGCCGGAAGCCTTGGCGATCAGCTGGTGATCGAGTGCCCTGGCCAAGCCGTGGTCCTGGGATTCGCAATGGCGACGGGCGACGCCGTCGATCTCCGGCTGGCGATAGAAAATGCGCGAGAAGTCGAGGCCGCGCGCCTTCCAGTGCTCGACGCCCTTCTTCATGTCGAGCAGGTCGGAGCGGCCGATCAGCTCATCGAACTTGCGGATGCCCAGTTGCGCCATGTACTCGCGCACTTCCTCGGCGACGAAGAAGAAGTAATTGACGACGTGCTCGGGCTGGCCGGAGAAGCGCGCGCGCAGCACCGGGTCCTGGGTGGCGACACCGACCGGACAGGTGTTGAGGTGGCACTTGCGCATCATGATGCAGCCTTCGACCACCAGCGGCGCCGTGGCGAAGCCGAATTCGTCGGCGCCGAGCAGCGCGCCGATGACGACGTCGCGGCCGGTCTTCATCTGGCCATCTGCTTGCACCCGAATCCGGCCGCGCAGGCGGTTCAGCACCAGGGTCTGCTGCGTCTCGGCCAGTCCCAGTTCCCAGGGCGTGCCGGCATGCTTGATCGAGGAGATCGGCGATGCGCCGGTGCCGCCGTCATGGCCGGCGATCACGACGTGGTCGGCCTTGGCCTTGGTCACACCGGCGGCCACCGTGCCGACGCCGATCTCGGACACCAACTTGACCGAAACGCTTCCCTGAGGATTGGAATTCTTCAGGTCGTGGATCAGCTGCGCGAGGTCTTCGATGGAATAAATGTCATGGTGCGGCGGCGGCGAAATCAGGCCGACGCCCGGCACCGAGTGGCGCAGGAAGCCGATGTACTCGGAGACCTTGTGGCCGGGCAACTGGCCGCCTTCGCCGGGCTTGGCGCCCTGGGCCATCTTGATCTGCAGTTGATCCGCGTTGGCCAGGTATTCGGCGGTGACACCAAAGCGGCCGGAGGCCACCTGCTTGATCGCCGAGCGCAGGCTGTCACCGGCCTTGAGCCGGATGTCGCGCGAGATGCGGCCCTTGCCGATGACATCGGCCAGCGTGGTGTCGTGCTTCAGCGGCGCGAAGCGCTTGCGGTCCTCACCGCCTTCGCCGGTATTCGACTTGCCGCCGATGCGGTTCATCGCCACCGCCAGCGTGCTGTGCGCTTCGGTGGAGATCGAGCCCAGCGACATGGCGCCGGTGGCGAAGCGTTTGACGATCTCCCTGGCCGGCTCGACCTCGTCGATCGATACGGCAGGGCCGGCCGGACGCATCTCGAACAGGCCGCGCAGCGTCATGTGGCGTCGGGTCTGGTCGTTGATCAGCTTCGCGTATTCCTTGTAGGTATCCGCCTTGCCGGATCGCGTCGCGTGCTGCAGCTTGGCGATGACATCCGGAGTCCACATGTGCTCTTCGCCGCGCACGCGGAATGCATACTCGCCGCCGCAATCGAGCATGTCGGCCAGCACCGGGTTGTCACTCCAGGCGTCGGCGTGCGTCTTCAGCGCCTCCTCGGCAACCTCCTTGAGGCCGATGCCCTCGACCTTGGTCGGGGTGCCGGTGAAGTACTTGCGCACCAGGTCGGAGGAAAGGCCGACGGCTTCGAAAATTTGCGCGCCGCAATAGGACTGGTAGGTGGAGATGCCCATCTTGGACATCACCTTCATCAGGCCCTTGTTGATCGCTTTGACGTAGTTCTTCTGCGCATCGTACGCGCCAAGCTTGTTCGGCAACGCAGTTGGCAACTGAGCGGCGATGGCGGCGATGCTCTCGAAGGCCAGCCACGGGTGGATGGCCTGGGCGCCGTAGCCGGCCAGCGTGGCGAAATGATGCACCTCGCGCGCAGCGCCGGTTTCGACCACCAGGCCGCAGGAGGTGCGCAAGCCGATGCCGACCAGGTGCTGGTGCACCGCCGAGCAGGCCAGCAGCGCCGGGATCGGCGCGTGGTCGCGATCGATGCCGCGGTCGGACAGGATGATGACGTTGTAGCCCTCGTTCACCGCCGCCTCGACGCGGGTGCATACCTGGTACAGCGAACGCGACAGTCCCGCCGAGCCTTGCGCCGCGGGTGTGGTGATGCCGATGCTGATGGAACGGAAGGTGCCTTTGGTCAGCTTGTCGATGTTCTTCAGCTTGGCCATGTTCGCCGGGGTCAGCACCGGCTGGTGCACTTCCAGGCGCGGCGTCGGCAGCTTTTCGTCGACGCCGAGCAGGTTGGGGTTGGGGCTCACCAGCGAGATCAGCGACATGACGATTTCCTCGCGGATCGGATCGATCGGCGGGTTCGTCACCTGGGCGAACAACTGCTTGAAGTAGTTGAACAGCGGCTTGGCGCGGTCGGAGAGCACCGGCAGCGGACTGTCGTTGCCCATCGCGCCGGTGGCTTCCTCGCCCTGGGTCGCCATCGGTTCGAGGATGAACTTGAAGTCCTCCTGCGTATAGCCGAAAGCCTGCTGGACCTTCAGCAGCGGTCCGTTGAGCTTTTCGGCGACCTTGGCCTCGGGCAGGTCATCGACGAAGTAGCGCGACTGCTGGATCCACTTGCGGTAAGGCTTGGCCGTGGACATCGTGCGCTTGAGCTCGGTGTCGTCGATGATGCGGCCCTGCTCGAGGTCGATGAGGAACATCTTGCCCGGCTGCAGGCGCCACTTCTTGACGATGCGCTCCTCGGCGATCGGCAGCACGCCGATTTCGGAGGACATCACGACCAGGTCGTCATCCGTGATCAGGTAGCGTGCGGGGCGCAGGCCGTTGCGGTCGAGCGTGGCACCGATCTGGCGGCCGTCGGTGAAGGCCACCGCGGCCGGGCCGTCCCAGGGCTCCATCAAAGCCATGTGGTACTCGTAGAAGGCGCGGCGCTCCTCGTCCATCAGCGGATTGCCGGCCCAGGCTTCGGGGATCAGCATCATCATGGCGTGGGCCAGGCTGTAACCGCCCATCACCAGCAGTTCGAGGGCATTGTCGAATGAGGCCGAATCGGACTGGCCGTCATAGATCAAAGGCCAGACCTTTTCCAGGTCCTCGCCCAGCACCGGCGAGGAAATGCCGTGCTCGCGCGCCCGCATCCAGTTGACGTTGCCGCGCAGGGCGTTGATTTCGCCGTTGTGCGCGATCATGCGGAATGGATGGGCCAGGTCCCAGGTCGGGAAGGTGTTGGTGGAAAAACGCTGGTGCGCCAGCGCCATGGCGGACACCGCGCGGGGGTCCTGAAGATCCCGATAGTAGGTGCCCACTTGATTGGCCAGCAGCATGCCCTTGTAGACCACCGTGCGCGCCGACATCGAGGGCACGTAGAACATCTTCCCGTCGGGCAGTTTCTGGGCCTGGATGCTGTGGCCGATGGCCTTGCGCAGGATGTAGAGCTTGCGCTCGAGGGCATCGGTATCCGTGATGCCGGGGCCGGGAGCAATGAAGACCTGGCGGATCACCGGCTCGATGTCCTTGGCCGCCTGGGCCAGGCCGCTATTGTCCACCGGCACGTCGCGCCAGCCGAGCAGCACCTGGCCTTCGTAGCGGATCGCGCGCTCGATCACGGCTTCGCAGGAACGCCGGCTGGCGTCGCCGCGAGGCAGGAAGACCATGCCCACGCCGTACATGCCGACCGGCGGCAACACCACGTTCTGGCGCGCCATCTCCTCGCGCAGGAACTGGTCGGGAATCTGGATCAGGATGCCGGCGCCGTCGCCCAGCAGGGGATCGTAGCCGGTAGCGCCGCGATGTTCGAGGTTCTCCAGGATCTTGAGGCCCTGCTCGATGATGGCGTGGCTCTTCTGGTTCTTGATGTGGGCGACAAAGCCGACGCCGCAGGCGTCACGCTCGTTTTCGGGGTCGTAGAGACCCTGGCGCTGGGGGAGGACCATCGTGTCTTTCCTCGGAAATGCGACCGGCAATCGGCCGAACTATCTGCAAAATGCGGCCGGCAAAAAAGCCGGGGTGTTGCCGCTCCCCGGCCTTGGATGTTCCGCCATGCATCGCGGACGCCCCAAATATACCGCCAAAAGGGGTGGATTTCAATACGCTGCAACGCAGCAAACGGGCTCAGAACTCGCTGACGGCGAACAGGCGACGATGCTCCCGCATCGAGTAGCGATCAGTCATGCCGGCAATGTAGTCCGCCGTTGCCCGCTCTATGCCCCCGGCGTCCGCCATGGCCTGGTACTGGGGCGGCAGCAGGCGTGGATCGGTGACGAAAGCACCGAACAGGTCATGGATCACGCGCCGCGCCTTGGCAGTCATCCGCAAGACCTCGAAATGGCGGTAGAGGTGCTCGCGCAAAAAGCCCTTGAGTGCGCGATTCTCCTCCGCCATCGCAGCGGAAAACCCTATCAGTTCCGGTGCGCTGCGCACGTCTTCCAGCGCAGCGGGGGCCGCCGCCGCGATACGTCGCGCGGACTCGGCCAACAAGTCGGTGACCTGGGCGTCGATCATGCGCCGGATGGTTTCATGTACCCGGCGACGCCCGGCGATGGAAGGAAATTCGGCGGAAACTTCGGCAGCGTGGCGTGCGAACAGCGAGACGCCCTGCAATTGCTCCAGCGTGAGCACGCCTGAACGCAATCCGTCGTCGACGTCGTGGTTGTTGTAGGCGATTTCATCGGCCAGATTGCAGATCTGCGCTTCCAGCGAAGGCCGGCGGTCATCGAGAAAGCGCTGACCGACCTCGCCGAGCTCCCGGGCACGCGCCGGCGAACAATGCTTGAGGATGCCCTCGCGCGTTTCGAACATCAGGTTCAGGCCATCGAAGGCGCCGTAGCGCTCTTCCAGGCGATCGACGATGCGCAGGCTTTGCAGATTGTGCTCGAAGCCGCCATGCCCCTGCATGCACTGATTGAGCGCCTCCTGGCCGGCGTGGCCGAACGGGGTATGGCCGAGGTCGTGGGCCAGTGCGACGGCCTCGACAAGGTCGTCATTGAGCTCCAGGGCACGCGCCACCGTGCGTGCGATCTGGGCCACTTCGATGCTGTGCGTCAGGCGGGTGCGAAACAGGTCGCCTTCGTGGTTGACGAAAACCTGGGTCTTGTACTCGAGGCGACGAAACGCCGTGGAATGTACGATGCGATCGCGATCACGCTGAAACTCGCTGCGCACCTTGGGTCGCGGCTCCGCATGCGCGCGCCCCCTGCTGTTGCCGTCACTGACCGCGTAGGACGCCAGATCAGGCACGGCTGCAGGCTTCGATGGCCGCGGCGATGTCGGCGGACGGCGCGTCGGCATGGATCACCGCTTGCCCCAGGCCCTTGAGCAGGATCAGGCGCAGGCTGCCGGCGATTACCTTCTTGTCGTGCGACATCAATTCAAGATAGCGCGAAACACCGAGATCGGGACCGCTGACAGGCAGGCCGGCACGCAACATCAGCGCACGGACCCGCTCTACATCGGCGGCGGACAGCCAGCCCAGGCGCCGGGAAAGCTCGGCCGCCATCATCGTTCCGGCGGCAACGGCCTCGCCGTGCAACCACTCGCCGTAACCCATGCCGGTCTCGATCGCATGGCCGAATGTGTGACCGAGATTCAGCAGCGCGCGGCCGCCCTCCTTTGCCGTTTCAAATTCGTCGGCAGCCACTACCTCGGCCTTGTTGGCGCAAGAGCGTTCGATCGCCTGCGCCAGCAGTTGCCCGTCGCACGCCATCAGCCCTTCCATGTTGGCCTCCAGCCATTCGAGAAAAGGCAGGTCACGAATCAACCCGTACTTGATGACTTCCGCCATGCCAGACGACAACTCGCGGGCCGGGAGTGACTGCAGCGCATCGGTATCCGCCAGAACAAGCTTCGGCTGCCAGAACGCGCCGATCATGTTCTTGCCGCGCGGGTGGTTGATCCCGGTCTTGCCGCCCACCGACGAATCGACCTGCGACAGCAAGGTGGTAGGGATCTGGATGAAGGGTACGCCGCGCTGGTAGGTCGCGGCGGCAAACCCCGCGAGGTCGCCGATCACGCCGCCACCGAGGGCGACGATCGTTGTGCTGCGATCGCAGCGAGCAGCCAGCAAGGCGTCATGAATCAGGTTGAGTGATTCCCAGTTCTTGTAGGCTTCACCATCAGGAAGAATTATCGGCGTCACGCCAATGCCGGCTTTTTCCATGGCGCCGACAAGGCGCTCAAGGTACAGGGGCGCAACGGTAGTGTTGCTGACGAGGGCAATCCGCGGACTGCGCAGAAAAGGCTGGATCTGGTCGACCGCTGTCAGCAGGCCGCCGCCGATCAGGATCGGATAGCTATGAGCACCAAGCGACAGCGTCAGGCGGCGCATTGCTTTTGCAACTCCCGCTCCAACTGCCTGACAAGATGACTGATGCTGCCGCCCAGGCTGTTAATGGTGATGTCTGCCACTTCGCGATACAGCGGATCGCGCACCGCAAACAGTTCCTCAATCTTCTTCATCGGATCGGCGACCTGCAGCAGCGGCCGGTTATGGTCCAGGCGTGTACGTTCAAACAACAGCTGCGGCGTGGCATGAAGATAGACAACTACACCACCCTCCTTGAGTGCGGCGCGATTTTCCGGCCGCAGTACCGCGCCACCGCCCGTAGCGACGATCAGCCCGGACCGGCTGCCGAGCTCGGCCAGGACTTTCGACTCGCGATCCCGAAAGCCCTGTTCGCCCTCTATGTCGAAAATCAGCGGAATCCTGACGCCGGTTCGCGCCTCGATCTCGTGATCGGCATCGACAAAGGAGCGGTGCATGCGCTTCGCGAGCTGGCGCCCGACCGTGGTCTTGCCCGCGCCCGGCATGCCGACCAGATAGATGTTGTTGTTCGAATTCACGGCCGGATTGTATCAGCGCGGCTCCCCCGGCATGCCGACTGCACTTCGGTCGCTGGCCGATTCCGCCAGGAAATGCGTTCCCTGGGTCCCGCGTTGAAATGCCCCGCCCCCGCGATAGCGTCCCCACTCGCCACGGGGGGCGCAAAAAGCACGGGGCCGGCATACAAGCCGGCCCCGTGTGCGTGCAACCGAGCCCGTGCTATCGCTGCGAGACCGCGTCGCTGATGATGCGCGGCGTAATGAAAACCAGCAGCTCGCTGCGCGCATTGCTCTTTGTCGTGGTTTTGAAAAGATTCCCCACGTAGGGCAGGTCGCCGAGGAAGGGAACGCGGTCCTGCACCTGCAATTCCGATTCCCGCGCGAAACCGCCGATGACCACCGTTCCCCCGTTTTCGACAATGACGTTGGTGGTTACCGTGTTGGTATCCAGGCTGCCGGTCGTCGCGTTGGTGATCGTGCTCTTGGCGATGTTGAGGTCGAGGCTGATGCGGTTGTCGGGATTCACCGATGGTGTCACCCCGAGCGTAAGAGGTGCCGAGAAGGTCTGGTAGATCGGCAGGCCCGTCGTCGCGTTGACGCCGCTGAGAATGGTCACCTGCTGGGTATTGTTGATCGTCGCCGCCTTGCGGTTCAGGGTTACGATTCGCGGGGAAGATATCGTCTTGTTGCGCGAGTCGGTTTCAGCCGCCTGCAACTCCAGCGCGAGCAGCTTGCTGCCTGCGTTGTTGAACAGCATCAGGCCAAAGTTGGCCGCTCCCGCCAGGGCATAGCTGGGCTTGAAGATATCGGTCGACCGTGTCAGCGTCGGCGTACTTGGCACGCCATAGGTATCGGTATTGGAATAACTGGTCGTGGTGCCGGGCGCCCAACGGGTCCCGGTACCGAACAGATTTTGCCCGCCCTGGTTGCCAAGGAGATTCGCATTGGCGAGGCGCAAGCGCATGCCGAGCGAACTGGCAAAGCCGGTCGAGGCCTCGACGATGCGGGCTTCGATCATTACCTGCTTGGGCGGAACATCCACATTGCGGATGACTTCGCGGATGGCCTCCACGACCGCCGCCGTATCACGGACGAACAGCTGGTTGGTTGCGTCGTGGGCCGAAATGCTTCCGCGCGCGGAGAGCATGCCCTTGGCGGAACTGCCGCCGCCGGCCGGCGCCGAACCGCCCGAGGCCGGTGCCGGCGCAGGCGAACCGCCGGCGATATTGGCTGCCGGGGAGACCACGCCGGCAACCGGAGGCGCCGCACCCGTCGGAGTTGCAGCCGGAGCGAAGCTGCTGTTCACCAGGGCGATGATGTCTCCGGTCTTGACGTAGTTGAGCTTGAATGTTTCGGCCACCAGCGGTGCGACATCGCTCGCGCGAGCGGCCTCGTCCGCGTTGTCCTGATCCCGCTTCTGCAGGACGGCCCGATCGCCGAAGAGAATGATGTCGTTGCGCACCCGCATCCCGGCATTGACCTGCCCCATGATGATTTCAAGTGCCTGGTCATAGGGGATGTTGTCAAGGTTCGCGGTTACGGTTCGTCCGCTCAACGAGGGATCGATCAGCACGTTCTTGCCCGAAATGTCCGCCAAGGTGCGCAGGACCATGGTGGCATCCGCGGCAAAGAAGTTGATCGAAACCTTTTGGCCCTGCTGGCCGGTCTGGACCAGCTTGTTGGCGTCGTCCGCCGGTATCGGCTTGACTTCGATGGACAGCTGGTTGTTCGCCAGGTGCGCCTGGTGGAACCAGCGTCCGCGCGCGTTGATGTCGATGCGTGTCAGGTTGCCCATGGCACGCGAAGTCAGCCCGGTAACCGGCGTTGCGAAGTCGTTGACATCGCGGCGGTTCTGCAAGCGTTCGGGCAGTTCCACATCCCGCAGTTCCACGGTCAGGCCGGTCCCCACGCGCCGGATATCGACCGGCACGGTGCCGTCGGTCAGATCGATGATAACCCAGGCCTGGCCCTCCTCGCCGCGACGGAAAATGATGTCACGAATGGCTGCCGCATCGGTCCGGGCCGCCGCACTTCCCGGGCTACCTGCCGCGGTCGTCCCGGTTCGCTGAAATACGCTCGGCGCCGCTTCGCTGCTGGACTGCACACCCTGCCCCTGCAGCTTGATGAATAGAACATCTCCGGCAATTTCGGTGGAAAACTTGGTCGGTCGATAGAGATTCAGCACCAGCCGTGTCAATTTGTCGGATTGAACCAGATTCAGGCTCTTGAGGTCACCCTCCGCCACCTGTTGCGTGGATTGCCCGGACTTGTTGTCGGTCTCGGGGAAGTCGATCACGACCCGCGGCGGCTCGACCACGCTCCAGTTGCCGGGCATCGACTTCAGAGGTGCCGCCATCTGCACCTTGAGCAGGACTTGATCGCCGTCGCGCCTGACCTGGATCTGCTTGATGGAGTTTTCTGCCGCGAACGAAATGCCGGCGAGTCCAAGCCAAAGGCCCGCAAGTGCAACCGCGGCGCGTTTAATGTTTTTCATCGACGACCTCCTTCTTTCGGCACGATGAGCAACTTTTCCTGCGTTACCCACGCACCGTTCGCATCCTTCACGGTTTCGACAACCGTAATGCCTTCACTGGTAATTGCCGTGATCTTGCCAAAGTTGCGGCCCATGTATTCGCCCACCCGTACATGCTTGGGCTTGTTCGGCGGCGGCGTCTGGACCAGGGCATAGGGCACCGGCCCCGCCATGATGACGCCGGTCACCCGCAAATCCTCAAGGGGAAAGATCTCCAGCGGTTGTTGTGGTCGCTCACGATCCGGCGCGGTCTTGTCCGCGGCGACCTCCAGCGTCACGATTTTGCCCGTAGCAAAGGGGGGGGTGAGCATCTCGGTTTCGTAGGAAACCACCGGGAACGGGGTTATTTCGGGGAGCGGTGCCACCTTGCCCTTCATGCCCTTCGCTTCATCACGCATCCACTGCCGCAAATCCTGATGTTCGTCGCTGGCGCAGCCCGATAGCAGCAACGGCAACAGAACCAGAAGCCTGTGCGACTTCATTTCTTGCCTCCCTTGCCTGGTTGCTGAGCCTTCTTCTGACTGGCCATCTCCGCTTCATCGAGATAGCGGAAGGTCTTGACCGTGGTTCTCAGCACCAGCGTCCCGTTCGGGTTCGCACTCATGTTGATGTCGTTCAGGGTAACGATACGCGGCAGCTTGGCGACATCTCCGGTAAACGCTCCGATGTCATGATAGCTGCCGGTAAGGTTGAGCGTGATCGGCACTTCGGCGTAGAACTCCCGCGGAGCCTCGCCGCCCGGTTTGAAGAGTTCAACGGCGAGCCCCCGACTCTGCGCCGCCTTGTTGATATCGACCAGCATGTCCCCCATCTCGGCCTTGTTCGGCAATTGCTTGAGCAAGGCGCCGAACGACCGGTCGATCTCGGCCAACTGGCGACGGTACTCGTCGAGATTCACCGCCTGCTTCTTCTTGCCCAGCCAGTCTTCCTTGAGCTTGGCTTCCTGCTGTTTCATGGCTTCCAGCTCCTCGAGCTGAACGCTCCATCCGATGGCCCCGAATCCCCACGCGGCGGCCAGCAACACGGCAAAAAACCCGAACAGTATGACGATGCGCGGCGCCAGGGGCCACAAGCCCGGATCCTTGGGATCCAGGGTCTTGAAATCCATGGCCAGCTGCTGGAAATTTATCAGCGGCGCCTTGGGTGCTGCCGGCTCGGACTTGCCCGCCTGCTTGTCCGCCAGTTTTTCCGCGGCAGACTTGCGCTTGAACAAACCGGCAATCGAAGGGGGCAGCTTCATCATTTCTTCCCTGGCGCAGCAGTCTGACGGGTGATCATCGTGGTGATGCTGAACGCGTTGAGTCGACGGTTGGCAACCACCTCGGCCTTGGTTTCCACCAACGTCGACCGCTCCAGCAAAGGCGATTCGTCAAGATTGTTCATCAGCGTGGTTATTCGCGCATTCGACTGGGCATACCCGGTGATGGAGATCTTCTGACCGGTTTGCACCAGGGTGCGCAAATAGATGCCCTCGGGGACCTGCTTGGCCAATTCGTTGAACAGGTGCACCGTTTCCGTGCGATTGGCCTGTAACGCCTCGATGACCCGCTTGCGCGCCAGCAGCGCGTTGGTCTGTTCCTGGATTTTCTTGATCTCGTTGATTTCCTTGTCCAGGCTGGCGATTTCCCGCTTGAGGAATTCGTTCGCATCGTTCTGCGCGGTAATCTGGCGGTTGATGAACGAGAATCCGAGGAACCAGATCAGTCCGGCAAGTACCGCAATCAGCCCCAGCAGGACGTAGAACTGCTGTCGCCGCGACTTGCGCTTCGCCTCACGATGCGGAAGCAGGTTGATCCGTATCATTGATCGAACTTCCTGAGCGCCAGTCCGCAGGCCACCATCAGTGACGGCGCATCCGTGGCCAGCTGTTTGGCGCGGATGCGCGGCGAAATGGCCATGCCGGCAAATGGATCCGCGAGCAGCGTATTGATATTGGTGCGCTGACCGACAATTTCCGCCACACCGGGAACCAGCGCCGAACCGCCGGCGAGAATGATGTAATGCACCTCGCCGTATGGCGTGGACGTAAAGAAGAACTGCATGGCACGCGCGACTTCCTGCGCCAGCCCCTCTATGAACGGGTGAAGGATTTCCGCTTCGTAGTTGTCCGGCGGCGTTCCCGAGCGCTTGAGGCTTTCCGCCTCTTCCGGCCCCATGCCGTAAGCGCGCATGATTTCCTCGGTCAACCTGATTCCGCCGAAGGCCTGCTCCCGCGTGTACAGTTGCTGGTCATCCTTCATGATGGTGATTTTCATCGCCGACGCGCCGACATCCACCAACGCCACGATCTGCCCCGCACCCTCGCCGGGAAGCTGCTTGGTAACGAGCTCGTATGCGGCCTCGGTTGCGTAGGCCTCCACATCCATCACCACGGGCTTCAACTCGGCCACTTCGGCGGCGGCCACACGATCCTCGACTTTTTCCTTGCGCGACGCCGCCAGCAGGACTTCGACATCATCCGGATTGCCCGGCGCCGGACCAATCACCTGAAAGTCGAGATTGACCTCTTCGAGGGCAAACGGGAGGTACTGGTTGGCTTCCGACTCGACCTGGATTTCCATTTCCTGATCGCGCAGGGTCGCCGGCAACGTGATCTTCTTGGTAATCACCGCCGCCGTCGGCAAGGCCATGGCGACAAATCGCGTCGAAGTACCGAGCCGCTTCCAGCAGCGTTGCAGGGTTTCCGCAACAGCCTCGATCGATGCCAGATTGCCGTCAACCACTGCGTCTTTCGGCAGCGGCTCGATCGCATAGCGCTCGACACGAGGCTGCCCCTTGCCGGCATCGACCAGCTCGACCATCTTGACGGCCGTCGAACTGATATCCACACCGATCAGCGGACGAAGCTTCGGGTCAAAGATCGACTTTAACGCTGCGACATCGATCTGCAAAGGATTTTTCCTTTATAAATATTGTGTTACAAGCTATACGGATAATTTACTTCAGATGCTAGCAGCAACTATATCGACTGTAAAGCAAAATTATCAACACCCGACTATCGAAGCGTGTCTCCGACGCCACAGCTATAATTCCTCGCGCCGCCTTCCGCCCAGCCCATCGTGTCCATTTCCGCCCTGCCCACCCCCGTTCGCTGGGTGTTGTATCTCCTGCTCCTGACCGGCGGCACCCTGTTATCGGTGGCCGCCCTTGCCGGCATCGTGCTGCTGCTGGCCTACCCGCAACTGCCCTCGGTCGAGGTACTGACCGACTATCAGCCGAAGATCCCGCTGCGCATCTACTCCGGCGACGGCTACCTGATCGGCGAGTTCGGCGAGGAACGACGAAACTTCGTGTTGATCAAGGATGTTCCCGCCGTCATGACGCAGGCGATCCTCGCCGCGGAAGACGAGCGCTTCTACCAGCATCCTGGCATCGACACGCTGGGCGTATTGCGCGCAGCGTATTCCAATTTCGTCGGCGGCGGCAAGCGCCAGGGCGCATCGACCATCACCATGCAGGTGGCGCGCAACTTTTTCCTTTCCAGCGAAAAGACCCTGACCCGAAAACTCTACGAGATGTTACTGGCTTTCAAAATCGAGAACAATCTGGGAAAGGATCAGATCCTCGAGATCTATATCAACCAGATTTACCTCGGTCAGCGGGCCTACGGCTTCTCGGCCGCCGCGCAGATCTACTTCGGCAAGGCGTTGCGGGATGTGAGCATCGCCGAGGCGGCGATGCTCGCCGGACTGCCGAAAGCGCCTTCGGCCTTCAACCCGGTCGCAAATCCAAAGCGCGCGCAACTGCGCCAGCGCTACGTCCTGCGCCGGATGCATGAGCTGAACTTCATCAACGACGCCCAATGGAAGTCGGCGCAAGCCGAGACCCTGCACGTAAAACGCGACGTCAATGACTTCGGCGTCCATGCCGAACATGTCGCCGAGATGGCGCGCCAGATCGTCGTCGAGAGCTTCCCGGACGAGGTGTACAACCGGGGCCTGCGCGTGATCACCACCATCAACCGGGCCGACCAGCAGGCTGCCTACCTGGCGCTGCGCCGCGGCGTCATGGATTACGACCGGCGTCACGGCTATCGTGGCGCGGAAGCCTACGTCGACATGACAGGCATCGACTCGAACCAGGACGAGGCGCTCGAAGAGCACCTGTCCGATTACTTCGACAGCGACGACCTGCTGCCGGCCATCGTCCTCGAGGCCGGTCCGAAGCTGGTGCGCGCCTATCTGCGGGGTGGCGAGGTGCTCAAGATCAGCGATGACGGCCTCAAGTTCGCCGCGCGCATGCTGGATGACAAGGCGGCCCCCAACAAGCGCATAAGGCGCGGCGCGGTGATTCGCGTGCAAAAGGCCGACAAAGGCTGGCAGATCGTCCAGCTGCCGGAAGTCGAGGCGGCATTCGTCGCCGCCAGCCCGGTCGACGGCGCAGTCCGGGCGCTGGTCGGCGGCTTCGATTTCAATCGCAGCAAGTTCAACCACATCACCCAGGCCTGGCGCCAGCCGGGCTCCAGCTTCAAGCCCTTCATCTACTCCGCGGGACTGGAAAAGGGCTATACCCCGGCGTCGGTGATCGCGGATGAACCGGTCTCGATCTCGGCCGAGGAGACCGGCTCCCAGGCGTGGGAACCAAAGAACTATGACGGCAAGTACGAAGGTCCGATGAGCCTGCGTACCGCACTGGCGAAATCCAAGAACATGGTGTCGATCCGCCTGCTGCGTTCAATCGGCACCCAGTACGCGCAGGACTACGTGACGCGCTTCGGCTTCGATGCCGACAAGAACCCTCCTTACCTGACCCTGGCCCTTGGCGCCGGTGCCGTGACCCCCTGGCAACAACTCGCCGCCTATTCGATTTTCGCCAATGGCGGCTACCGCATCACGCCCCATATCGTGCGCCAGATCGTGGACGACAAGGGCACGGTGCTGGCCGCCATGCAGCCCTCGCTGGCAGGCGACGAGGCGCTGCGCGCGATCGACGCGCGCAATGCCTGGCTGATGGACTCCATGATGCACGACGTGGTGCGGCGCGGCACCGCCACCCGCGCCGCGGCGGTGCTCAAGCGCGGCGACCTGGCGGGCAAGACCGGTACCACCAACGACTACATCGACGCCTGGTTCTGCGGCTACCAGCCCACGGTGGTCGGCGTCGCCTGGATCGGCTTCGATCAGCCCAGGCGCATGGGCAACGGCGAAACCGGCGGCGCCGCGGCGCTGCCGATCTGGATCGGCTTCATGGAGCACGCCCTGAAGGGGGTTCCGGAAAGCTGGCAGGAAACCCCGGAAGGACTGGTAACGATCGTCGCCCACGATCCGTCGGGGAAGACCACCAGGGAACTGATCTACAAGGAGCACCTGCCGCCGGCGGACGCCGAAGCCGAAGAACCGAAGCAGGAACCGGCGCCGGTGGTGGATGCCAGGCCCAAACCGGTGGAAAAGCCGGTGGCGGAAAAGACCGCTGCCGAAAAACCGGCGGCACAAAAGCCGCCCGAGAAGAAAAACTAGAGCGCGATCCGCACCCCGGCCTGTTCGGAGACGGTACGCGACAGCGCAGCCAGCAGTTCCTCGCCATCGCGCGTGCCGAGCCAGCGCCCGCCGTCGGGCCGGAAGTGATACCCCCCCGACCTGGCCGCCACCCAGATTTCGCGCGCCGCGCCGTGGCGATTGACGATGATCTTCGAACCGTTCCCGAACTCGATCTCGATCACGCCGCCGGGCTTGGTCTCGAAATCAAAATCGGCGACGCCGCTCATCGAAGCCGCCTCCAGCGCCGCCTCGATGCGCGCCAGCTCCGCGTCCGCCGCGGCCATGAATTCCCGTTCATCCATCGCGCCCTGCCTTCAATTGTGCAAAACAGCCGACAGGATACCGAATGTCGCTGGCTCCGCGCGCCGCATATACTTACGCCTTCAGTTCCCTGCCCGATGAGACCCATGCGCCCGCTGCCCGCCCTAGCTGTCCTGCTCGCTCTCGCCCTCGCCGCTTGCGGCACCAAGACCCCGCTCAGGTTGCCCCCGCCGGAACAACCCGCTGCCGCAGCACCCGCGGCGCCGGCGCCCACCAACGCCGACAAGGCGACCGAGTCGCGCCGATGAGCCTGACCACGATGGGCAGGGACGGGCTGCACGTCGAGTCCGTCGCATTGGGCGACATCGCCGCGCGCTTCGGCACGCCATGCTACGTCTATTCGCGTGCCGCGCTCACCGCGACCTATGCCGCCTACCGCGACGCGCTGCAGGCCCACGGCCTGGCCGACCGATCGCTGGTCTGCTACGCGGTCAAGGCCAATTCCAACCTCGCCATCCTGAACCTTTTCGCCCGGCTCGGCGCCGGCTTCGACATCGTTTCCGGTGGCGAGCTGGCGCGCGTGCTGGCCGCTGGCGGCAGTGCGGGCAAAATAGTGTTCTCCGGCGTCGGCAAGTCGCGCGCCGAGATGCGTGCGGCGCTGGAGGCGGGCATCCACTGCTTCAACGTCGAATCCGCCAGCGAGCTGGACCAGCTCGACGAAGTCGCCGGCAGCCTCGGCCGCCGCGCACCGGTGTCGCTGCGCGTGAATCCGGACGTCGACGCGAAAACCCATCCCTACATCTCCACCGGGCTCAAGACGGCAAAATTCGGCATCGCCTTCGGCGAAGCCTTCGATATCTACCGTCGCGCCGCGCACCTGCCGCATATCGCGGTGAGGGGCATCGACTGCCACATCGGCTCGCAACTGCTCGATCCGGCACCGGCCGCCGAGGCCGCGGACAAGGTGCTGGCGCTGGTCGATCGCCTCGCCGCCGCGGGCATCGCGCTGGAACACATCGACCTCGGCGGCGGCATGGGCATCCAGTACCGCGCCGACGAGCCGGCGCCCCCCGTCGCCGACTATCTGGCGCCGATGCTGGCGAAACTTGCCGGGCGCCGCGAAAAGCTGGTGTTCGAACCCGGCCGCTCGCTGGTCGGCAACGCCGGCCTGCTGCTGACCCGGGTACAGGTGCTGAAGCCGGGCGAGGAAAAGCACTTCGCGGTGGTCGATGCGGCGATGAACGACCTGATGCGCCCGGCACTGTACGACGCCTGGCACGACATCGTGCCGGTCTCCGCCGCAAAAGTCGGCGCCGGCGACACGGCAGCTGCGATGCCTTACGAAATCGTCGGCCCGGTCTGCGAGTCGGGCGATTTCCTCGGTCATGACCGGAAACTGGCGCTGAACGAGGGCGACCTGCTCGCCATCCTCTCGGCCGGCGCCTACGGCATGGCCATGGCCTCCAACTACAACAGCCGGCCGCGTGCCGCCGAAGTCATGGTCGACGGCGATGCCACGCACCTGATCCGCCGCCGCGAGGAGGTTCCGGAACTCTTCGCCCTCGAATCGGTCCTGCCTTGATGCGTCATCCCCTTGTTGCCTGCCTGGCACTGATTCTCCTCGCCGGCTGCGGCCAGAAAGCCGAGGAAAAGAAGGCAGTCCCGCCGCCATCGTTGATCACCGTGACCCAGGCCGCCAAGGGCGAGTTCGAGGTCGTGCTGGAAACCCTGGGCACGCTTGAAGTTCTCGCCGATCCGAAAATCGGCGCCGAAGTCGCCGGCCGGGTGACCCAGGTTCTGGCGCGCACCGGGACGCAGGTCAAGGCCGGCGACCTCATGGCGGTGATCGATGCCGGCGATGTCGCCCTGCAGAACAAGGCCGACGAAGCCGAAGCGCGGCGCATCGAGGCACTGGCGAAGCAGCAGGAAAAGCTCGCCGAGCGGCAGCAGACCCTGATGGACAAGGGTTTCCTGTCGAAGAACGCCGGCGAGGATGTCGCCGCACAACGGGCCGCGCTCGCCGCCCAGCATGAAGCGGCACGGGCGCGCGCCGACAACAGCCGCCGTTCGCTCGGCAAGACACAGGTGCGGGCGCCGATCGACGGCATCGTCGAAGTCCAGATCGTTTCCCCCGGCGACTACGTCAAGGTCGGCGATCCGCTGTTCAACCTGGTCGCGCCGAAAAAATTGCGCGCCCACCTGCCCTTTGCCGAAAGCCTCGGCCCGCGCCTGCAGGTCGGGCAGGAAGTCAGGCTCGCCTCGCCGCTGGCGCCGGGCAAGGTATTCACCAGCCGCATCAAGGACATCCGCCCCGGCATCGTCGAGGGCAGCCGCTCGCTCGACGTGCTGGCCGACATCGACAATGACGGCAGCCTGCGCGGCGGCGGCACGGTCAATGCCGCGGTGATCGTTTCGGCCAGGGCCGAAGCGCTCACCGTGCCCGAGCAGAGCATCGTGCTGCGCCCCGCCGGCA
>Ga0268298_10001789_pt1 | contig 24385 bp, 31 predicted proteins | sample WWTPWeurt_MetaG_FD_194462 | JGI IMG/M metagenome (GOLD analysis project Ga0268298, IMG submission 194462) | Activated sludge microbial communities from WWTP in Nijmegen, Gelderland, Netherland - WWTP Weurt | ecosystem: Engineered > WWTP > Aerobic digester > Activated sludge | place...
GAGTGTTGAGTGCTGAGTCCAAGGCCATGAATTCAGCGTCGGTGCGCCCTCCGACCCCGAATTCGACACACGTTCTCTGCGTTCGTCATGCCAGCCCAATTGCCCACGGGCTGGGCCTTCCTGGCAGCTCAGTGATATTCGTCAGCACGGCACTTTCGGAATCGGACCTGGACGACACAACACTCACTGCCGTCCTCGCTCACGAATGGGCCCACATCACCAGACGACACACACTTTGGCAGGCCTCGTTCTTCGCTCTGCTGTACGCCGCCAAAGCACTCTCACCCATCCCTCTGGCCCCTGCCGCTGCGCTGGCTCTCGCCGTTGGGTCTGTACTGGCATACCTGGCGTTCTTGCGACGCTGCGAGTTCGATGCGGACGCAACCGCCGCATCCACTGTCGGACCGCAAACGATGCTCCAAGGTCTGACGGCGCTCCAGCCCCTTCTCGACCCACCGACCCAAAGCCTGAACGGCTTGGCTGCCCTGATCTCATCACACCCACCGATTCAGGCGCGCATCGAGGCGCTGGCACGCCTCGCCCTTGCAAACGATTTGTCCAAGCCCTAGTTCGGCGCTCTTGCGCCCACGCACCGCTCTGCAGCGCTCATGATCGCTCTCGCGCTTGGCCCGTCCACATCACGTCGCTGGACAGGGTGGCACGACCGCCCTGGCGACACAACCGAGGCATCGGCCGGCACCTGAGCGCACCCGCCAATAGCCATCGTCGAGATAACGAGAAGCAGCGCCAAGGCTGCAGCTTTGATACCCATCCTGGATTTCTCCTCTGTTTCATTCCTCAAGTGATCACATCCGTACTGGAGGCACGTCTGCATCGACAGCTTGAAGTTCGAATTGCCAAATGAGTTTGCCCCTCCCGGCCGAAGCTGAGAGGGGCAAAGAGTGTGAGAGCGCTGACCGCGCGTTCGTGCGCTCCGGTCTGGCATCGCAGTTCGTCGCTTGACTGTCCCTTGCTGCACTTCGCATGCAGCATCACACCAAGCGATTTGCGTCACTCATCGCTTCTGGATGGGTGCCCACGGCATTGGAAAGGCCGCGCCAAAGCCACCTTCCGTCGACGAAGTCAAGGCCGAGGAACTGCACCGCCTTCTCCACTTCGTCACTCATCTGGAAGCCCGGGCAATGCGTAGGCAGTGAAGCCTCCGCACCACCACAGTTCTTGCAATGGTGAAGCCCATCTTCGCGGCCATGAAAGAGATGGGCCACCCCTGCGACAAATTCCAGTCCAGTTTGTCCAGGCCGCCCCATTGCTGGCTCGTACGCATCGACCGCGGCCAAGCCCGCACACACTGCGTCCCGCGCCAGATCGGCACCCATCATCTGCATTGCCTCGGCGACGGCTCCAGCGATCGATCCAAGCGCCCGATCACATTGAACCGTCACTCCGGCCGTTCTCAGCACTGGCAGAAGCCACCCGGCCGCGGCGATTCCGTCAACGACCCACCGACCCCCAGCAACCGGCACTCGGACTCCGTCGAAGTCCAATATGGCTGCCCGGCCGGCGTCGAGGTCCAGCAGCCCTCCATCCGTTGCTGCAGGGGTCGCACCCTTCCGCTCGGACCAGCAGCCAACCGCCACCCGCCCGTCACGCCCGAGAAAGTAGGCGTGACGCTCGCGCCGCCCCTCGAACTCGCCGTTCAGGCATAACCACTCCGTCGTCATGATCATCATTCTCGTGTACTCCGTTCGTTGAATTAGCAAACTCGACCCATTCACCTCGGAGGTGCTTGGTTCTCAACCTGGCACTGCTGCATGCGCAACCGGGATCCAGACTGCCTATGAACCTCTGTTGCAGGTCCGCTTGACTCCATTGCGGAAAGACAGACGCCCCGACTCCGGAAGGAGTGCGGGGCGTTGTTGGGTATGTCGTCTGGCCTTCCCAGGCCAGCGACACGTACTTTCTGGAGCGCGCTGAGTCGTGCACAAGCAACTGTCAGAACGCGCACTCCACGGCCTCGAAGAAGGCTCTCGACAGATCCTGCGGGCATGCTGCCCTGGCGACCTTCCACCCTTGGTGCTGAAGTCGCGACTCGAAGCCCGTACCTTCGCCGCCGACGAACAGCGGAGCGAATTCGACTCCGCAGCCAGCCAGCTCGTTCATCACTGCCAATGCGCTGTCGCCGCTATTCGGCTCGCCGTCGGTAACGAAGACGATCACTCGCCGCGCCTCGTCACGAGCCAACAGATCCTCTCCAAGGCGCCAAAGCGCCTTGTCGAGAGCCGTTCCACCAAGGGACTCAGCCATTCCGAGCTGCTTGGCGCGAGGCCACGCGTCATGGAACGACTTGATCGACATGAAGTGGTCGCCGAACCCCGCCATTTGGAACGGAATCGAGAGACGGTCCAGCACCTGGCATGCCGCATACGCAACCGCAACGCACGACGTAACCCGTCGATCCGAATGGGGGACGCCACCTCGGCTGGTTCCCGCGTAGTCGTACCACATCGAGCCGGACAGATCGACCAGCAAAGCGATCGCCGTGTCAATCCCGTCCACTTCTTCGGTGCGCTCGAATACAGCCGTCCGGCCTACTCTCAGCCCCGGCAGCCGTCGCGACGCCACGCTTCTGCCCGATCTGCGGTAGCCGACCTCTGCTTCGATCCGGGATTCGAGCAGCCCCTCAAGCTTTGTGCCGAGCTTGATCTCGATCGGCCTGGCCGCCTCAATCGCCGCCGCCTGCAGTGTGGGATCGGTCAACTTCTGAACCTCGGGGCACTTGCACTCTCCTGCCCAGGTCCCGCCTCCCTTCGTTCCTCCGCCACTGTCCACGGTCCCGCAGCCAGCGGACACCAGCACGGCATGTGAGCCATCGTCGGCTGTGCTTCCGGCCTTCCCTTGCCCGCCAAGTGCAGCCAAGATCATCTCGCCCAGATCGGCTGGCGCGGCGCATGAGTCGAGGATCTCCTGGGCCAGCTCTTGATTCGCCGAGCCCTCTCCTCCACTCTGGCCCTGCAACAGGTCCAGCACTTTGCGTGCAAGGCTGAATGCCTCGGCCGTGCTTCGCACATGATCGACCTCGCATGCCGTCAACCAGATCTTGTGAACCAGTGAAGGTCCAAGGCGATCGGTAACGAGTTGCCGATACTGCTCCGCGAAGCGGCCCATCCTCTCGTTGGTGTAGTGTCTGGCCAGCAACGCCGCAATCAACCAGTTTTGCCAGACGACACCGATCGGCTCGGCCTGTGTCTGAGATGGGCCCGCGTACATCCCAAGGTCAATCATCACCTCGATCGATTTGAGGATGTTCACGAAGCACCCGGGATAGATCTTCGCCTGCTCACGTTCACCCCACACGTCCTCGAACAAGTTCGTCAGGCTCCGCAAGATCGGCGAGTGGTGCTCTTTGACAACGTCGAAGTCGGTAAATCGACAGTGCATCGCTTCATGATCGACCAACCCCTCGATCAGCGACGCATGGTCGTCATCGCCCAGACTTGAGATCACCGGCAGCGTGATCACCTTCCCGTCCGTCATTGCGGTGGCGACTCCGGGATCGAACACGACTTCGATCCCGTGCTTGCGCCCAATGATCCGTGCCAGCAGCACGAGGGCGCGCATGCGATGGCCTTGGCTCTGGCCGGCAACCCGTCGTGTTGCCACGCCAGCGGTCGTGACTGCTTTCATGCTCGATTACTCCTCAGTAGTGAAGAGGCCCCAGAACTCAGTTGAGATCCGGGGCCAGTTGGGTTGAGAGACACGCCACGCGCCTTGGCGCTAGTGGCTATGACCTGTGCAGGTCCGCTTGCCTAGATCCGAATCAGGTCTCGGCATCGATCAACTTCACGCGCAACTGAATGCGCGACTCGCCCTTGTCCTTCAAGGACTGCCCTGTTCGAGCATGCAGGCCGGTGTAGGCCAGAAGAGCCACGGCCAATACGACCCAAGTCCAGCGACGCTTCATCGCGAAATCTCCGTAGGTTGGTGCCCTCTGCCGAGGACGGTCGGTTTGCGTCCGGAAACATCCATTGCGCGAGCGCCCATTGCGTAACCCACTCATTCGGGCGAGTTTCGCCATTGCGCGATGTATTGACGCGGGCCGCAACTGTCTGTACAACTCCTACTTGACGACGCGACCAGATCGCACTCGGCTACGCGCCCCTCCAAGGGGCGCTACGGACGCGGGGAGTAGTGCTTTTGCCTCCCGCCTAACGCACGGAGAAGACTTGTGACGGAATCAACCACGCCCCACTCGGACGCCAGAGCAGCTCGCCCATGGGGCGCCCGAACCAACTCAGTTGTAAATGCGATCCAACAGGGTCACAACACCCTGCACCTCATCGTCACTGCGACCGGACTCGACTACCGGACCACGAATGCAATCGTCGCTTCGCTCGAAACGCAGGCGCGCGTCAAGGCCCGCAATCCGGCGGCCCGCCGAAAGGACCGCTTCTTCGATGTCGTACATGCGCAGCGGTGGTCGCCCGAGGATCGACCCCAGCGCAGAGCCCCTGCCCCCGATCGATCCGGTGCCGATTGGCACTCAAAGGTGCACCCGAGTGACCTGGCCGCTGGGGACATGTCGCTCAACTTCCACTTGCTTCGCACCTTCATGGCTCCAGTTCTGGCTCGTGGTCCCGTCGCGCACTCTTGACCACCACACCCAGCGAACCGTCATTCAGTGCAGCGCTTATACGGCCTGATCATGTCGTCGTTCGACCTGCCATTGCCGTTCCACGTCGACAAGTCGGCGCTACGCACTCATCAAGGTCTGCACCGTTGCTCAGCAACGGCCAAGGCTCTCTGGCTCCAAGTGCTCGTCGAAGCCTACTGCGCCGCCAGCCTGCATCACTCGTCGTTCGACCAAGTCATGCGTCGATCCGGCGTCGACCGATCCTCGGTCATTCCGCTCGTTGCTGAATTGCTTCGTTCGCGCGTCTTCAGGCTTGATAGCTTTGCATTCATCGTTCCGATTTCGCCGTCCTACCTCTGGCCGGACTTCTGGCTGCGCGTGCGCAGTCACGGTGACCGCAGTCCCGCCTAGGGGAGCAACGCATGAACACCAGAACGGTGCTCACGGCTGCCTTGGTCCTGGCCGTCGTCCTGCTCTCACATGTTCTCCTCCCCGAGTGGCTGGATGGCGTCCTCTGGCTCTGCGGTCTCCTGACATTGACCATCAGTCGATGGCATGCAAGCCACTTGGCACCACGAACCCCAAACCCTGCAACGTTCACGAAAGGTCCCGCACCATGAAAGCCTCTTCCATCGCCCTGGTCCTCGTCTTCGGGGTCGCCGCCAGCACCTCGTTCCTCGCGTTCGGCTCGGACTCGGCAAAGCCGACCCCTGCGGCTCAGCGCCCGACAGGTCTGCCCGAGCAGTTTCGTGCCGCGTTCTGCGGCGACCGCGCCGGCATTCCCAGAGACAAGAGCGCCGCTCACGAGCTGAGCGCCGACTACTCGCGTGCGCTGCTCGCCGAGATTCGACGCCGCGAGGTCGAAGCCAAGCAGACCACCCAGCAGGCCCTGGCCTCCATGACTGCCGACTATTGCGCGTCCAACGGAGCACCCCAATGACCCGCCGTACCTTTCTGACCCGTCTCGCCGTAGCGCCCGCAGCCCTTGTCGCTGGGGCGCCCGCTCTCTCGTCGACTCGTGCCCAAGTCGGCCTGGTACTGCCGCTCACGGGCGTCCAATCCGTGGTGGCGACCGAGTTGTTGGCCGGCTACCGACTTGCCGCCAACAATGCGAAGCGGCGCGGAATCTACGTCGACTATGTCGTCGAGGACGACTTCTCGAAGCCCGCGGACACCGCCGCCGCCATACGCAAGCTCGCTTCGATGCCGGGCGTGGTCGCCGCATCCGGCGTGGTCGGCACGCCGCACGCTCAGGCGGCGATTCCTGAAGCCCGCAACGCCCAGTTGCCACTTGTCGGCATCCGTTCCGGCGCCGCGGAGTTGCGCGACGGCAATCCCTTTGTCTACCACCTGCGCAGCACCTACGAAGACGAACTCAGTCGAATGCTGCACATGCTTGCCGACACCACCCCTTCGCTCGCGGTGGTCTACTCCAATGACAGCTTCGGCAAAGGCGCAGTGAAGCATCTACAGGCGGAGGCAGCCCGCAAGGATGTACGGATCGCGTTCTCCGGTGCGGCCGATCGCGACGGCGCTGACATCGAGACGGTGGTCAAGAAGGCCGTCGCGCCCGCGAACCGCGCGCTCGCCCTCGTGCTGCTCATGATCAGCAGGCCAGCAGTCACCGGCCTGCGCACGGCACGCGCAAGTGCGTTCTATTCCCCAACCTTCACGATGAGCTTCACTGCAGGTGGCGAGCTGCTGAGCGCTGGCACTGAGACGGTCCGAGGCCTTGGCTTGGTCAGCGCGTTCCCGCTGCCACGGCTTCCAACCACCGAGATTGTCGAGAGCTTCCGAGTAGAGGCCGCAGCCGCAGGTGTGCCACCCACCGTCGCTTTGTCCATCACGGCACTCGAAGGCTTCACCTACGGCCTTGCCCTCGCGCAGGGCATCGCGCGAGCATCCAGCAACGGGACCCCAGCATCTCGTGAGGCGCTTGTCGGTGCCCTGTCGGCCAAGCAGGGCCTACGTGTCGGCTCGGACCTGGTCCGCTTCGACGAGCGCTTGGCCGGTCGGAACCATCTGCAGATCGTCTACTTCGATCAGCGCGGCGAGCTGCGCACGTGATCCCACGATCTGTCCTCACGAACACGAATCGAGTCCAGCCATGCGTCTCATCCCTTCCGCGGCACCCGCAGTGCCTATCGCCATGACAGCGATCGTGGTCTTGGGCGTCGTCTCGGCGTCGCTGATGTCCCGCCAATCGCCCCCAGCGCATTCCCCGGCCGATCCAGCAGCCACCCCGCGCGCCGAGTCGATCCCCTATGTCACAGACTCGCATGGCTGCGTCCACACGTTGATCGAGCGCCGTAACGGCCTCACCCTTGTCCGGATGCGCAACGCAGACGGCACTCCGATCTGTCGTCCGATCACAAACAGGCAGCCTGTCGCCGCTGCGCTGAGCTGAGCCAAGGACGCGACATGGATGACCCTCGTCAGCGCCGTCTGATTCTTCTAGACGAGCACGCACGAGAGCTTGTGCGAGGCGCCCCTGACTGGCACGCCTACCGGTGGGAACTCATCGGCGGGACCGCCACAGAACCCGCGAAGCTGATACGCGTCGATGGCGCAGTCGCTCCTCCACTCACTCGCGGCGCCGACGCCGGCACGCCCGACTGGTCACGCATCGACCGCGAGACCGTGCGCACTGCCTACTTCACACCCGCGGAGCACCAGGATTGGTGCCGCCGATGGGAGGAGAACACGGGCAAGTGCGCACATTGCGTTGGCACGGGGCTGATCCTCGTCGCATGGACACACTCCCAACCGCCAGAGGCCGTCTACCGGCCCTGCTCGAACTGCCAAGGAACTGGCGTCCCGGCTCGGCTGCAAGGTGCAGTCATCGCAAGTCTTGCCGCCGAGTCAAGGGCGGCGCACGGCTGACGCAACCTGCGCACGTGACGTTGTCAATGAAAGAAGCCCCAGGCCACCCTTTTGGGTGCGCACTGGGGCTTGGGGGGATCCGACCTCAACGGACGACTTCGGGTCAACCTGCTTGCGCTCGCCATCGCGACACAGCCGTATCGACGGCCTCATGAGCCGCCTGGCGTGCGTCGTCGACGAGGCACCAGAACACGTCATCCACGCGCGAATCCATGCGGTTCACGTGGGGATCGGCCCGCAGGCCGCAGACTTCGAGTTTCGCGACGACGACATTGTTGCGGCGGGCCTCGACTTCCAGCCGGTACATGAACCAGCTCTTTCGATACGCCAACAGCGCCTGCAGGTCTTCCATCACCCTCCGCTCGGCCAGTCGTCGCGCCTTCAGGGGTTTGTGTCCGTTCTCCAGGTACGACGCTTCCCGCTCTGCCAAGCTGGTCGCGGGGCAGAAGTAGCGCCCATCGGTAGTCGGGTACCACCCTGGACCGCCCTCGTCCGACAGGGTTCCCAGTCCCCATGGCGTCGACTCACTGTCAATTCGCAGCCTCCCCGTGAACTCCAGGCCATCCCGATGCTCGACTCGCGCATACAGCGCGTCTGCCGAGCCAATCCACTCCCACGGTGACTTCGGGAACTCCAGATCCGCCGCCTTGCGCAGAACTTCTCCTATCGTCTTCAGCCAGCTCCTGCAGACGGCAATGACGACGCTCAACTTCGCACTCATGATGTCCTCCATTGATGGAATGCCCCGAAGGGCGACCGGTATGCGTCGGGGACATCTGTTGCGTAGCGATCTGTGCGGTTGCCTCTTCCTTCAGCTCGACCAGGACAACGCCTGAAGAAATGCTCGAACGGAAAACATAGTGATGGGCGGAACCACCAACAGTCGCGCCCGGTTGGGCATGGAAGGGCAGCCATGACGCAGCTCACCGCTGAATCCGCTTTGAATGTGCACAAGGGCCTGATCTACAACGTCACGTTCGACGATGGATCGACACGCCGGATGCGGAACCTCGACCAAAAGGTGGGCCTGTGCCACGCGTGGGTTGATCTCTCAACTCACCAAGTTGTGACCATGAGTTGGCTCATCGACCCCGATGGCAACGGGCCAAAGCGTGTGCGATTCAACAACCCCGGCGGCACCGGCTTCACCGCTGCCTTTGGCGGCGCCATTGTCAAGAGAATGACCTTGGACATTGAGTTGGGTGGGACCGTTAGCTGGCTTAGTCAGGCTGGTGGAACGACGCGCATCAAGACAGGCGTTGTTGAAGAAGTTGTGCATGCCGGCTGCCTTCCTGATAGAGACCGAATCACTCAGCTCTATAGTTCTTCTTTCGTGGGCAAGCCACGCAACCATCCGTCTTACGTGGTGCGCGAGCGCGGCAAGACGCCCCAGTCTGCAAGGACTATCTACTGGCCACGCGTCTCCAGCCTAACGGCCAATTGAGTCGAGGCTTGGGCAACTCAGATCGCTGCGCGCCGAGCCCGTGCGCGACGGTCACGCTCGCATCCTGAAGATGCGCGAGGCATGGGGCATCAAGTGGCCGGGCGCGGCATGAGCAAGCTCATCCCTCTCGCGGGTTGATCGACGATATCATATCGTACGATATCTCTCTTGCAGCCCTCCCCCCACCTGGCGCCCTCCCCCAACGACATTGGGCTATAGACGTTCCGCCAGCACGGGCCTGGCTCACCCAACTTGCGGGCACACCCCATCCTCGCATCGTTCCTTCTCTTGTCCCGTATGGCTTTGCAAGGGCCTCGGCCATGTCTGGAAACAGCAGACTCAACAATGCGTCATAGGTTCGAGGCCGAAGGAAATCCCGGTCCCCGCGCGCAATGCTTTGCATGACCGCGGTCCTCCATCGGCTGAACGAGTCGTGCTGTTTCGGTGTTAGCTTCGGCTTGTAGGCCTTCACCGCAATGAGTGCCAGGCTCCACTCGCATCGATTCGACCCCTGGGCCTGCCTGATTGCGTTCAGGACCTCGTAGGCACTCCGGTATCCGTATCCGATCCCGCGGTCGTGCTGAATCGACAGCAGCCTAGCAAGGATCGCGTGATGCCCAATCAGGGCATCATCTCCAGCCCCGAGGAAGCCACGGCCCTCCAGTTCCGCAGCGCAAAGGGACACTTCACGGCTCAAGTAGTGCGATGGGTCATCTGGGCCCACCCGCCCAATCGAGTCCCGGTACATCAACAGACCTTCCACGGCACCAAGATAGCGGCGCACTACGCGCTCCAATGGATCTTCTTGAGCGCGGGCCAGCCGATCAAGCTGGGCCTTCATCTGGCCCCGAAGAAGGTCTTCGACGGCCGTCATGTTCGGCGGGTGAAGCCACCTCTTCGTTTGGAGTCCCTCCACAACGATCTGTCGAAGCTCAGGCCTGGTCACGCGCCCACCGGTCCTGGACAGGTCGATCTCGATGGCGGCAATGCCAAGCTCGCGGATTCGCGCCAGACGCTCTTCATCAATCGTGTTCGTCACCGTCACTTCGATGATCAGAGGCTGTTCGCCGCCGTCGCCAAGCTCCGCTATGCACGTCACGTCGGGAACGACCCGCCCGAGGCGTCGCTCAAGCTGCACATCCTTCAGCTCCAGCGTCGCCGGTTCAGCCACCCATCGGCGCTGCTGCACGTCGCCCGCCCCACCCGTCTCCTCGACTAGGCCCTCCAAGCCGGGCACGGTCAGCCTCTTCTCGCGTTCGACTATCGACTTCACTTCGAAGTGCAACAGCGTCTGCCACCGCAGTTGCTCAGTCACGTCCGCCGGCACGTCAAGCTTCTGCCCGATGTAGTCCAACTCTTCCCATGCTTGCTGCTGCGCCAACTGCCTCGCCTCCTCGGCGAGTTCGGTGTCTTGCCAATGGGCATGCCAGCAAATCACTTCCGGATCTATCGCCAGCCTTCCCAATAGGGCTGCCGGGTCGAGCGATGTCAGTTCGCCATCCCGTAGGTTGATCGTGATCGAGGCCTCCACTTGCCCGGCCATGCCCTCCCGCGGCTGCCCGGCCAGGTCGACCCTGACCACCCGTCCATCCTCTAGGGTAACGACGGCTTGCACCCGGTCTCGAAGGTCCAGGTCTACGACGCGCACGCGTTCGGGCGGCGCCTCGGCACAGGCCGAGTGCATCCTTCCGCTCCATCCTTCGACGCTGTTCGTCACTCGACGACGCGGGAGGTCCAGCAGGCCTCGTTCGCACAGCAATACCAGGGCCGCAAGTCTTGCAGCAACAACCGAGCAATCGTCGCGTTCTATACCTGAGGCGTGGCGAAAGTGTGGGCGAAGAACTACCTCTGCTTTGGCTGCATTGACGGCGACAAGTGCTCCCCCGCAGCCCGGACATTCACAGCCGCAGGCAGCGCCGCGGTGTGCCGCATCCAGCTCCAACACATATCGGGGACGACCAGATTCGGCATCCCGAGCCCAGGCCATCACATGTCCTACCGATTCCCGTCTCATAGCCTCTCGGGTGACCAGGTCACGACATGGCAAGCTTCTGGGGGCGCCTGGCCACTCCTACAGTTGGTGGAGGTGGACCTCGCGATCGATCCGGATCCCGTTCGGCCAGCCGTCCGTCGACGACCACTGCGAAGCCCACACGTCCTACTATCGGCGGTCACTGCAACAGGCACCATCCCCCTTCGGAGGGACCTCGACGGGTAGCGGTTCACCGCGCCGGCTTTGCCAAGCGCTGGTACTGTTCGCCGCTGGGTCATCGGCTATCCACCGCCGCTCATGCGACCCCTCAACCTTTTGGGCGTCCGGGTATTCACGGCGCGCATCGGCCTCGGTCATCCTGTAGCTGGTCTGGTACCTCTTGCCGCTTGCCGGATCTGCAATCCACCATCGCCATAGATCGATCGTCGCCATGTAGGGACTCTGCCACACGCGATGGCTCACCCAGTGAGCTTGATATCCGTAAGCCCAGATCCTCCCCCAGGGTTGCCCCCTCCCACATGCCAGCCCGAGGTCCAATCGATCACCCATCGCCCTTCTGGTTGCCCCACTCTAGTACGATATCGTTTCGTATCGTTTGAACTGATATCGCGGTTTGTTCCAAGAATCAGGGCATGCGTGGCTGATCTTCCGCGTGACACTGCGAGTAGTTCCGGCAGATCCCAAGGCCGCCCCTCCAAGCTTGCGCGGCCCTCGAACTCACACCAAGGTGATCCCCTAGACCAGGGCTGGCCATCACCACCGTCGCCGACCGAGCGACGCGGCGCCACGGCAGGCCTGGGCGGAGCCGACCGCCCGAGCCGAAGGCGAGACGCGGACGGCGGCGGTGGACATAGCGTCCATCGACGCATTCACATCGTGCGGTGCTGGGACTCGCACATTCGGGTATACGGTTCAGATTGCTTCGGGCGTCTATTCCAGGAACCCGTCACTCGGATACGTCCACGCCACACATCAGGGGATGGCAGAGCACTTACCGCTGACGAGCGGAGCTTCCTGGTCGCCAGCACGGAACGCCTCGTCGCCCAACTCCGCGCCTGCAGGACTCTCGACCGCTGAAGGCGAAGCCAAGGTGCACCTTCGCGCCAAGCGTGGCACCGATCCTGACCCCCCTGGATGGCGACGCCTTGTGCTTCAACGGGGACGGGACCTGTTGCACAAAGACCAGCGTGCAGTAGCCAGGGCAGGGCGCCCAGCGTTGGTGACCACCCATGGGACGGCTTGACCTCAATCCATCAATGGTGACCATGCATGGGAGGCCTTGCCACTTATGGCGCAAACACCTCGAAGGCGTCCCCCAGCTCTCTCCGCTCCTGCGGCCATTTCCCAATTTGGCCCCGAACGCCTCGCCTCCACCAGCACATGCATGCCGGCCGCGATCCCATAGACGGTCACCATTTCCAGCGATTGACTGGCCACCCAACTCAGTACAACTAGGCGCCTACCGTTCGCCGAACTGTAAGTTATTGATTTGTAAGGGGTTCAGACTCTGAAGACCCCGTAGCAGCCTTCGCGGCGTGCGCGAACTCCCGCAGTACCTCCGCGATCCTCTTCTCCGCCGCAGCGCGTTGAGCCTCAATCTTGAAGTCGATTCGCAGGGTCCTACCTCGTCCTACGTATTGGCAAAACTCAGCTCTACCGGCCTTGATCTTCACGGGCGCCGCTGCGACCGCCTTTCCACCCGCCGTATCCGCTTTGCGTCGCGCGTAGGCCACCGCTTCCTTTTGCGTGAGCTTTCCTGCCAGCAACAGCTCCACGGCCTCCACGACCCTGTCCGACAGCCCCTCCCGGGCCAACCTGGCCAAGTCCGCGGCACACGTCATTCCGATGCCAGCCGGCCGATCTTCAATCAACTCCAGAGCCCGCTCGGGCAGGGACTCGAACGCGAACAATGTGGACACCGTCGCTTCCGGCACACCGGCCACCTTCGCAAGCGCAACCTGCGTCAGCCCGCTCCTATCCCTCTCCCGCTTGAAGCCGAGGTACTTTTCGAAGTCGGGGAGAGCCGGCTGCAACAGGTTCGCGTAGAACGCCGCACGGTCAAGGCTCTCGTCCTCGATGTCCACGACCACGATAGCGATCTTGTGCCGACCCAGCGCGCGGTATACGTCCACACGATTGCAGCCGGACACAATCTCGAACCTCCCGTTCGACAGCTTCTTCACCGCCACCGGATGCACAAGCGGGTTGTTGCGAAGGTTTTCCTTCAACTCGTCGAACTGCTCAGGCGTCAGCTTGCGCCTACGCCCCGGCTTCTCGTCCAACAAGTCAAGTTCGACTTCCGTGGGCTGACTGTCGACGGCTCTGCGCAATTCCTCATTCGCAGCTTCCGCAGCCTTCACCCGCTCGTTGAGCGCATCGATGGTCGGCTGCATCAGGGCGACAGCGCCAACAGCCGTCACTGGCTTCCCCGCCCGCGGAGCTTGCCCATCAGCTCCGGCCGGGCTACCTCCCATGTGCTCGACCGCGCGTCGGCTCTTCGCCAACAATTCATCACGCAGACTCATGCGCCACCTTCCAGATCGACGCCTGAATCGACTGATCGATCATCGCCACGAACTTGTCGAACGCGTCCCGTATCTTTCCGTACGTATCCGCTCCAACCCCGCCGCTGTACTTGCCCAGGTCGTACACCGTACCGAACTTGAGCGCGCTCAGCGATCCCGCCGGATTCTTCGGAATCTCGACGGGGAGCATGTAAGGGCCGTAGGTCTTGATGATCCAATCTCGAACCAAGCTGCTGGCGAGCTTCGAATCCACCTTTGACAACAACACCCGCATGAACGCGAAATCCTTGTGATACCTCCTACCGTTCGCCAGAGCACCGAGCGTCTCCGACAGCAGATTCCAAAACGCAACCGACGAGGCGAAGTCCAGCGTCTCCGGAGGCACAGGCATGATGAGCCCATCCGCGGCAATCACGGCGTTCACCGCCAGGTACGACAATGCTGGAGCAGTGTCGAAGATGATCACGTCGTAGTCTGTCCGCAACGGCGTGATCGCCCGATTCAGCATGTCCCACCACGCGATGTCAGGATCGCGCGAGTGAATAGGCAAGAAGATCTCTGCAGAGAAGAGGGCAGGCGCCGCCGGAATAATGTCCAGGCCGTCCCAGTACGTCGACTGCACCGCGTACCTCAGGTCCATAGGCGCGTCCCGCAATGGCGGAATGAACAGCGGAGCTGCCGTTTGCTCCTCCATGACCTCGGCGGCCGGAAGCAACCCGGTCAGCGTCGTCGACGACGCCTGTGGGTCAAGATCACAGAGCAGCACCCGCCTCCCACGCAGCGTGAGCCCTTGGGCGAGGTTGAACGCTGTGGTGGTCTTCGTCGACCCGCCTTTGAAGTTGACGATCGCAATCGTCGCACCAGGCGTGCCCGGAGGGCGGCTTGGAATCTTCCCAAGCTTCATCACGTACTGACGTGCCTCTGCCACCGAGAACTGCCTTCTGGAGCCGTTTGCCTCGTGCGTTCCGCCCGGAAGATCTCCCCGCTTGGCAAGGTAAGTCATTTGTTTGGGCTCCAACCCCGCGAGCCTTGCCACCTGCGCCCCGGTGAACGTCGGTGGAACTTTGCGCGGATGCGGCTCAAGCATGTCCGAGCGAACAGTCTCCAGGCTACGGTTCGCGACTTCGGCGAGCTGCAGAAGCGCGCTCAAGGAGAACCGCTGGGCGGATGCAACTTCTGGAACTGCTGAATTCATCGAGGCTCGGCCATTTCTGAGGTTTCATGCCATTTTGCCTTCGACCTCAGACTTTGCCAACCCACCTACCTCTCTTTGCCCGCCAGCACGCGTTGAGCGAACTCCAGTAGGTCCTCGGCCGAGGGCTCACCCCATACGGCCCTGACTAACCATCGGCGGAAACCAGCCTCTGCCGCCTTCGAAGGCTTCTTCCTGGTTAGCCTCAGCGGACCGATCACGTCTGCGTTGTACCGCTCGATCAACGCCGTCTGGTCTTCCGCGTCCAGCTCCTTGAAGTACCCCTCTGCGTCCTTCAGTTGCGCCTGCAGATACGCCTCTCGCAGGTCCATTTTTGGACTCTGCTCGGCATCCTTCCCCGCTGGTACCTCTTCCTCTGCCACCGCGTACCGATGCTGCAGCGCGTGCCGGAAGTACGCGGCCGGGTTTTCCAACGTTGCCGCCCGCCGGTCCACAACCCGCCTCTTTGTGTAGTCCAGCGCCGCCTTGACTTCATCGGCCGAATGTTCCTTGACCATCCGCCGAGCCTCCGACTGCATCACCCCAAGCCTCACGAGTTCCCCGACAAGCTCCACCGCCCGGCCGTCCTCGGCAACCTCTTCCGCGAGGTGCTTCTTCGCAATCTGGAACCGCAGGCCAGCGACTCGCTTGCCCATCTTCGACTCGACCAAGGAGATCGTCAGGTTCGACTCTGAGTTGATTTCCGCCACCGCAGGCTTCAGTACCTTCGCCTTGAAGTACTTGTACTCGCGGTAGGTGACTGCCTCTGCGGTCTCTCCAAGGATCATGTCTCGGAACTTTTCCCACGCCACCTCGGCTGTCTGCCCGATCTTCTCGTACCGACTGCAGAACTCCCAAATCGCCAGCGATGGCGCTCGACGGAACCGCCTCACCACATTCATGTCGATCAGCGCGTAGATCTCCGGCTTCACGATCAACTCGCGCAACTGGCTGCTGATCTGGTACCGGATGTGATCCGAATGGATCTCCACCTCCGGAAACATCACCGATGCTTTCCATGGTCGCTTGCTCGTCGCTGCGGCCATTACGTCCCACTCGAACACGATGCGCATCAGCGCTTCAGCCGACTCTTTCAGGTACCCCCGGTTGTTCGAATCGAACCCGACATCCTGTGCAAGACCCCGAATCCCCAACACCCACCACCCGTGTTCGTCCGGCGCGTTCTCGACTGCGTGCTTGACCCACGCGTTTCCAAGCTTTCGTTGAAGGAGGCTCAGCGGCTGCTTGGGCTTGCTGTGGACAATCTGCACCGCCTTGCGAAACGCATCAGGTGTCTCCCTGCTGGTGAAGAGCGCAATCTGCTGCCCTTCAGGTGGCCGTCCAATGGTGCCTGCGCTCGTCATAGGTTACCTCTTGATGCCGGCATGGTAACCTGACGCCAGCTTCTTCGCCATGAATTTCTAGTCGACTGCGACCGCAACCCGTTGTGTCTTCTTTGGTCAACACTCTGACCCTTTGAATACCTTTACATCGCGGAAAGTCTTTGTCCGACAACACCTTAGCGTGCCTCAAGTGGCTAGCTATGGGACCTCAAGTCACCGTCCATGGGTGCTCAGGTGTGTGGATTTGGGGAATAGGTGCTTCTTCATGGGCGCACAGGTCACTGGATATGGGCCCAAGGTGACCGCCTATGGGATTCCACCCTCCGCCTCACCACGCCCACCAACCGCGAGCCCACACGTGACCGTTTATGGGACGCAGTCAAGGTGACTACTTATGGGAGTCCCCGCCGCTTCAATGTCGCACCACAGCACCTGAGGCCTTACCGCCCGCATTAGGACCACCACGCCCTACCGGCAACGGCCAGCGGCTTCCATCAAGGTGACCGTCCGTGGGACGCGGCAATGGTGACCAATCCTGGGATCAACGCCCACGGCCGGCGCAACCCATCGCCTCCCCGCAACACCAACACGAGGCGACTTCCCCTCTGCCACGCTTCGCCATCCCATAGCCGGTCACCAGTGTCTCCAAGGCGCCCATCCGGGGAAGCTCCGTCCCGAGCATGCCGCCAGCGCCAGATCCTGACTAGCGACTCGCCAGGGTCAGCCCGGGGCGCCCCAGCCGCTACATCTCGACTGGTCCCAACTCGCCTACCGATATCGTTTCGTACGGCATCGCACCGTATCGTGTCGCACCATCAGCGCGGCGCTTTCGCACCAGGCCGCCACTACCGGCGCTTTCTCACCTCGTGGACACTCCCTCGTGTCCGGCCGGCTGCATCCACGCGAGGGCGCTTCCTCGGATTCGCGACCGCATCCTCGGGCAGCCCAACATCAGCCGCCGCTGCCCCAACTTTTCCACGCTCGACCAGCGCCTCCCGGCGCTCCAGCAGCAGCGGCAACCAATCCTTGATTTGCCGGCCTTTGTCCTCCGCGAACCCCACATTGCGCGCGTGGATCGACCCCATCTGCCGCCGGAAGTTCGTGGCTGCCGCCAGAACCGCCTCTCGATGCCTGATCAGCGCTAGCGCCTCCGCCAAAAGGGTCTTCACGTCGTCCTTCACCGGCGCGAACACAGGGTAGCCCTTCACCTTCCGGAGCACCTCCCCAAGCTTCAGCCTGGTGTAAAGCCACCGCCCATTACGAGACCGGTACCACTGCACCACCTGCGGATGACGACCCTCAACGCCCCCCCATGGCCGCTTGAGGAACCGAATCGCCATCTTCCCTGGGGCTGGCGGCTGGATCAGCTCCAACCCGTAGGCGTAGCGCTCGATCAGAGCGTCCAGTTCGAACAGTGCCATGTACACATTCTCAATGCACCTTTGACCATTCACCATGTCCATGGTCATTGGTTCAGGTCTGTATCGCATGGAGGCGCCCAGATCAGGCCATTCCGCCATATCTCTCCGTGCTTATTATGTTTCTCACTCGGGTGATCTTACCATGTGTCGTTGCGCGCTGTACCATGAGCTTTGCCCATGGTGAATTTATACTTTGTCATTGCGCCATGTTCCATGACACTTGAACCTTGTCAATGGTTCAACCAGCACCAAGGAACAACATGCGCACCTGCATCGGGTTCGACATCGGCCGCAGCGCGGTCAAGATCGTCGCGTCCTACGGCCAGAACAGCCGCGCCGAGATCATCTTTCCGTCATCAGCTTGCCCGGCCTTTCAGCTTCACGACGATCGCGAGGCCGAGCTGGCGACCGCTGACACGGTCCTGATCGGGCAGCAGGCGTACTTCATCGGCGACACGGCCATGCTGCAGGGCAGGGACGACCTCACCGGCGGGCTTCGTGATGATTGGGCGAAGAGCGAACGCCATGCAGCCCTCTTCGCCGGCGGGCTGTCGAAGCTGAAAGCCCATGGCGTTCCCGGTCTCGATCACGCATTGGTGATGCTTGGCCTACCTGCGGCGCACTTCGCTAGCCAGAAGACCTCCCTGGCTCAGGAAATGCAGAGGCTGGCGCCGAACATCGAGCTGCGAGTCCGACCCCAGCCGATGGGGCCGTACTACCAGATGATGTTCGACACCGCTGGCCGGGAGGTACCGAACTTCAATGCCGATTCAGCGAAGTGGGCTGTGGTTGAGATTGGCCAGTACACGACCGACTACGCCCTCGTCCTCGACGGACGAACGATCGAGAACGCGTTCGGCTCATGCGACGGCATGCGAATCGCAGCAGAGCACCTGCAGCGCACGCTCGCCGCCCGGAACTTCGCAGTGCCCCTCGTCGAGGCTACGTCTCTTCTCGAAACCAAGTCACTGCGCAACTTCGGTTCCCAGCACGACATTTCGAAAGACGTTGACCAAGCGGTCGCGCCGCTGGCGGCCATGATTCTCGACAAAGCCAACCAGCTCATCGGTCGCAGCGCCCGTACCTTGGACGGCGTGCTCATCGCTGGTGGGGGCGCGTCTTTGGTAATGCCCGCGCTCCAGAAGATCTGGCCACATGCGGTACTGGCGGACAAACCACGATTCGCGGTCGCCGAAGGCTTCTGCCGGTTTGCCGTTGCCTACGAGACATTCCGTCGCACGCAGCCCCGCACGGGCACTGGGGGCTAACCATGGCCGAGTGGATTAGGGCCCCGCTCAAAGCAGGCGCCGAACGCCGGCTGATTGTCCGTTGGGACCCCACGGCTCCCGAGAACAAGCCCCTTGAGGAGTTCCTCCAACGCATTCCCTATGGTCAAGGGAACACGCGCTGGGTCGAGCTGCTCCGTGCGGCCCTCACGAACCCGGCGCAGCCAACTGCCCCTCCCAACCTCTCCGTACCCGCCGCACCGGCTTTGGCGCTTGCTGGGCAGCCCAGCGCCACGGCAGCGCGGATGTTTCAAGACATCTCGGACACCTCTGCTTCCTAAACACCTCGGAGCGCACCATGCCTTTGCTCGCCACATCCGTCCTACCCGGCCATCGCCCAGCCGCTCCCGACGATCCGGATCCGGCCAACTTCGAGTCCTCGTTCACCCCTTCGAATCTCAAGGCTGTGATGAGGGCGGCAGGCGCCACTTCCCGCGACCTGTGGCAAGTGCCGGTCGCCGCCATCCGGGTCAAGCCTGGCTTCAATGTTCGCGTCCGCGACGACGAGTACCTTGCCACCGTTCGCCGCTACGCCGACTCGATGAAGGCTCACGGCTACTACCAGGATAAGCCGATGACCGGTATTGCGGCCATCGAGAACGGCGAGTCCGTGGTCTTTGTCACCGACGGACATACGCGCTTCGATTCCCTGACCCTTGCCATCTCGGAGGGCGCCCAGATCGACACCGTACCCTTCGTACCGGAGGCGAAGGGCACTTCCGACGAGGACATCACCATTGCGCTGGTACGCCGCAATGAAGGACGCCCCCTTCGTCCTCACGAACTCGCAGTCGTCTGCAAGCGCCTGACCCGCTTCGGCTGGGACACGAGCCGCATCGCCGATTCCCTTGGCTTCTCGACCACCTACGTGGACGGACTCCTGTTGTTCATGTCCGCTCCTGTTGCGCTGCGCGACATGGTCAACAGCGGCGAACTTGCCACTACCGTCGCCATCGAGGCTCTGCGCAAGCACGGCGCGAGTGCACTGGCGCACCTCAGTCAAGCCCAGGCGCACGCCAGAGCCAACGGAAGCACACGGGTGACTCGCAAGCACCTGCCTGCTGTGGTCTTCGCCCGCCAGGTCACCAAGGCCGCTCCAGCCCTATACAACGCAGCCCGCGAGCTGCGAAATGACCCTGCCTATTCGTCGATGCATCCGGAGCTGCGCTCCAAATTGGACGACCTCCTGGCGCAGCTCGATCCTCTCGAAGCTGCAGCTCAGGCATAGGCCGGCACCAACCTCCATCCGTCATGGACCAAGCTCACCCGGTCATTCGAACGTCCGCACTTGTGCGGCACCTCAAGCTGAGCGTCCTGCCTCAGATCGTCGCCGCACCTGACCGTCTGGCCAGCTATGGACGTTTCGAGGGTCTGACGGATCCAGCAAGAGCCGTCATCAGCGCCCTGGAAGCCTCGCCTCTGCAGGACATCTACTCGGCCACGGACAACCTGGCCGAGTTGCTCCAACGTCCGGACGATAGGCTCCCATGTCAGGCTCGACGAGTCTCCGCGCGCTTGGTCTATGCCATCGAAGGCTGGCTCACGTCCGCAACGACCCGCGCCCAGGTGCGCGCCTCCGCGCAACGCCTCACCACCCTCCGCGCGCAGCTCCCGAGCCTGCTCGACAACCTGAACACCCAGAGCGAGCGCTTGCGCTCACGATCAGCAGTCGTGAGGGCCAGCGTCCAAGCCGCTGAAGAGTTCTTGCTGGAGCCCATTACACCGACTGAACGGCTCAATGCTAGTGAGTCGCCACTTTCCGGCAGGTCGGCCCTACGACACCATGTGGTCGATCTCAAAGCAAGTGCCAAGTCGCATGACGACGCAATTCGATTGACTCGGCAGGCACAGGCGAGCCTGGACCAAGTGCAAGCCGCCTTGGGTAGCGCCCTCGGATTGGTACCAGCTTGGCTCCAACCCCTGCCCAATGCCGAAGCCGGCAGCCTGGAGCAGACCAGGGCGACCATCCTGCGCCGCCTGAAGCGTTCCAACACCACCCTGGCCGCACTTCTCCAGCATCCCAGCCGCGACCCGAAGGATCCGCCATCCCCCGGCAGCGCCTGGCAGCTTTCAGCCTACACCCCGCGTCGCGACCCGAGGACGCAAATGGTCCTGGACGAGCAATCGCCACCTAGCGAAGCGGTCGCGAACGACCCGCGCGCTCGCTGTTCATTGGCAGTGGTTCGCTTCGAGCATCAGGCACTGTGCTGAGCGATCTTGTCGCCCGATACGAAACGATATCACTGAGCCCATCCCCTCGTTCAACCGAGTTCGCAACGCATGTACCCCTTGCATACCGACAGCCCAGTAGGGCCCAACCTCAAAGCAAGGAACACGCATGAACCAGTCGACTTCCTCCACCCAGGTCCAACCCAAAGGCGTCCTCGCGCTCGCCGCCTGCGGTCTTCGCTTGCCGCTTCAGGTTCTCAAGTCGGCGGCCGGCTACTACATTGGCACAGCCGACGAGGAGGGCCCCGTCAGCCGGGAGTCCGTGGAGTATTTCCGCACGCCCTCGGACGCCAGCACGGCTCTGGCCAATTCCACTTGGACGCAGCGCCCGAGTCCCTGACTAAGTGCCACCAGCACATCAGGGTCGACCCACCCACGCCCTCGCTGCTTCGGCACGAGGGCATTTTCTTGCTCGGCACCGCCTCACTGTTCGCGAGCTTGCCTTGATATCATATCGTATGATATCGTGCTAAGCATGCTCGCTTCGCCATCCCAGCCATCGGAGCATCCATGACCAGTTCCACTGCACGCGCTCGAATCGTCCTTGTCGGAGGAGAGAAGGGCGGCACAGGCAAGACCACGTTGGCGACCAACCTGGCAGCAATGCGTGCCGCAGCTACGGGGGACCTCCTCCTGATCGATACCGACACTCAGGGTTCCGCCGATGGCTGGTGCACGACTCGCACCGACTCTGGCGTTGTGCCGCAGGTCTTTTGCGTCCAGAAATTCGGCAAAGGGCTGGCGAACGAACTCGATGGGTTGGCAAAGCGCTATCGCGACATCATCGTGGACGCCGGCGGGCGCGACTCTATCGAGCTTCGAGCGGCGCTTACACGAGCCGACGTTCTCCTGTCGCCCATCCAGGCCTCGCAATTCGATCTGTGGACTCTGCAGGCCCTTGACAACCTCATCCAACAAGCCAGCGGCTTCAACCCCAGGCTCCGATCCCTCCTCGTGATCTCCCGCGCACCAACAAACCCCTCGCAGGCCGACGCCCAACACGCGGCCGAGCTGGTGGCCGACTACCGCACCTTCGACCTAACGAAAGCAATCGTGAAGGACCGCAAGGTCTATCGCAGTGCCGCGGCAGCGGGGCAGGGCGTTGTCGAATTTGCCGGCGCCCATGACCGCGCCACGGACGAAATGCTCGCACTCTACGAAGAGGTCTACGGAGAGGCCTACCGACATGGCCACTAAGCCCCCCCTCCAGTTCACACGTGCACCGAAAAAATCGCGACCCGAGGCATCAGCGGACGCCTTTATTGCCGGCGCCGCCGTTGGCGCTCACCCGAAGGTCTCGCGCACGGCACCACTCGACGAGCGCACCCATCCCAGATTCCTGCTTCGGCTGAACGACCCGGACTTCGAGCGCCTCAAGCAAGGCGCAGCCGTGGGCAATTTCAAGTCGTACCACAGCTTCGTGGTGGCGGCCATCGAGGACAAGCTCGCCTCCCTCGGCCTGTAATCCACCATCAAATCGGTGAGGACGACGCGGTGCAACGCGTCCCCTCACCTGACCATCGGCACTAACGGACAGCGCAAATGGCTACTGACAATCCTATCTCCTTCGCAACCCTCGGGCTGGCTCTCCTCTGTCTTCTCCCGATTCGCCCGGCGGCGCGATCGCCGCTACTGAGGATCCTGCTGGCCGGTGGAGCAATCGCCGCTGCGGCCATTGCGAACCCTCAAGTCGTCCTCAACGTCCTGGCCACTGCCGGCATCTGGTCCCTCGCCGCCGCATTGCCCGGGCTGCCGACAGCGCTGAGCACCGGCGAACTCGCCGCCCAGCGCCAGGTGCCACAGGCGTTCGCGTGCCACTCGGTTCCAGCCGCGAATGGCTCCGAGCGTCGCCTGCCTCTGGACCGCGGCCGGGGCGTCGTCGTGTTTCGGACCATCAATGGCGTACTGACCTCACGGCTTGAGCTGGTAGCCCGCGCTTGATATCGTTTCGTATCGTATCGCTTCCCCGCTGCGACATTGACGCCTCGCGCAACGGAGGCTCTCCAGTAACCCGACGCCGCCATCCGGCGACACAACTACTGGAGGCCCCATGCCACTTCTTGTATTGCTCACGCACATCCTCGTGCAGTACGATCATCTGATCATGGCTAAGAAGTCGAAGTCACTGCCGCAGGCTCCGATCCGACTGACCACGCCGGACGGTGTCCGCGCCGTGATCTCCCCGGAGGTTCCTGTGACGGTCCTGGTAGCACTCAGGGACAAGATCGCGGCGCGCATAGCGCAACGTGAAGCCCTGCGCCGTGCTCAAGGTACGACGCCCTCGTAACCGGTAGCCGCTCATCATGTTGACCCTTTCACGAGGGTCGATACTGAAATGTCGGTTCCCGTTCGACAGTGCCCCAGGACTCCCGGGCCCTAACGCGCACTACTGCATGTTCTCCGACATGCACAGCGAAGGAGGGCAACCGTACTTCGCGGTTGCGTACGGCACCTCACGGCTGGACCCTGCGCTGATCAGCGCGCACGGCACCAGGCACGGCATCCTGAGCATTGGCAGCACCTTCATTCGAGGTGCCATGACTGGTCCGGTGACGCACTTCATCGCGCGTCACGTGGCCATCGTCCCAATCTCCTGGGTGTACTCGAACTTCAGCGCACGACTGGACTTCATGCGTCCAGAGGCCAGAACCGATCAGCATCGACTGACCATGTATCGCCAATTCGAGGCCTTCGAGGAAATCATGGACCGAGCAGCACTTTCGGCACTCAACCACTTCCTCACGACTGGCCAACCAGGCCTGCCGCCGGGCGCGTTACTGCGCCCTCGCGACTAGACCCCCACCAAGCGCCCTTCAGCTACCAGCTCGAAGGGCGCTTTTCTCTTGGGTGGCTTCAACGCTTCGCAGCGAAAGTCCCACCTGTACGGAGCACACTGACCACAACACCGGGGGCCGCCCGCCCGATTCTAGTATCGTACGATATCGTATCGTTCCGCCGAGCGGCGCGACCCTGGATCAGGCGTTGGATGTCGAACACTCGTCACCAATGATGGTGTGAACGTTAGCGCCTCGCTGGCACGGAGTGCACGTGCGGCAACGTTAGACTTGTGGTTACCTCCGGTTCGGCCAGGGGCTCATTCAGGATCTGCAAATTGCTGGAAAATGGATGTCAACTGCTCGCAGCACTCCTGCCGCGTCGCGGGAATTCTTGGGGGGAACTTGCGGTTTTCCCAAGCGTGACACAGACTTATGCTGGATCAGGTCTCGACGCCTCATGAACGATGGGGCTCTTCAACAGGAAGTCCGAGGAAGAGACAAGCCCGACGGGTCTCGACGCCTCATGAACGATGGGGCTCTTCAACTCCCCGATCTGTGCACCAAGCTCGACGGCCGGTCTCGACGCCTCATAAACGATGGGGCTCTTCAACACGGTCGACATCACGGCAACAGTCAAGCGAGGTCTCGACGCCTCATGAACGATGGGGCTCTTCAACATGCGATGCGACTGGCCGCGACGA
>Ga0268298_10001790_pt1 | contig 24382 bp, 18 predicted proteins | sample WWTPWeurt_MetaG_FD_194462 | JGI IMG/M metagenome (GOLD analysis project Ga0268298, IMG submission 194462) | Activated sludge microbial communities from WWTP in Nijmegen, Gelderland, Netherland - WWTP Weurt | ecosystem: Engineered > WWTP > Aerobic digester > Activated sludge | place...
GCCGAGAAAGCCGTGTGCCGAGCCGTGGACTTGGCGCGCGAGGATCCTTGCGCCCGCGGAGCCGTGATCCACGTCAGCTCGCGCGGCGGAAGCGCGCTGGCGTCCGATCGCATGCTGCGCGCGGTGAAGAACCTGGCCGCGGTCAAGCCGGTGAGCGTGTATCTGGGCGACGTGGCAGCGAGTGGCGGTTACATGATCGCCGTCGGGGCGAGCCCCATCGTCGCTCAGCCCAGCACCGTCACCGGTAGCATTGGCGTCATCGCGGCCCGCTTCGGCGTCGCGCCGCTCCTGGCGCGCCTGGGTCTCGCAGTCGAGGTGGTGAAGCGCGGTGCCTCCGCGGACTTCTCCAATCCGGCGCGGCGTCTCAGCGCGAACGAAGTCGCGCGGCTGGAATCCCAGATCGAAGAGACCTATCGATCGTTCCTCGAGGCCGTGGCCCATGGGCGCGGCATGAGCGTCGAGGCCGTGCAGCCGCTGGCCGCCGGGCGCGTCTGGAGCGGCGCCGACGCCAAGCGCCACGGACTCTTGGACGAGCTCGGAGGATTCGACGTGGCGCTGGCGAGCGTGCGGAGTCGCCTCGGCGCGGGGGCGGAGGCGCTGGAACCCTGCGTGGTGGGACCCGAGCCTCTCCGTCCCATGGGTCCACTCGGGCGGCTCTTGGGCGTAGGGGTGCTCCACACCGGGCTCGGCCCCACGCTCGAGCTCGTGCAGGTGGCGTTGGGCGACGCCAGGGCTCGAGCGTGGTTGTTCTCGGAGGTCTCCGCTCCCCACGACGGGTGACGGCGTCAGTTCACGAGTGCGCTGCCCGCGGCGGAGCTGAAGCTCCCCGTCCACGGTGACCCGACCAGTTTGACCTTGGTCTGAGCGGTCAGGTCGTAGCGAACGACGTCCACGGTCGAGCCGGCGTCACCCGTGGCGATGTCGACGCCCAAGAGGTGATTTTCGTCTTCTAGAGTCGGAGCGCCCGGAACCGACGAAAGCTCGGTGCCGAACGTCGGCTGCCCGACGCTCCACGGGTACCAGTGCTCCGCGAACGTCGGGTCGAAGCTGTCGATGATGGCGCTCGTGGAATTCCGGAGCAGGAATCTCGCCAGGAAGTCTTGATTCGCGGGCGTGTATGCCGCTGTCGCCACGAACGTCGTGAGGTCCACGGCCTCCACTCCGTGCTTCGTACGACTGGTACCGCCGTCCGCGGACGCGAAGCAACCGGCGTGCAGGACGAGGAGGCGATTCTGGCCCGCGTCGAACGCCATGTCGACCGGATTGGCCATGGAGAGCTCGATGCCTTCGCCTGCAGCCGCGCCGTTGAGATCCACCAGCGTGTCCGTCGCGAGATCGAGCGCGAGGAGCAGTGCGGGGACGGCGGGACATGCGAGCTGGAAGTCCGGTGCCTTCACGGTCGTCCGGTCGATCCTCCCGAGCAGGAAGTACATGCGGTTCGCGCCCGCAGGCCTCACGGCGCTCGTGGCGTCCGCCGACCCGTCGAAGTCTTTGGAGAACCAATACGGTGCGAGGTCGACGTTCCCGACCAGGCTTCCGGACGAGAGATTCACGATGGCGATCCGGTTCACGTTCTGGAGCAGCACGTGCGCGCGCGAGGTCCCGCCGCTCTCGCTCGCGATCAAGCTCACCGGGTTCGTGGACCCGCTGCCGCCCAGGCCGAGCGCGGCCTTGCCCACGTCGATGGTCTTGTCGACCTTGCCAGTGGCGTCGAGCACGTCGAGCTTCGCGCTCGTGCGCTCCAGCACGAAGCCGCGTCCGGCCGACGATGCGGGTACCGCGTCACCGTCGTCGAGGGTCACCGATCCGACCACCGTATTGGTCGCGAGGTCCACGGTGGCGACCTCGGTTTTCGAAAAGAAGTCCGTCCCGGCTACCAGGAGCCGACCGGGGCCGGGGCCGCCGTCGCCCGCGCTGCCCCCGGCTGCCGCATCACTCCCCCCGCTCCCGCCCCCCGCGACGCTGCCGCCGCTGCCGGAGGCCCCGGAGCTGCCCGAGCTGCCCGAGCTCCCACCGCTCGCCGTGCCACCGGTCGCGCCGCTCCCGGCAGCCCCTCCGCTCCCCGGACCCAGCTGTTCGTCTTCGCCACACGCCACCGCGAGCGCGACCGCACAGATCACACTCATGCCTACCTTCATCATGACTCCTCCGTCTGCAGCCCCCTCCGGGCTGCGTGCTCCTCGCGGAGCGGGTGTCACGCCGAGGCAGGTTTCCTGACTCCCGGTTCGTCCTCGGGCGAGCCCTTCCCGGGCTCTTCGCCCAGTGGCTGTGCTCGCCGTCGTTCCCGGTCACAGTGGCGGGGGCCGCGCCGGAGTTTCACCAGCTTCCCTCGACCACGGCGCGAGGCCGGGTTTTCTTTCCGGCCCGGGAACCCGAGTAGCACGGGCAGTCACTCGAAGTCGAGTGGCAAGGCCGGGAACGTTTGGCCAGGTTTTCCTACGCTTTCGCCAGGATGGCGCGATCCACAATTGAATCGGAGCACCAAATCGGGGACGCTAGCGCCGGTGCTCGCGGGGCGGGTGCCAGCCGGATGACACAGTCCCCTCGCAACGTCGCGCCCCTCGGGCAAGGCTCAGTGGTCAACGACCGCTACGAGATCCGCCAAAGTCTCGGCAAGGGCGGCATGGGCGAGGTGTTTCTCGCGTACGACCGCAGCACGCAACAACCCGTCGCGCTGAAGGTCGTGCGTGAAGAGTCACGGATGCCGGGTGACGATGAAGCGCTGCGGCAAGAGTTGCTCCTCGCGCGTTCGGTGAGCCACCCGAACGTGTGTCGCGTCCACGACCTGGCTCCGAGCCCTTGGGGTCCCATCCTGGTGATGGAGCACATCGCCGGGCAGACGCTCCACACGCACATCCGACGGCGGAAGGCCCAGGGTGGCTACACCTCGGACGAATTCCGGAAGATCGCCAGCGAAGCCTCGGCCGGTCTCGCTGCCATCCACGCGCAGGGCTTGGTGCACGGCGATCTGAAGCCTGGCAACGTGATGGTGACCAACGATCGCGCCATCATCCTCGATTTCGGTTTCGCGCAGGAGCGCGCGCGGCTGAGCGCGCGACGACCGGGTGCACCGCCCGACGGCGGAACGCCCAACTACATGGCTCCCGAACGCCTGCGTTCCGGCGGCGCGAGTCCCGAGGACGACATCTACGCGCTCGGGCTCACGCTTTGGGAGATGTGGACGTGCCGCGTGCCGGAGCCCGGCTATCGCCCGCGTGCGAAGCCGATGCGCTCGCAGATCATGTTCGACGTTCCCGCCGGGCTCTCGGTGGACGAAGTGAAGCAGGTTTTCCGCTGCCTCACCGAAGAGCCCGCGCTGCGGCCGCAGGCCCGGCACCTCCGGTTCTTCAACCCCACCGCGCTCACGACGAGCCAAATCCAGATCCCGCGCGAGCGGCTGAACCCAGGGCCGCCGCCCGGCCGCCAAGCTGCGGAATCGTTCATGCCGGGCGCACAGGCGCTGATGCTCACCTTCGCCACCAACGCATCGGAGGCGGCCAGCACGCTCTACTCGCTCGACAAGCCGCTGATGAGCATCGGCCGCCGCAACAACCAGGATCTGATCCTGCCCGAGGCCACCGTTTCGGGCGCGCACGCGGTCGTGCGTTGGCAGGCAGGGTCTTGGGTGATCGAAGACGTGGGCAGCACCAACGGGACGTACGCGGATCATTCGTACGACCGCAAGAAGACGGTGGCCCTGCTGCACGGTGCAGAGGTCCAGCTCGGTGAGTGCCGGCTGAAGCTCGTGAGCCTGCAAGAGGGCTCCCCCCCGCATCAGCGAGCCAAGGCCTACCTCGCGAAGCGCGACGGACTCACGGGCCTGCTTCGCCACGAGCACCTGGTGAGGGCGTTGAAAGACGACGCCGGCTTCGCGGAGTGGGACGCAGTGCCGCTCACTGTCGCGCGCTATCACGTACGCGGTCCGAACCGGCACGTCAGCGAACGGCCCACCATTCTCGAGATGCTGGCACTCCGTCGCGCGGCTCAACGCGTGATCGAGCTCACCGAGATGCTGCTCCTGAGCGTCGTCCCGGTCACGGCTGGCCTCAACGGCCCGTTGCGCTTCGCCGTGGCCATGACCGGTCCGAGCATCGACGAAGCGCGCCACGTCGTCGAACAGGTGGTCTCGCAGGTCCAGGGTCTGATGCCGGAATCTCTGGATCTGGCTGCGACGTTGGTGAGGTGCGAACCGGGGCAGCCCGTCGAGTCGCTGCTCGAGTCTCCATGATGTCCCGCCCACCCACCCCCACCCCAGTCCTCCGCCGGGGGCTGAGCGCTCTTCACGCACACGGGGGCGGCTGACTTTCGCCCACTCTGGACCGGGGCATGAGCGTTCCGAGTCGTCCCTCCTTGCCGAGCGAGCCGAGCCTGCGGCGGCTCGGTGTGGGAGGTGGTGGTGGGGGCGGCGGCGATCGACCGTTCCGCGCGCAATTGGTCGTGGCGTTGGTGGTCGGCCTGGTGTTCCTGGCGGTGCCGCTCTACCTCTGGCGGCGTCCGAGCGGCAACGAGCACGCGACCGGGGATGCGGGTGCGAAGCCCGACGCGCGCGCCGAGTCCCTGGATTCCGCCGCGCCCGCACTGGGCACGACCGACGCGGGCGCAGCGAGCGACCGGGTGAAGCTCGGGACTCTGCAGCGGGTGAAGTGCGGCGCTTCCGCGCGCGGTGGGCAAGAAGGCAACTTGTGTGATCGGCTCCCTTTCTTCGAGGAGCAACTGACGCGCGCCGTCCGAGACAACGTCGACTGCGCGCCGAAGACCGGGAAGGAGGGCAGCATCAACTACGTCCTTTCGGTGGACTTCACGGCGCGCAAGGTCCACGTGTTCCCCGGCGCGAGCGGGAGCTGGAAAGGGCCCGCGGCGCGCAAGGCGGCAGCCTGCGTGAAACGCGCGCTATCGGCGCCGGACTGGGCGGGGATGCAGCACCAGTACAAGTACTATTCGATGGCGCTGCTCGCGACCTATCCCGCGCCCGCCGCCCCGGCCCCAGCCGCGAGCACCGGCGGCGTCGCGCCGCCACCGGTGGACGGCGGTCCAGCGCCGCTCTTCGAGTGAAGGCTCGGCATGGCCACTCGGAAGACCTGGCTCCGAAGGGCGCGCAAGTGGGCCGACCGAGCCGTGCTCTCGGCCGTGAACGGTTTCGTGTACGTGAGCGAAGGTGCCTCGAGACCGGGACGGAACGCCGCTCAGCGCGACGTGGTATTCCGCCGGAACAAGCTCGAGCTCGCGCGCATACGCCCGATCCGAGACCTCGACTTCGAGCTGGGCCGCGACACCCACCGCTTGAGCTTCGCCCGCCACCGGACGCCCATCCTCTTGGTGCCGCCGCTGATGGTCCGCCCCTACGTGTACGACCTGCGTCCGGAGCACAGCATGGTGCGCACGCTCCGCAACGCGGGCTTCGACGTGTTCGTGGTCGACTTCGGCGTGCCGGATCGCGACGACGAGCACGTCCGGCTGGACGACTACGTGCTCGACTACGTGCCGGCGTGCGTCGACGCGGCGCTCGAGGTCGCCGGCGCGCGCGGCATCACTCTGGCGGGGTACTGCATGGGCGGCCTGTTCTGTCTGATGCACGTTGCCACCCACGGTGACGCGCGCGTGAAGAACATCGTCACCATCGGTGCCCCGGTGAACTTCACCAAGATGCGCGCGGCGTACGTCGCGTCGCGAGTGGGTGCGCTGGGCATCGGCCCTTTGATGGACGTCGTCGGCAACGTTCCGGGGCAGGCTTCGTCACTCGGCTTCAAGCTGATGAGCGGGGCTCGCGTCTTGACCAAGTGGGGCGACTTCTTGGCCAATCTCGACGACGAAGACTTCGTGCGCTCGTTCGATGCCGTGAACACCTGGGTCAACGACCTCATCCCCTACCCGAAAGAGGCGTTCAAACAGATGGTGCGCGAAGTGGTGAGCAAGAACCGCCTCATCCGAGGCGGGCTCTCGTTCGGAGGACACACCTGCGAGCTCTCCCGGGTCACCCAGCCGCTTCTGGCATTCGCGGGGCGTAGCGACAACATCGCGACGCCGGCGGCCACCGCCGGCATCGTCGACCTGGTTGCGTCCACGGACAAGCAGCTGTGCGCCGTTTCCGGTGGACACGTCGGAGTGGTCGCGGGCTCGTCCGCACCCGTCGAGGTCTGGCAGCGCATGATCGACTGGCTCGACCCGCGCTCGCGGGAGCCGTGAATTCGCCGTGCCGCCCGGCGACCGCTCCCCGCGCATGACATTCGGTGCAAGGCACGCTATCGACTGGGCGGCCCGGCGCGCCCCGAGTTCTTCCTGGAGGATGGAAATGAGCGACTCCGAGATCGTCATCCCCGTCGTGGACCTCGAGGACGTCGACCCTTCCGACGCCGAGCGCTGCGAGCGAGCGGCGGCCGCGCTGCGTCGCGGATTCGGCGAGCTCGGTCTCGTGTTCGTGAAGAACCACGGCGTCGATGCCGAAAAGGTCGAGCGTCTGTACGACGCTTTCAGTGAGCTTGCCGCGCGCCCGACCGAGGAGAAGATGGGCCTCTCGCGCCCGGATCTCTGGTTCCAGAGGGGCTACACGCCGCCCAACACCGAACAGGCGGTGGTGTCGAGCGCACAGCCCGACTTCAAGGAGTGCTATTTCGCCGCGCCCCTGCCTTCGAGTCCGGAGCTTCGGCTCCAGTACCCGCAGATCCACGCGGACAACGTGTGGCCGAGCTCGATCTCCGGGTTCCGCGAGACCTATCTGGACGTGGGCCGGGAGCTCCACCGCGCCGGGCAGCGTCTGCTCACGTGCGCTGCCCTCGCCCTGCGACTTTCGCACGATACTCTCTGCAAGATTGCCGAGGGCGGCCCCCACGTGTTTCGCCTGCTGCGCTATCTGCCTCTCGCGCCGGCACAGGTCGGGACCAAGATCGTCTGGGGTGAGGAGCACACCGACTTCAACCTGTTGACGCTGTTGCCGGGTGGACAGTTTCGTGACCCGTCCGGCGCGCGCTCCGGTCCGCCGGACGACGCTTCGGGACTGTTCCTGCGCACGCGACCTTCGCCCGAGCATCCGACGGGGCGCATGGTGCGCGGCGTGGCCCCACCGGGCTGCATCGTGGCGCAAGTCGGCCAAGCGTTCGAGATCCTGACGGGTGGCGCGTTCCTTGCGACTCCCCACGTGATCACCGCGCCCCACACCGCCGGCTACGCTCGCCTGTCGGCAGCCCATTTCGTCCACGTGCACAGCCACGAGACTTTGAGTCCACTGCCGCAATTTCGTACCGAGCGCGCCATCGTGGACTATGGCCCTCCAGTACTGGCGGGAACCTACGCCCTGAAGACCCTCGTCGACATCCGACTGGCTCCGCCCGAGGCGCTCGACCGTCTCGGCTACCGCCACTACGACCGACTGAGCGCCCTGCGCCTGAGCGACAAGAGGCAACGAGAGATCGGATGAGCGGCTCGGCCGTGGAGTCCGGCCAGCTCCCGAGTCACGAGCAATACCTCGCGCTCGCCCGCTTCCCCTCGCTGGACGGACTCCGAGCGCTCAGCATCGTCCCGGTCGTATTTCACCACTCGACGCCCCATCCGTTCTCGGGTGTTTGGGGCAAGGGGCCGCTGGGCGTGCATCTGTTCTTCGCCATCAGCGGGTTTCTGATCACCACGTTGCTCGTGCGCGAGCGGGCACGGCACGGGGGGATTTCGCTGGCACGCTTCTACGCCCGGCGGAGCCTCCGCATCTTCCCCCTCTACTACCTGGTGCTCGGGCTCTACGTGGTGCGGGCGCTACTCTTTCTCGAAGACTCACCCATCCGCGCTCACTTCTTTCGGAGCCTCCCCTTTTACCTGAGCTACACCGGGAACTGGTTCGTCGACTACTCCGTGCCCCACCCGGTGATCTTCGGATTCTCGTGGTCGTTGGCGACGGAAGAGCAATTCTACCTCTTCTGGCCCCCCGTCCTCGCGCTGCTCGCGGGCCGCCGGCTTCCCATCTTGGTGCTGGTCGCGCTGCTCGGGCTCGATCTGGGCACCGAGCACGGCCTTCTGGCGGCCGTCATGTCGACGGGCGGTCGGGCCGAGCGCATCGTCACCAGCATCTCGGCGCCCATCGCGCTCGGCGCTCTGCTCGCGTTGCTCCTCGACGAGCCGAAGAGCTTCGGTTGGGTGTCGCGCGCGCTCGGCTGGCGCTTCAGCGCGGCGACCTGTCTGCTGCTGCTCTTGCTCGCGGTCGCGCTGGATGCGCCGCTGGTCGCCATCCACGTGCTCATGGTGGCGCTGGTCGGCGCCGTGTCCTTGCGCCCAGACCACCTGCTCGCCTGGATCTTCGAGCTCCGTCCGGTGCGCTACCTGGGGGAGGTGAGCTACGGGATCTACCTCTGGCACGTGTCTGCCATCACGACGCTCCGCTGGCTCTGGCCCGCGGCGCCACTGCTCGTGTCGTTTCCTCTGGCCCTCCTCCTGGCGACCGCCATCGCCGGGCTGTCGTACGGCTACTTCGAACGACCATTTCTCGCTTGGAAGCGCCGCTTCGAGCGCGTCTCGGTGTCTCGCGCCGCTGACAGGATTCAGTCGACCGAAACGTAGGGCTCGAGCTCGACGTGCACTGGCTCCGCGTGCCAGATGTCTCGCGCGTATTCGCGGATGGTGCGGTCGCTGGAAAACGAACCCGAATGGGCGATGTTCAGGATCACCTTCCGCATCCACGTCGCGCGCTCACGGTACTCGCGCTCCACCCGGGCCTGACAGGACAGGTAGTCGGAGAAGTCGGCCGCGATCAGATACGGATCGTGGCGCCGGACGTAGTCGGCGATGTCGCGGTAGAAGTCGGGTTCGTCGGGCGAGAAGAACCCTTGCTCGAGGAGCTCGAGGGCCCCTGCGAGCTCTTCGCAACCCGCGATGTGGCGGGCGGGATCGTGGCCGCGCGCGTAGGTCTCGGCCACCTCCGCTGCGTTCAGCCCGAACAGGAAGAAGTTTCCGGCGCCGACGCGCTCGCGGATCTCCACGTTGGCGCCGTCCAGGGTGCCGATGGTCAGTGCGCCGTTCATCTGGAACTTCATGTTCCCGGTGCCAGATGCCTCTTTGCCCGCCGTGCTGATCTGCTCCGACAGGTTGGCCGCGGGGATGATGCGTTCCGCGCGCGACACGCTGTAGTTCGGCACGAACACGCAGGCGAGTCGGCCCTTCACTTCCGGATCCGCGTTCACCACCGCTGCGATGTCGTTGATGAGCTTGATGTGCTTCTTCGCCTTGGCGTATCCGGGCGCCGCCTTGCCCGCGATGATGACGGCGCGCGGCTGAATGTCGCGATTCAAGAAGCGCAGCCGGCGATACAGCACGATGACGTGGAGCGCGCACAAGAGCTGGCGCTTGTACTCGTGGATCCGCTTCACCTGGACGTCGAACAGGGCGTCGGGGTCCAGCCCCACCCCGACGAGATCGGACACCATGCGCGAGAGCGAGCCTTTGTGCGCTTGCTTGATGTCCCAGAGCTCGGTCTGGAGCTCCGGGTCGTCGGCGTACGCCGCGAGCTTCTCCAGCGCCATGAGGTCCCCGAGAAACTCCCGCCCGATGCGCTTTTCGATGGCACGCGTGAGCGGCTGGTTGCAGGTGAAGAGCCAGCGCCGTGGGGTGACGCCGTTGGTCTTGTTGTTGAAACGCTCGGGCCAGAGTTCGGCGAAGTCCCGGAACAGATCCCGACGTACGAGCTCGCTGTGGAGTTCGGCCACTCCGTTCACGCTGTGGCTGCCGACCACCGCGAGGTTCGCCATTCGCACTTGGCGCACCGGGCCCTCTTCGATGAGACTCAAGCGTCGTTTGCGATCGTCGTCGCCCGGCCAATGCACGTGGACCTGGCGTAGGAAGCGGTGGTTGATCTCGTAGATGATCTGCAGGTGACGCGGCAGGACGCGCTCGAACAGCTCGACGGGCCATTTCTCCAGCGCTTCGGGCAAGAGAGTGTGGTTCGTGTACGCCAGCGTGGCCTGGGTGATCTCCCAAGCTCGCTCCCACGGCAGGTGCTCGCGATCCACCAACAGGCGCATGAGCTCCGCCACGGCGATGGCCGGGTGGGTGTCGTTGAGTTGGATCGCCGCCTTGTTCGGCAGCTCGTCGAAGCTCTGATGAATCTTCTTGTAGCGTCGCAGGATGTCGCGAATCGAGCAGGTCACGAAGAAGTACTGCTGCTTCAGGCGCAGCTCCTTGCCCGCCGGCGTCTCGTCTTTCGGGTAGAGCACCTTGGAGATGCTCTCGGACAGAGCCTTCTCTTCGACGGCCCGCCGGTAGTCCCCGTCGTTGAACACCTGGAGGTCGAACTCCTGGGAGGCCCGTGCCGCCCAGAGTCGGAGCGTGTTCACGGTGTCGTTGCCGTAGCCGGCGATGGGGTAGTCGAACGGCACGCCCACGACGCGCGTACCATCCACCCAGCGCGGGTGGTAACCGCGGTCGTCCCAGTAGCCTTCGACGCGGCCGCCGAATTGCACGTCGACGGCGTACTCCGGTCGGGCGAACTCCCAGGGGTGACCGAATTTCAGCCAATCGTCGGGTCGCTCCACCTGATTGCCGTCCACGATCTCCTGGCGGAAAATCCCGAACTCGTAGCGAATGCCGTAGCCGTAACCGGGGAGCTCGAGCGTCGCCATCGAGTCGAGGAAGCACGCCGCCAAACGGCCGAGGCCGCCGTTGCCGAGCCCCGGGTCGGGTTCTTCGTCGAGAACCGCTTCGAGCTCGATGCCGTATTCGGACAGGCCGCGCCGTGCGAAGTCGTAGAGCCCCAGGTTCACCAAGTTGTTGGCGAGGAAGCGGCCCAACAAGAACTCCGCCGAGAGGTAATAGACGCGCTTGGGGTCACGCTCTTGGTATGCGCGCTGCGTCGCCATCCAGCGCTGGACGAGGCGATCTCGAACGGTGTGTGCCAGCGCAAAATTGACGTCCAAGAGCGTCGCTTGCGTCAGCTCCTTCGACTGCGTGTACGTGAGGTGATCCACCACCGCGCGGCGCAGGGTCTTCTCGCTCATTCCCGTGCGGTCGTCTTCGACCTGGATCACGACGCGTTCGGATTCGTTCCCCATGTTGGTCCTCGCTGTCGGGCACGATACTGCCGACTCGGCCCCGGCGTCAGCCAGCGTTCGGCTGTTCGGCCAAAAGTTCGGACGTGTCGTTCGGGTCCCACAATTTCGTAGGTCGCAAACGACAGCCACGGCGCGTGAATTGGACTAGGCTCCCGGCGCCTTTTCGGCTTTTCACCGCGAGCCAGCTGCTTCCGCCCGCTTCGGCGGCGTGGCACGTGGCTTGCTGGGTGACGAACCCAGGATGAGGAACATGAAGACTCTCACGCATCTCGCTCTCACGGCCGTCGCTTTGCTCGGAGCTCGCGCTGCAGTTGCGCAGCCCGCCGGGCTCATGAAGCAGGACGCCGCGTCGGCCGGAAAGACCGACGTCGCCGCCGAAGGCTTCCAAGCCGCGGAGCGCGACAAGGAAGACGCCAAGGACGCGACCGAGGCGAAGATTTCTGCGGGTGGCATGTTGACCACCGGCAACGCTCGCTCGCTGGCCGCGACCACCGCGGGCAACTTCCGGCTCCGTCGCAGCCTGAACCAGCTGAGTATCGCGGCTGCAGCCAACTATTCGCGGGCGGCGGCGAATGCCGATGCGGACATGGAGACCACGGTGGAAAACTACCAAGGCAAAGTCCGTTACGACCGCTTCGTGGCCAAGCAACTGGCGCTGTTCCTCTCCACGTCCGCGCGGCGCGATCGCTTCCAGGGCCTCGACCTCCGGTTGAACCTCGATCCTGGTGTGGCCTACTACTTCATCGACGAGAAGGCGCAGCAGCTCTGGACGGAAATCGGCTACGACCTCCAATACGACGTGCGGCGTGACGAGAACATCGACGCTGCGGCGGCCAAAGGTGAGAGCGTCGACAAGACCAAAGTACAGCACAGCGGTCGCCTGTTCGCCGGCTACACCAACAGCGTGAACGAGCACGTCAAGTTCAACACCGGCGTCGAATATCTCCAAGGCCTGCCCGAGACCGAGCGCTGGCGTCTGAACTGGGACGTGGGCTTGAGCTCGGCCATCGGCGGCGACTTCTCCCTCGCCACGACGTTCAGTCTGAAATACGACCATGCGCCGCTGCCGGGCGTGAAAGAGCTCGACACGGTCACGGCCCTCAACCTCGTCTACACCCTGATGTGAGCCAGGGGCTCACGGGGTTCGCTCGAGCGTGAGCGACTCGGGGACCACCAGGCGGTAGCCGAGCTCGTCCACTTCGACGCCGAGCCCGACGGGTGCCAAGAGCTGTCGCAGGCGCCGGACGTTCTGCCAGAGAGGCGTGTCGTGGCGCAGCGGGTCGTATTCCGTCGCCCACATGGCGAACACCAGGTCGTCCTTGGACACGACGGAGTTCGCTCGCGAGGCCAGGCAGTAGAGGAGCTTGCGCAGCACCGGACGACTCTTCAGGGACGTCGCACCCGCGTCCGTTCGGAGCTCGTGACGCTCGGAGTCGAGCACCACGCGCAGGGCCTTCGAAGCGGAGCTCGCGGTGATGCCGGCAGCGGCGAGTCGGGTCATCCACGCTTCGAGCGCTTCCAGCCGTTCCGGGTCGACGCCGTCGGTCGCTGCCTCGCGCCGCGCACCTGCGAGCTCTTCGGCCAGCGTCGCGGTATCGCCAGCGCGCTCGGCGCGCGCTGCCCGCGCGAGGTGGAGGATGGCACGATCGAGCCCGTAGCCGGGGCCGAGCGCCAGCTCCTTGGCCGCCGCGAGATCGACCTCCGCTTGCACGACGTCGCCTCGCGCCGCCGCCGACAGCGCCGCCAAGGCCCGCTCGCGGCAGTACTCGCCGCGTTTCTGGAGCGGCGCTCCGCGCGTCGGGTTCTCGAGCTGCTCCAACGGGTCCCAGAGCGAGCTCCGTTCGAGTCGCCGCGCCAAGGTGAGGCAGCCGAGCTGCCGCGCGAGCGCGAGCGCAGGCGCGCGCACCCGTTCCGCCGCGCTCCGCCGTCCGAGCACGAACAACGTGCGCGACAGCCAGAGCGCTCCGGTCAGCCCGTAGTGGACGCCGCCGAGCGGCTCGTTCAATCGCTGGGCCTCGAGACGTATTTCCAGGGATCGCAGCCGATCGCCGCGGTCGAGCAGCAGCGACGACTTGGACGCCAAGATGAAGATCCGCGCGCTGTCGTCTTCGGTCTCGACGTCGAGGTCGAGCTTCTCCAGCAGCGCGTCGGACTCGGCGATGCGGCCTGCGCGACTCAAGATGACGGCGAACGTGAGCGGTACGTAGACCGCGTGCTCGTCGAGGGTCTGGAATTCGATGAGGCTTCGGGCGCGGCCCAGCGCGGAGGCCGCCCGTTCCCAGTCCTCCTCGGCGTTCAGAGTCATGGCCTCTTGCAGGGCGAGTCGCGCCGCCACCGCCTGGGTGGGCGCCTGAGCACGCGCCTCTGCCAGCCGCGCGCGCGCTTCTTCGCCTCGCCCCTCGAGCGTGAGCGCCGCCGACAGCCGCACGAGCGCTCGCACGCGAAGCTCGGGATCGAGCTCCGGCGAGAGCAACAGCGGCTCGAGCAAGGCTTCGGCTCGTCGCGGCAGACATTGGTCATACGCGGCCTCGGCCAGCGCGTAGGCGAGCTCGGGTGCCGGAGGCCCCGGACCTTCGGCGAGCTGGGTCAGCTCGTGGTAGGCGCGCGGCAAGTCGTAGTGACGGCCGATGCAGCGGGCGCGTTCGACGGACAGCTCGAGGCTGCGCCGTTCGGGGGGCACGAGCTCCATGCAGCGCAGCAGCTCCCCCGTGGCACCCGCGCGGATGACGCCCGCGGCGTGGTCCTTCAGAGCGCGATCCAGGTCGTCGAAGCGTCCGAGCGCGACCAAGTGCCGCGTGAGGGCTCGGACCTTGCTCTTCTCGTCCAGCTCGGAGTGTTCGAGGAGGCGGACGAGCTCGCTCTCGGCCACGCACCGCTCTTCGGCCGACGAGCGCCCGAGCAGCGCTTCGCGGAACAAGTCGTGGATCCGGGTTGCGCCGCCGGCATCGACGTCGACGACGAGCCGAGTCGCCAGCACGGCGAGGGCAGGGCGGAGCCGCCCGTTCGGCAGCAGCTCCTCGAGCATCGTCATGGGCAGCGGGCGGTCGGCGATGGCCAGCGTGAGCGCCAAGCTGCGCGCGTCCGGCGGTAGCTCGTCGAGCTCCGGTCCTGGCGAAGGGTCCTCGCCCAATGGGCCGGCGTGGGCGCGGCGCAAGAGCCAGGGGTTCCCCGCGGACCTGCGGAGCGCGTGCTCGAAGCCTGCCGCGGGGCCGTAGAGCTCGTCGAGGGAAGTCCAGAGGCCGCGCGCCGCTTCTTCACGCAGCCCTTCGACGCCGAGCTCGAGGCGGTCCGATGCGCGAGAGCTCACTGCCAGCCGATGACGCGACGTGAAGATCGCTCTGCCCGAATGCAGCTCCTTCGCCAAGGTCTCCACCAGCCCACCCGCGGCGACGTCGCCGAGCTCGTGAGCGTCGTCGACCACCCAGAGCGCTTTCGAAGCGTCCAAGCGTCGGACGAGGTCGGCGAGGCGTGCTTGGGTGTCGCGCGGCTCCGGTCGCGCGCGCTTACCGAGCTCGCGCCGGGCGTCGTCGACCAGAGCGTCGAGCGGTGCGCTGCCGGCGTCGCAGTACACCACCTTCTGTGGCCACGAACGCGCGAACGCCAAGGCCAAGCTGGTCTTGCCGACTCCGCCGACTCCGAACAGCCACGCCACCGAGACGCGATCGAGCGCGCTCGAAAGTCGCGCGAGCTCGGTCTCGCGCCCGACGAACAGCGGCGTCACCGGAAAGGGCGTCACGGTCCCGATTCGTGCTCCCGGGGAGCGAGCGTAACCCGACCGAGCTCGACGCGCGCGGCTTCGCGGGTGAGCACCTCTTTCCGTCGCTCGGCCGGCAGTCGCGCGCGGAGCTCGGCCATGTGATGGACGAACTCTGCGAATTCGGGGGTCAAGACCTTGTCCTCGAGCTCGTCGCGTAGACGTTTCGCCAGAGCCGGAGCCACGCCTTCGGTGGCGACCGCGAGCGTCACCGGACCGCGGCGGGCCAGCGCCACGTGGTGGAAGCCGTTTTGTCCCGGTTGGTCCACGGCGCAGAAGAACAGCCGCCGGCGTGCGCACTCGTCGGCGAGACTTTGCGCGAGCGCCGGGTCGCGCTCGGTGAGCACGACGAGCCAGGCGGAGTCGAGGTCCGCCCCCGTCGGAGCGCGGCGGTCGAGGCGGAGCTCACCCGCGAGCGCGAGCTGCTCGAGCTCGGGGTCGGGTGCGTCCCCCAGGACCAACACGTCGGCGCCGGCCGCCAAGAGTGCGCGGGCGCGCCGCACGGCCTCCGCGCCGGCGCCCACCACGACGCAGCGCTTGTCCGCCAGGAGGAGCGCGACCAGGAAGCTCTCGGGTTTCACTTCTTCTCCTTGGGCGGCGGGGGTTTCTCCACCACCGGGACCAGCGTCTTGGTCACGAACTTGAGCTCACGCTCAGCCTCGCCGATGCGCTGGAGAAACAAGCCGGTGAACGTGCTGAAGAGCGCGTCCCCCGGCGCCGCCGTGCCAGTGCCCGTCGGGCGGCTCACCCAACGCTTGATCTTGTTGAGGAGCTCGGGGCTCACGGGATTCACCTGCACCTTTGCGCTCAAGTACACGCTGGTCCCCACAGTCAGCTGATCGCTCGTCGCCACGAGCAACCGCCGGGCTTCGGCGCAACGCCGGACCACGCCGTCCACGGTGATCGCAGCGGTCGAGCGCGTGCCGCCAGGACGCGTCGTCTCCACCAAATACACCTCGTCCCAGACGTGCCACGTGATCTTGCAGGTCTGCGCCGTGGTGGAGACCGGGTCCTTCACCCCGGGCAAGTGGACCGTGCCCGTCAGCACGATGGTGGTCGGCAATCCGCGGCTCAGCTTCTTGCGGATTTCGGCGTCGATCACGTCGCGGAACGCCAGGTCGACGTAGAGCTGGGTCTTCTGCGCGTTCCAGACGAATCGGGCGTCGCGCGGCGGTGGATCCTTCTTCTCTTGGGCGTGGACGACCGGTGCGCGGAGCAGGATCGCCCCGAGAACCAGCGCTGCGAGCGCCCAGGCGACGAGCGTGGCTCGGCGGGCGCCGGAGCTCACCGGTTTGCCTCGTTTCTGACCGGGATGAACCCGAGCACGTTGGAGAAGGCGAAGGCGAAGCCGCCCGCCGACGTGTCCATCCGGAAGCCGAGGTTGGCCGTGAGATCGACGGGAATCAGCTGGAGGCGCGAGTAACCGCGCGGCGGATCCGTCAAGTCACGGCGATGTGCCACGCCGTAGAGCCCAGCGCTGCCGAAGAAGTCGATGCCGTAGACCGAGCGCGTCCCGCGGTAGAGGGGGATGCGATACTCCCCTCCGACCTTGGCCGCGTAGTGTCCGTAGCGGACCTCGACGATGGAGTTGTCCAAGAAGTTCGGCGGGGGCCGGCGATCGACGTTCATGCCGAGGACGCGGCCCGGCAAGAAGTCGCTGTAGTCGCCCACGTAGTACTGCTCGAAGAACGGTGCGTCGCCGGAGATGGCGCCGCCGAAGAGTTCGAGTCGCACCACGTGACGCTTCCACGGCAACTCCCACCAGCGCGATGCCGCGACGTCGAGCCGCTGGTAGGCGTAGTCGCTCCCGAGCGGCGTGAGGCCCACCTCCCCCGAGACGCTGGCGAGCCAGCCGCGGGTGGGCAGGAAGGGATGATCGCGTGTGTCGTGTTGGAGGTACGCACGTGCCGTCGAAAGCACGCTGCGCCCCGGCAAGATGTCGAAGAGGATCGGCTCCCGATCGAGGCCGCGGATGTGGCTCGCCGCCCTCGGCAGCGACGCATCGATGGCCTCGAGACGGTAGTTCAGCCAGAGCTGCGTCGGAACCGAGAGGTCTCGGCCGATGCCCAGCGTTCCTCCGAAGCGCTTGTAGGCCACGACGGCGTAGTCGGGCACCTGGTTCAACTGCGACGGGTCGTCCCAGAGGACGTCGGCGTTCCCGAAGAAGTCTTTGGCGTCGTTGAAGAGCAGCATCCCGCTCGCCATCCAGCGCCCGCCGAGGAAGGCCGGATCGAGGAAGCGGACGCGGAGCGCCAGCTGATCTTGAGCGAGCCCCACGGCGCCGCCCAACGTGATGCCAGTGCCCGCCAGGTTGGTCTCTGCGACGTCCACGCCGGCGTAGGCGGTGAGCGGTCGCGCGTTGCCGCGCTTGTCGGCGTCGGCCGATAGACCCATCCACAGGTCGTTGACGATGATGGTGTTTCTCTCGACGACGTCGATGACGAGCACGACGCGCCCGCGGCTGCCGCCCTTGCGCAGCGAGAACTGGACGTCGCGGAAGAACCCGGTGCCGAGCAGCCGGTAACGCGTGAGCTCCACCTCCGTGTCGTCCACGTCGATGACGTCGCCTGGCTTGAACGGCACGTAGCGCATGACCACGCGGGAGCGCGTGCGCCGATTGCCCCGGACCTCGATGGCCTCGAGCGTGTAGCGCACGCGCGGCTCCGCGGCGGCGGTGTCCAATTCGAGCTCGCTGGGTTGCGAGGAGGGCGGCGGCTCGCGGCGCGCGGCGGCGTCGGGTGGCGCAGGAACTCCACGCTCGGGGGGCTCGGTCGTGCCCCAAGTGTCGGGAGCGTCCACCCGGGGTGCGCCCGCGGGCGGCTGTCGCGGAGGGGGTGCTTCGAGTGGAGTCGGCGCGGCAGCTTGCGCGAACGCCGTCTCGTGCCGGAAGCTCGTCGCGAGCAGCAAGGAAGCCGCGGCAAGACGCCGCATCGAGAGTTCGACGAGTCGAGGCGCCGGCCGATTCAAGGCGATCCTCCCCGAAGTTTTCGGCCGCTTCACGCCTCGAGCGTAGTCCAGGTCGGCGCCGCCGTCAGTCGGGCGCCGCTTTTGCGGGAGTCACCGCGGCAAGCGCTCCGCGACGCGGCGCCAGAGCGCATCCGGCAGCTTTTCAGCGAAGTCCATCGCTCGCGCCAGCGCGAACGGGTATTCGACGACGGGCGTTCCGCGCCGCAAGCCGTCCACCGTGAGCCGAGCTGCGCGAGTGGAGTCGAGCAGGAACGGCATCGGAAAGCGCTTGTCGCGGGTCATCGGCGTGTCCACGAAGCCCGGCCGCACGTCGACCACGTCGACGCCGTGGCCGTGGACGTCCACGCGTAGGGCCTCGAGGTACGTGCTGACTGCGGCCTTGCTCGCAGAGTACGCGGCGTGTCCGGCGAGCCCGCGCATGCCTGCGAGGCTCGTCACTGCAGCGAGCGTACCCTTGCCGCGGGCTACCATGCGCGGGGCGACCGGAACCAACGTGGCGAGCGCGCCCAGCGTGTTCACGGAGAAAACTCGCAGCACCTCGGCGAGCGGGACCTCGACGCCATGGGTGCTCAGATCGACTCCGGCGTTGGCGAGCACGAGGTCGAGCCCGCCGAGCTCGTCGTCCCAGCGGAGCACGCAGCCACGCGTCCGTTCGGTATCGGTGACGTCGAGCACTTCGACGAACGCCGTACCGCCGCGTTCGCGGACCTCCTCTGCCAGAGTCTCGAGCTCGCCTCGTCGGCGCGCCGCGAGGACGAGCTTGGCACCTGGGCGCGCGAGCTCGAGGCTGATCGCGCGGCCAATGCCCGAGGACGCACCGGTCAAGAACACGTTTCGAAGTGGGCGCACGCCGCCAGCATATCCGGGGTTTTCCCGGTGGTCGCCAGGCTCGGGCACGGGGCGCATCGCGCACTGCCATGGGGCGCGCGAAAACCAGCTACACTCCCGCCGTGCCGTTCGCCCGTGGCAGCGTCATCGGAGGTCGCTACACCCTACGCCGCGCGCTGGGCGAAGGGGGTGTGGGCGAAGTGTGGGCGGCGGACAGCGCGCTTTTCGGGCCCGTCGCCGTGAAACTCCTGCGGCCCGAGTGGGCGAAAGATGCCGAGGCGGTGGAGCGCTTCGCCGTCGAAGCGCGCTCGGCCGCTACCATCTCCCACCGACACGTCGTGGCCATCTACGACATCGGGGCGACGGTGGAGTCCGTCCCGTTCTTCGTGATGGAGCTGTGCGAGGGCGAAACGCTCGAGAGCACGGTCGCAGCTCGCGGAGCGGTGGGCCTCGAATACGCGTGCGAGCTCGTGTGTCAGGTCCTCGCGGCTCTGGACGCCGCGCACTCCCACCGCATCGTTCACCGCGATCTGAAACCGGCCAACATCATGGTGGTTCATCCCGAGCCGGATCGCCCGGAGGTGAAGGTGTTGGATTTCGGCATCGCGTGCCGGGCTCGCAGCGACGAGTCGGGCGGCGGGCGGGTATTCGGGACGCCCAGCTACATGGCGCCCGAGCAGATCCTCGGGCGCGCGGTCGATGAACGCACCGATCTCTACGCGGCGGGCGCCATCCTCTACGAGCTCTTGACGGGGCGGCGCGCATTCCAGGGGCGCAACGAAGCCGAGATCATGACCAACGTGTTGCAGCGACCGCCCATGCCGCTCCGGGCTTACGACCGCACGCTGCCCGCCGCCATCGAGAGCCTGATCCGCCGGTGCCTCTCCAAGGACCCGCGCCAGCGGCCGGACTCCGCCGAGTCGCTGAGGAAGGAGCTCGCGAGGTTCCTGCCTCCTCCCGCGAAGAACGCCACGGCGGCGGGGCGCGAACGCGTCAAGAGCATGCCGCTGCCGCTCGTGAAGCGCTCCCCCGGCGCGGAGGAGCCGCCGAGCGAAGCGGTGCTGCCGCTGGTGCGACGCGGCGGCACGGGCGTACCCGAGTCCCGACGGCGCGCCGTGCTCGAGCTGGTTCACGACACGCCGAGCCACGATGGCGACGACGAGTGACTCACGCGCCCGGGAGCGCGCAGCGCGGTCGCGGCCTCACTTCTTGCCGCGGTAGTACTTGGTGGCGCGCCGCTCGCCCTTCTTGTGCACGGCGCCGCTCTCGAGCAGTTTCTTGAGAGGAAGCACCAGGTCCTTGGTGCCCACCCCGAGCGCGCGGGCGATATGCTGTGCCCCTTCGCCGGGATTGTCCTGGACGTGCCGTTCGATGCGTTCCGTGAGCGCGCCGAGGTCGGACGCGGTTCGCTTCGAGCCTCGAGCCTCGACCCGACGGCGTCGCGTCCGCGCCGGAGTGCCCTCGGCGGGTCGCGTCGCCCGGCCTCCGAGGGCCTCCGAAACGGCCTCGAGCGCGGCGCGCCGCACGAGCTCCGTGAGCTCGTCCACGAATTGATCGATGCGGGCGCGAATCAGTCGGTCGACTTCGCTCATGACGAACACAGCTTTCGAGGGACTCGATTTCGGCGTCAAGGGTCAAGGCGCGACGCTCCGAGCCTCCTCACTCGGCGAAAGACCGCTCCCGTGGCGTCCCACGGTTGACGTTGACCGGCGTTTCTGCGAAAAATTTCCCCTTCGTGGATCAGCCTCGCTCGCGCATTCCGACGCTGCCCGATGGTGTGGCCGCCCAACATGGCCACCTGTCGGCCAGCATCCATGGTTTGCGCCATGCGCACGCCGCCGGGCATGCCTGGGAAGAGTTGGCCGCGGCCATCGATGCGCTGATGGCGGACGTGCAAAAGCACTTCGAATACGAGGAGCTCCTGATGGAGCGCGCACACTACCCGAGGCTCGAGCAGCATCGAAATCAGCACAGCTCCTTCCTGCGGCGGCTCATCGCGCTTCGGGCAGAGTGCGACCGCCGTGAGACCGAGCTCATGGGTGTCCTGGTCGAACTCTTGGAGGCGTGGTTCAAGTCCCACGAGCAGACCGCCGACCGTCACGCCATGGAGTACTTGGGCATCGAGGAGTGACGGTCAGCCTCGCACGAAGGCGTGGGAGTCACCGTCGTTCCAGCGTGGCGTTCGTTCGTAGAGCCCACACAGACCGCGGAGCCGTTCGGCGAGCTCGGGCGTGAGCGCTTCTGGCTTCACTCGGAACGACCAATTGCCTTCGACGGTCCCCGGCGTGTTCATGCGCGACTCGCTGCCGAGGCCGAGTACGTCTTGAATCGGGAACACGGCGAGGTTCGCCACCGACGCGAGCGCAGCTCGCACGAGGTCCCATTGGATCTGCCCGGAGACCCCGCCGAGGTAGGCGACTACGCGTTGGCGTTCGGCATCCGACGCCGCGGCATACCACCCCACGGTGGTGTCATTGTCGTGGGTGCCGGTGTAGACGGCGGTGTTCTGAACGAAGCGATGCGGACGATAGTCGTTGGGCTCGTCGCTCCCGAAAGCGAACTGGAGCACGCGCATGCCCGGCACGCGGAAGCGGTCGCGCAGGGCGTGGACCTCTGGGGTCACGATGCCCAGATCTTCCGCTAGAAATGGCAGCCCGCCGAAGAGTTCCCGCGCCCGCTCGAAGAGCGCGTCGCCCGGCACTTGCACGAAGCGTCCCACTCGGGCGTCCGTGGCGCCGGACGGGATCTCCCAGTAGCGGTGGAATGCGATGAAGTGATCCAGTCGCACCGCGTCGAACCGCTCCAGCGTTTCTCCGAGGCGCGCCATCCACCAGTCGAACCCGCGGCGCTGCATGTAGTCCCAACGATAGAGCGGATTGCCCCACAGCTGGCCCGTGGCACTGAACGGGTCGGGCGGCACACCGGCGACCACCGTGGGCTTGCCCGTCTCGTCGAGGAAGAAGGCCTCGCGGTGGCTCCAGACATCGGCGCTGTCGTGTGCGACGAACATGGGTACGTCACCGAGGAGTGCCACGTTGCGCTGCGCACAATGTTCTCGGAGGCGCCGCCACTGCCGGCGGAACCAGAGCTGGACGTGCTCGTGGTAGGAGATCTCGTCAGCGAGCTCGTTCGCGGCTCGCTCGAGCGCCGTGGCCTTGCGTGCGGCGAGCTCGGCGTCCCACTCGCACCATGCCTGGTCGGGGAACCGGCGCTTGAGCGCCGAGAACAGCGCCCAGTCGCGAAGCCACGGGTTCGTCGCGCGCAGGACCTCGAGATCGTCCGTGTCGCGTTGGGCGGCCCGCGCGACCGAACGCGCGTGGGCTTTCCGGAGCCAGGGCTCCCGAAATGCTTGGATCTCGGCGAAGGTCGCCCCGTCACGCAGGGTGAGGGTGGCGTCGGCCGCGTCGAGCAAGCCGTCCGCGGCGAGGTCCGTGAGGCTCACGAGCCATGGGCTTCCCGCGAACGCCGATGGGCTGTCGTAGGGCGACCCGGTGTAGCCGGGCGGGACCACCGGCAGCGTCTGCCACCACGTGATCCCGGCGGCCGCCAGGTAGTCGGCGAAGGCCCGCGCGGACGGCCCGAGATCCCCCGAGCCGTGGGGGCCCGGCAGCGAAGTGACGTGCAGGAGCACGCCCGCGGCGCGCTCGTCGAGCTCCGCGACGCGGGCCAAGCTAGCTCCCGCTCCCGCCGGGGCGGGCCCCGGTTCGCCGAACGCCCATCTAGCTCCCCCCGTCGGGTGGACTCGCGCTCTCGACCGCTTCCTCCTCGCCGTCACCGCCTTTCGGGGGGCGCAGCATGCTGACGACGATGGCGGCGGTGAGCACCGCTGCGATGACCCCCAAGCTCACGAGGTTCGGTACGTGAAGTACCTTCGAGAGCAGCATCTTGGCGCCGATGAACACGAGGATCACGGCGAGCCCGAGGTCCAGGTAGTGGAATCGGCTCATCATGCCGGCCAGCATGAAGTAGAGGGACCGGAGCCCCAGAATGGCGAAAATGTTGCTGGTGTAGATGATGAACGGGTCGTCGGAGACCGCTAGCACCGCTGGCACCGAGTCGACTGCAAACAGCACGTCGGTGAACTCGATTACGATCAACACCAAGAACAGCGGGGTCGCGTGACGCACGCCGTTCTTGAGGACGAAGAAGCGATCGCCCTCCAACTGGTCGGTCGTGCGCAGGTAGCGCCGCGCGAAGCGCAGCGCCAGGTTGGATTCCGGGTCGACGGCGTCGTCTTCCTTCTTGAAAGCGAGCTTGGCGCCCGTGATCACGAGGAAACCGCCGAACACGTACATCATCCAGTGGAATCGGTGGAGTAGCGCGTTGCCGGCGAGGATGAACGCGCCGCGCATCACCACTGCGCCGACGATGCCCCAGAACAAGATGCGTTGCTGGTGGCGTTCTCGCACGCCGAAATACGAGAAGATCACCAGGAACACGAACAGGTTGTCGACGGACAGCGACTCCTCGACCAGGTACGCCACGATGTACGTGACCGCCTTGTCGAAGCCCATGCGGTAGTGGACGAAGCCCGCGAAGGCGAGCGCGGCCACGATGGCGACTACGCTCCGCACGGTGGCCTCGCGGAACGAAACCGCGTTGGAGCTCTTCCCGACCAACATCCGGTCGAGCAGCATCGTGGCGATGACCGCGCCCACGAATGCTGCCCAGTCGACGAGGGTCGCGGTGCCGAGCATTTTGCGCGTTTGCTAACACGCGCGGAAGGGGGTGCGCCAGACGAGAAACGCGCGCGAAATTCGCGGCGTCACACCATTTGTTGGGGCTGTCTGGCCCGATCCTTGCGCCTCTGAGCGCTCTGCAAGATACGGGCCCCCACGTCCAGGCGGATGAACGCGAGCATGGCCCCGAGCACGGCCACCAGGCCAATGCCCGCGATCAGGCGATTGTACTCCTCGCGCACGAACACCGTACCCTCACCCACGCGCGGCATCCCATGGGGCTCGGCGGGGAAGCCATACTGCTTTGCCAGCGCTTCGAGGCTGGTGAGGTGGACTACCGGCACGCCGCGCTGGGCGAAGCGGAGCATCACCGAGTCGGCGAGCTCGGCCCCGCCCGGTGGCGACATGTTGAGCCCCGGCTTGAACTGCTTCTTGCCGACGTGTGTGCCCACCGATGCCGTGCCGCCGCCGACGTTGATGTAGGCCTTGATCTGCTTGCCGCCCGCCTTGGCGTCGAAGAGTGCCATGCGTTGTTCGATGCCGTCGGTCAGGTTCTTGGCATCGATGCGTTCCACACCCGCGCGCTGAATGGCCTGATCGATGAGGTTGCGACCCTCTTGCGACATGCCGAAGCCGTAGTCTTCGATGCCGCCCCGCGATGCAGCAATGGAGCGGAAGCTGAAGAGCCGCTTCTCGAAGAGAGCCTTCTCCATGTCGAGCCACATGAACGCAGGGTCGTTCGCTCCCCACTCGGAGGCGGAAGCGCTGGAGACCACGATGGGGGTGAGCTCGAGGGTTTGGACTGCCGCGAACGTCGCGATGCAGAGCGCAGGGAACGAACCGGAGGGCCCAACGGCGACGACATCGCCTTTTTCCACGCCGGCGCGCTTGAGCCAGTGCACCACCAGTGCCGCGAAGTTCGGGTTCACACTCAGGCGTTTGGCGGAGATGTATCCGGTGTTGGACGTGACCGCAGTCACCGAGCGACCGATGAGACCGGTCTGGTGGGGGTCCGCCTCGGGGTCGATGCCGATGCCGCGCGCGATCTTCTCCGCCTTCACCGCGTTGAAGGCCTCGAGCGCCAGACGCGAGGCCGCGAGCTTCTCGGTGTAGTTCTTCTGGCGTGTGGAAAC